>Ga0302125_10001692_pt1 | contig 10829 bp, 12 predicted proteins | sample CB4_surface_MG_FD_203111 | JGI IMG/M metagenome (GOLD analysis project Ga0302125, IMG submission 203111) | Marine microbial communities from Western Arctic Ocean, Canada - CB4_surface | ecosystem: Environmental > Aquatic > Marine > Oceanic | place: Canada: Western Arctic Ocean | collected... | reverse complement strand
TCGGCGAAAACATCGGCGCCAAATTACAAGAGTCCCAGGCCGAAGCCGACAAAAACGTCGCCCAAGCTAAAGCCGAAATGCGCCGCGCTGCCGCCGTTGCTCTCGAGCAAGAAATGAAGGCCAAGGTCGAAGAAATGAACGCTAAAGTCGTCGAAGCCGAAGCTCAGGTGCCACTAGCTCTAGCTGAAGCCTTCCGTAGCGGCAACTTGGGCGTCATGGACTATTACCGCCTAAACAACATTAAGGCCGACACGGACATGCGCGATAGCATCTCTAAAGGTGAAGAGAAACAGTAGATTCAATCTAATGCGGAGAGTCGATCGATACGGAATGATTAATTGGCTGCGCTCATAATTCCTCCTTCTCATGGACAACATCCTAGAAATCCTTATTCCGCTTATCTTCGCGGCCATCTACTTCTTCGGAAACATACTTTCGGGGAAGTCGGATGGGGATAGCGCGCCGAGCAGTGGTAGTGGTCGCCAGGAAGAAGACCCTGATGTCATCGAGCGTCAGCGAAAGATCCAGGAAGAAATCCGCCGTAAGATAGCCCAACGCCGAGGCGGGGAGGACAGTCGCGCCCCCATAGATACGGCGAGCTCCAGTCAAGCACCGCGCCAGAGTCAGCCCGAAACCGCCAGCTACGAATCTCAAATACAGGAGCGCCTCCGGCGGATCGAAGCGACTGAGAAAAGGGCTAAAAAGTTAAAGCAGCAGGCTGGTATCACCCGAAGCAATACCACTTTCGCGCAAAACCCATCTCGGCGCGCTCGTGGCAGCGCGCGGTCTACCCTCCGAGATCCCTCCGCGGCGCGCACCGCCTTCATCTACGGCGAGATTCTGGGCCAGCCCGTCAGTCAAAGGAAAACTCAAACCATACCGGGTCTTATCAAATAATAGTGGTAAAAGGATGAGTTTCCGCCGAGGACCTCGAAGCCAAGCGCTAATACACCCCAAAAATTGGTCAACATTCTCAATCAACTCCGCAATTTAAGCGCTTAAATGTGTAAAAAATATCCTAAAACCCAAATTTCTAGTTTCATAGGCAAAAAGTACTACTTTTGTACTTGCCCCCAACTAGAAACGGAGTAACAATGTTCCTCACTTAACTATGAATATACCTCAAAAAACCCTGTCGTTGCTAGCAATAGCGTCTCTTTTTACCTTCTCTAGCCTTTCCGCGGTCGAGACTGATCCGGTTGGTTATGTGACCAACACGATCAATGGCTCACCTGACGGTTCAGCTACTGCGTTCACTGCTTTGTCAATGAGCCTCGAAAATCCAGTATCAGCCTCCGGGTCACTTTCTGAGGCACCGACTTCAGCTATAGCGACTAATTCAGGCGCTGCTTACACGCCTAGCGAATTTGCCGGCACAGACGCATCTGGTAATGCCACACACTACCTGCAGTTCGTATCGGATGGTTTGATCGCCGATATAATCGCAAACGATGCAACTACCATCACCACAGGAACAGATCTCACAGGTCTTGCTGCATCTGGCGATTCATACGTAGTCAAAGAGCACGTCACCATTGCTGACATTTTTGGTGCTAACAACGAAGCAGGCCTTACCGCAGGCGCCAGTAGTAGCACCTCAGATCTCCTCTATGTTATGTCATCAGATGGTAGTGGAATATTTGGAACTTATTTTGTGCAAGATGACCCAACTCCTGGTTTTCTCGGTGGTGATGGTTGGAGACAAGTTGGTGCTGCAAACAATTTAGATGTATCCAACGTAATTATTGGACCTGACGATGGTATTATTGTAGCAAGATCAACATCTGGTGACATCGACATTGTCGTATCAGGTAGTGTTAACGTCATCGACCACCAGCGTGGCTTACCAAGTGGTTTCTCAATGGTCTCCTACCCATACCCAGTTGATGTAACTTTAGATGAGTCTGGTCTTTACACTGCCGACAACGGATATGTTTCTGGAGCCACGTCATCTACTTCTGACTTGGTATATGTCCTTGGCAGTGATGGCCTTTACACTACATATTTTCGTCAAGATGATCCTACTCCTGGGTTCCTTGGTGGAGATGGGTGGAGACAAGTCGGTGCTTCAACCAGCGAAGACAAGGGCTCAGTTGTCATCCCTGCTGGCAGTTCAATTATCGTAAATCACACCAGCACTGGATTGGCATGGAGTGATGCAAAGCCTTTCTAAATCCTTGTAATATTAACTATTTAAATTAAAATAAAAACATAACCCAAAATAAAAACATAACCCGAAATACCCACAAATTATGAAAAATATACTATCAATCCTAGCTGCATTTAGTGTTAGCTCTTCTATGCTAGTCGCTGGTGTTGCAAACATCAGCTTCGGAACAGAGGTTGCTTTTGGCGGCGCTCAATTCTTTGGCACTGACGGCCTTGCTGCCGACAGTGTAACAGTTGGCTACTTCAGTGGAGATGCTTTTAGTGCTGATCTAACTGGCTGGAACTCACTTGCTGCTAACACATCGTCACCACTCGGTGGTTACATGTCATTGACTACTGCAAACACAGATACAACTGCTGGTAATGGCTTTACAGCCTATCTTTTGGTTGAAGATGGCGCTTTTAACGGATTCGTTAATGTGTCGACATGGGCTGCCTTAACTGGCACATCAGCACCAGCAACACCTGCTGCATTGAATTACACAATTGGTGCTTCTGACGCAGTCACTGCTTTTGATGGTAGTGGTACTTTAAACATTATCGCTGGCCAAGGAACCGATTTCACTGGTGGATTTTCCGGAACTGGTGTCTCCATCAATGTTGTGCCTGAGCCATCAGCATACGCAGCACTTGCTGGTCTCCTTGCTCTTGGTTGCGTAATGCTTCGCCGCCGCGCATAAAGGATTAAGAAACCTTATTATTTATCAAAGCCCCAGCATTGTGCTGGGGCTTTTTTGCGTACTAATCAGATAGTCTAATACGCTAGCTCTTCCTTAAGACCCAAAGAACCGGGGGAGAGTTACTTGATTCTGGTTCATAGCAATCGACTGCATGCCCCTCAGTTTGGGATTTACGCATAAAAGCCTCTACAGTCTCGGCTTCAGCTATGCCCCCACGATGTCCGCGGTAAGCGGTCACGCAAAGGTATCCGCCTGGGGTAAGTAATTGGATCGAGGCAGCGAGTGCCTTCTCAGTGTTTTCTGCGCGGGTCTGGATGCTCTTGTCGCTACCGGGCAGATAGCCTAAGTTAAAGGTGATCGCGGCGACGTTCTCATGATCGTCTACCATGAGCTTCCTCAGGGTGATGGCATGGTCTTCGGTAACCAGTCTGACCCGATCAATCAGGCCAGCTAACTCCAACCGTTCTCGTGTCGATCGGATTGCGCAATCTTGAATGTCGATCGCAATGACCTTGCCGGATGGCCCGACCTGTTCCGCGAGGAATAAGGTATCATAACCATTGCCTGCAGTGGCATCGATGGCTTGGTCGCCTTCTTTCAGGTGATTCGTGAGGATGTGGTGAACTTTTTCGGTGAGCCGCATATTTTCTAATCGAATCGTGTTAGGTTCACTTCGTTCTCTATCGACGATTTTTTAAGAATATGTTCAGTGAGTTGTTGAGTCATTGCGGGCGCAGTAGAGGCTCCTTTTGAGCCGAGGCCGTTGATTAAATAAAGCCCTGATTCGGTGGGGTGAGCGCCAATGATGGGACGGCTATCGATTGTGCTAGGGCGGATACCTGCTAGATGGGCAGTGACTTCGACTTGATGTGGTTCTTTGAGTGCTTCGTGGGCGGCCGTGAGAAGCTCGTCCATTTTACCTTCGGTAGGGGCGTCGCTTAGGTCGCTTTCATCGTAGGTGGCTCCTATGCGGAACGTGCCGTCAGGATACGGGAGAAACCACTTTTTGTGATGATAGAGCTTTTGCGGGAGTCTCAGTGTAGGGCTTTGGCAAAGGAGTGTTTCTCCTTTGGCTGGTTTCAGAGGTAAATTTTTAAACCATGGGTTATCTTGCATGGCGGCTCCTTCGCAGAAAATCACTTTGTCCGCATGGAGGTCTCGGTATTGCCAGCCAATCGTGCCAGGCTGTAGCTCAGAGTGGAGGAAGGCTTCGTCACGAAATACGCCAAGCGTGGCAAATGAAGCCCTGAGCGTGTGAACGACTCGCGGCAGGTCAACGTAGGCGGCTTGGTTGATGTGGAAAGTGCCGAAGTCGTCATTAAATTCGGGTGCGGCTTCACCGGCTACGGCCATGTGGCTGAGCACGTTTTGGTAGCGAGGGTTACGCATCCGTCTGCCGACGCGTTTGAGGTCTTCTGCGTTTTGGCAGAAGCGAATCTCGGGGATGGGGCGGTAGACCTGAATGCCGAATTGTTGCTCGATAGCACGATAAGTCTCGACTGCTTCGGGCAGGAGTTGGTCGAAATTCCAAGTCTTCGTCATCCAGCGGCCAGTGACAGGATTGATCACACCGGCTGCCACGCCGAAGGCTGAAGGCATGGCTGAGCTGCCGATCAAGAGGAAGCGTTGGCCGGCTTGCTGTAATCGCCACGCGAGTAAGCAGCCCGCTAGGCCAGCACCGACGATTAAGTGGGGTATGTTGTTTGAGGAAGTAGTGATAGTGCTAGTTGAATGTTGGGCGTGACGGGGGGCAAGATTTTGTAGTGCGCGTTATTTACATCAGGCTAGAGTTCCGCACATATGTGACTGTGGCATTCTGGCACAGAGTGCACGGCCGCGCAAATGTGGAACTTCAACAATCTAGGTTGCCTGTCGTGATCTCTAGCTAGAGACTATCTTTAGCCGATGAGTATTTTTAATAAAGTACGTGAGTTGTTTTACGGGAGACCTGAAAAGCTGGCGTCTAATAGCACTCGGGCCGAGCGGGGTCAGTATGGGGAAGACCTTGCTGCAGACTACTGCAAGCGCACACTTGGCTTTCAGGTGATCGCCCGCAACTGGCGCTATAAGCGGGATGAATTGGATATCATCTGTGTGGATGCTGGAGTTTTGGTCTTCGTCGAAGTGCGCGCGCGAGCGGCGAACGCACTGGTTGGTGGCTATCACTCGATCGATGCGCATAAAAAGCAAGTTTTGCAACGGGGCTCGAAGGCGTACATTAATCAATTGCAAAATCCTCCGAAACACGTCCGTTTTGATGTGATAGAAGTTTCGCTTCCCGATGACGGGGAGGGAGATGTTCGCCACTACGGCAATGTGCCACTCTTTTCTAAACACTATACTACCAGCCATGAGTCCAGATACTGATGAAGCCAGACACCCCTTTTTGAAGGGTTTGAGTAAACACCGTGGTGCACCGCCGACTGTGGTCGTCATCTTTGGCGCTTCGGGCGACTTGACCGCGCGTAAGCTCATACCAGCGATTTTTAATCTAGGTGTGGATAATCTACTGCCAGGCGAATTTCATTTAATCGGCTACGGTCGCAAGCCTATCGAGGACGATGATTTCCGGGCGCTGATGGACGAGGCGATTGAGGAGCACTCACGCCGCCCGCTGAATAAGGAGATCTGGGAGCGTGTGCGCCAGAACATGTCTTACTACTCAGGGGGATACGATGAAGCGGCAGCATTTGATTCTCTCGCCGAGAAGATTGATGAAATCGAAAAGGGCTTGGGGCGCGATGTGCAGCGCATGTTCTATATCTCTACCCCACCTAGCGTCTTTGAGCCGATTATTAAAAACCTTGGAAGCAGTGGTATGGCCAAGGCGCATGTCGGCACTAAGCTTGCCTCTAAGGTTGTCATCGAAAAACCTTTTGGCAGGGATTTGGAGTCTGCTCATGAGCTGAATGAAGTGATCAGTAGCGTCTTCGAGGAACCTCAAGTTTACCGTATCGACCACTACCTCGGGAAGGAAACCGTGCAGGATTTGCTTGTGCAGCGTTTTGGTAACTCGATTTTTGAGCCTCTCTGGAATCGCGAATACATTGATTGTGTGCAAATCACGGTAGCGGAAAGCCTCGGGGTAGGCACCCGCGGTGGCTATTATGATACAAGCGGTGCAATGCGCGACATGATCCAGAATCATACGATGCAGCTCGTCGCATTGACTGCGATGGAGCCACCTGTCTCGCTCGATCCCGAGTCGATCCGCGATGAAAAGGTCAAGGTGATCAAAGCGATCCAGCCCCTTAAGCTCGACTCCGAGGGTGGGGACGTCGTCCGTGCTCGTTATACGGATGGACCCGTCAAGGGAAAGCCAGTCAAAGGCTATGCAGACGAGCAAGGCATACCTGATGATTCTTCGACTGAAACCTATGCGGCGATGCGCTTGGCAATTAACAACTGGCGCTGGCAGGGCGTGCCTTTTTATATCCGCTCAGGTAAGCGCATGGCACGACGTGCGAGTGAGATCGCGATTCAGTTTAAACGCCCGCCTGGCATTCTCTTTTCAGAAGGCGATAAGTTCAACGTGGCAGCGAACACTATGGTAATTAGTATCCAGCCAGATGAGGGCGTGACTCTCGTGATGAACTCGAAAATTCCAGGTTTGGAGACACGGACTCAGCCCGTAAAAATGCACTTTAGTTACTCCACAACCTTCGGCTCAAATACGCCCGAGGCTTACGAGCGCCTAATCCTTGACGCGATGGTGGGCGACAGTACGCTCTTTATCCGTGGGGATGAGACGGAGGCCTCTTGGAAGCTGGTAACGCCTGTTCTTAAACACTGGGAAGACTCCAGTAAGCAAGGACTGAAGGAATACGCAGCCGGATCTTGGGGCCCCATCGAAAGCGAACGTTTGCTCTCAGAGCGTGGGCATCAATGGCGTTACTCGGGTTAATTCAGAGCGACTGACAGGAGTATTGAATATGATTCTAGCACCTTCACCTAAGGTCATCTCTCTCCAATAAATCGGAACTAACTAATGAAAGATTTAATCGACGAACTGCCAGGCTTGGACTTGCCGGTGGGAGAGGTGACGGATCGCCTAGAGCTTATGTGGGACAGCGATGCTTCGGGTTCGCCGTCGGCCTTTCGCGCTTCACAGATGAATGTTGTGCTTCACTTCGGATGGGACGTGACTGCAGAGCAAGCGCAAGAACGTTTCACCGCCTTACTGACTTTTGCTCAGCGCTATCCCAGCCGTATTATCGTGCTCTGCCCATCGCGTTCGATTAAGGATGGTTCGATGCGAGCGAAGTTGTTCAGCCAATGCTACATTGGTGATTCACATCGCGAGATGTGTTGCTGCGAGGCGCTGCTACTCGGCTACGAACCTGATAATTGCGGCTACTTAGCAAATCAAGTTTCAGTGTGGTTAGAACCGGATCTTCCCAGCTACCATTGGTTCTGTGGGGTGCCTAGCGCGCGGATTGAACAATACTCTGATAATCTACTGAAGGGAGTGCGACGCTCAATTTACGACAGTAGCTTTGAAGGTGAAGATTTAAGTCAGCTTGATTGGCCAGAGCCATCACGGGTAGGTGATCTTGCCTCGGCTCGTTTACTGCCAGTGCGTCAAGCGCTCGGGCAGTTCCTAAGTGGCTATGAAATGCGAGGACTTTGCGAGAATCTTGATTCAGTCATCGTAAGCCACTGCGAGGCGATGTCGGGCGAAGGAACTCGACTGATGGAGTGGCTGCGTGATTGCCTCGGCGAATGTGAAAAGTGCGAGGGCTCTATTGCACTTGAGGCAAAATACATCGTCGAAAATTGCGGCGAGTGCGAATCGGATTGTTCCTTGGCACTTGAGTTCAAATACTCGGATGGACGCTACTTTAAGTGGCGTAAATTTGCCGAAGGCTCTATGGGAGAAATTGAAGCATCGCTCGGTAAGTCTGAAGAAAAGATATCGACTCGAGTTAAACCACTGGGTGCAGAACAGATGATCGCAGAGGCTCTATTTTTCTAGGTTACCAAGTGAGTTTTAACCGAGTTGTAGGAATCCGAAACGTAGGTATGCCCCAGGTTACTTGGACGCTTACGAATTAGGCTCTAACTCATCCAGCGCGGCGAGTATTTCTGTGGATTGCTTTGAGGTGGCTGCCTTGAGGTCTCGCCAGACGAGGATGCCGTCTTTGAAAATGTAGGCTTGGCGGCTCCAACGGCTTTTGCTGAAAGCATCTGCGATCTTGCCATCAGTATCGGCGAGCAGCGTAAAGGGAAGTGTATATTTATCTCTAAATTGAGCCTGCGTCTTGGCGGTATCGGAAGAGACGCCGAAGATGTTTACATTACGCGATTGGAGTTCATCCCAGCCATCGCGAAGGCTGCAAGCTTGCTTGACGCAGCCGGGCGTCATGGCTTTCGGGTAAAAGAAGACCAGCGTAGTACCCACCGACAGTGCTTCGCCTAGATCGAGGGTAGTGCCCTTGTCAGTGAGCACTTTAAGTTGTGGGGCAGGGCTACCTAATTCGAGTGAATTGGCTAGTAAGAAGGATGTGATAAATGAGAAGATCATAACTAACGCGAATAGCTTTTTCATATCTACTAGATCGCCCTCTTAGGGTTCGGCTTACAGTATACTTTGTTTTGACTGCCTGAAAAGTAAGGGTATTGGAAAGATAGGCAAATTTCAGAGTCATGCGCATAATGATATTTGTGAACGAGTTCATGGGCAAGATTGCGAGTATCGTGATTGCTCGAATCGAATAGCGTTGACGCATTAAACGCGGATTAAACACACTATAATCAAATGTTTCGCGGACCCTGCCATTTATCCATCTTCCTTGTAAGCCTTGTCGGCTTGGTCGGCTGTGCGCCAAGTGGGGTAGAGGTCGTCAGTGAAACAGACGAGAAACAATACCAGCTAGGGCAAGACTACAAGAATCAGGGGCGGATGGAGGAGGCGCTTGGTGCTTTTGAGCGAGTGATCGACGCGCGTAGGGATGCGCCAGAGTCACATTTGGAAGTGGGCTATATTTATTTACGTACACTTAAAGATCCGGTCAATGCGATCTACCATTTTAACTGCTACCTTAGACTGCAGCCGCATTCTTCTCAGGCGACGCAGGTAGGTCAGCTGATCGAAACGGCGCAAAAGGAGTTTGCCCGCCAGTTGCCAGCGCAACCTTATGAGGGCAGCCTAGATCGGATCGATCTGATGGATCTGGTTCAAACTTTGAAGCAAGAAAATGAGGGGCTGAAGCGTGAGCTGATAGCCGCGACCTCACGAGTCCAGCAACTTGAAAACGTCCTCGGGCAAGCTCGCCGATCGACCCAAGCGCGGGCCCCTGTTCTAAATGGACAAGCTGCGCAGATCCGTCCGTCGGCACCGGTGTCTCAGCAAGCCGCACCGACTCCGAGTAACGCGCCGCGCGCTTACATAATAAAGTCAGGTGATACACTGAGTGCGATCAGTAATCGATTCTACGGCACGTCTTCGCGCTGGATCGATATTTATCAGGCTAATCGTGATCGACTATCGAGCGAGAGTGCGATACGCGTCGGTCAGGAAATCCGCATCCCGTAAATGGAGCGCGCTTCGCCCGGTCACTGCTATTCAAGGAAGCAGTCGCCTTATTCGTATATGCTTAACTTCGTAGGCGTACGTGAACTTCGTTTGACCTAGCCCCAAGGCCGCTTAGCTTCACTCAACTATGGAACTCCGCTATTTTGATCACAATGCAACGACGCCTCTGTGTGAAGCGGCTAAAGCGGCGTGGATTTCGGCCTCGGAAGCACACTGGCTCAACCCATCAAGCCCCTATCGTAGCGCCGCGGCAGTCAAGGTGCGTTATGAAGCGGCGCGTGAGTCGCTCGCACGACACTTTGGCGTCTCTCCGGAACGGGTGATCTTTACCTCCGGCGCGACTGAATCAAACAACGCCGTGATCCGGTATTGGGCGTGTTCTCTGCCGAGCGATGCTTGTGTCGGGATTAATCCGACGGAGCATCCTAGTGTCATTGAAGCAGCCAAGGCGCTACTCGGCTCGCGTGTGGTTTGGTTGCCGCTATCTAAGGGGGGGGTCGTTGATATGGATACGTTGCGTGGTCACATCGAGTCGGGCACATTGGCAGCAGTCTCTGTGATGGCAGCAAATAACGAGACAGGCGTGATCCAGCCCTGGCAGGCCATCGCAAACCTCTGCGCAGAGGCACAGATCCCTTACCATTGCGACGCGGCACAGTGGGTTGGCAAGCTGCCAGTGGAAGGCTTGAGCGCTTGTGCCTACGTCACGGCCTGTGGACACAAGTTTGGAGGTCCAAAAGGTGTTGGATTTATGCTTTTACCAGAGAGCGTAGTTAATTTTCGTCTATTGGATGGAGGGGAGCAAGAGGCGGCGCACCGTGCGGGCACCGAAGATGTGGCTGGTGTATTCGCTATGAGCGCTGCACTGGAGAATTCTAGGTCAGGTAAGGCCGAGGCGCGCGACGCATTTATCGAACAAATTGTTCAGGTAATTCCAGGAGTCGCGGTGATCGGGGTAGGCACGGACCGGCTATGGAATACTGTATCGATGAGTATGCCGCGCTACCAAAGTGTGCGCTGGATACGCGCTTTAGAAAAGGCGGGCTTCCTCCTTTCGGCTGGTTCCGCGTGTTCAACAGGAAAGACAAGCGTTTCAGAAGTGCTACTGGCTATGGGGGTCGATGCCGCAATCGCCGGTCGAGTCTTACGAATTAGTGCAGGCGCAGATACGACTGCCGAGGATTGGCAGGCGCTAGCGGAGGCGCTCCTGGTTACTTACAAATTGCTCAACGAAGAAGCCGACTCGATGAAAAGTCAGGTGGTCTCGATTGACTGATCGAAGATTCACAAAAGGATGCGCTTTTTAAATTTACGCCTTCAGAATTTCCGTAACATCGAGTTCGCGGAATTGCCTCTAGCAAATGCACGTAACTTCCTCTTGGGTGCGAATGGGCAGGGGAAGTCTAATTTGTTGGAAGCACTCGGGCTGGCGACTGCGCTTCGGT
>Ga0302125_10001690_pt1 | contig 10833 bp, 10 predicted proteins | sample CB4_surface_MG_FD_203111 | JGI IMG/M metagenome (GOLD analysis project Ga0302125, IMG submission 203111) | Marine microbial communities from Western Arctic Ocean, Canada - CB4_surface | ecosystem: Environmental > Aquatic > Marine > Oceanic | place: Canada: Western Arctic Ocean | collected... | reverse complement strand
CAACGACCGCGGTCGACGGAGGGTTTGGACTCGCCATGAACTCTCGCACTATCGTTCGGTGTCCAGTGGACACCGGTTTATTCCAATGGAGCTACGTCGCGCGAGACAAGGGCGATCCACACACACACGATGTCTTCTACTGGAACCGCGGGACCCCATTTAAAGTCGCCGAACGAATTGTTCGCGGAAAAATCGAACGCTCGGATCCACGTGGAACCACCGTCGTGCGCACACATGATAATTTCATCGAAGCGATTCAACTCGCGGCTCGATTGAACTTCGACACATTCTTTGTGGACTGGACACCGAACAACGGCGTACCCGTGCGCACACTGTACTTAATGAAGTCTAACGAAGTCTAACGAAGTCTAACGAAGTCTAACGAAGTCTAACGAAGTCTAACGAAGTCTAACGAAGTCTAACGAAGTCTAATCTACCTCCAATACACCTCGACGTCCCACGTACCGGACCCCGGCGAGGCCTCCTTCCACACCTTCACCATCCCGTCCTTAAACCCGGCGACGAAGCGGCTATTCGGTAGGACCGCCACACAATACACGGCACGGCGGGTAGGGTACCGACTTCGACGCCCAGCCCTAACCCTGCCGCGCCCCCCGAGGAACGTCTCGAGTTCCCATCTACCGTTTCCCGGTGAGCCCTCCTTCCACACATTCGTCATGCCGTAGCGACTCCCGGTGACGAAGCGTCCATCCGCGAGGACCGCCACGCACATCACGTAATTGCTGCCCGTGAGGGTCGCCTCGACGCTCCACACATCGGACCCCGGCGAGCTCTCTACCCACACCTTCACCGGCCCGTCGTGACTCCCGGTGACGAAGCGTGGTTCACCTGTGGACGCATTCGGTAGGACCGCCACGCACGTCACTTCACTACTGTGCCCCCCGATTCTGCGCGTGAGGGTCGCCTCGACGCTCCACACACCGAACCCCGCCGAGGTCTCCTTCCACACCTTCACCGTCCCGTCGCGACTCCCGGTGACGAAGCGTGGTTCACCTGTGGACGCATCCGCGTCTTCGACTCCATAGGACCGGAGGGGAGGGAGGACCGCCACGCAACACACGGCACTGCTGTGCTCCGTGAGGGTCATCTCGACGCTCCACACACCGGACCCCCGCGAGGTCTCTACCCACACATTCACCGTGTAGTCGCCACTCCCCGTGACGAGGCGTCCATCCGCGAGGACCGCCACGCAAACCACGAAACTGTCGTGCCCCGAGAGGGTCGCCTCGACGCTCCACACACCCGACCCCGGCGAGCTCTCCTTCCACACCTTCACCGTCGTGTCGCCACTCCCAGTGACGAAGCGTGGTTCACCTGTGGACGCATCCGCGACCGCCACGCAATACACGGGACCGCCGTGCCCCGTGAGGGTCGCCTCGACGCTCCACTCACCGGACCCCGGCGAGCTCTCCTTCCACACCTTCACCGTGCTGTCGCGACTCCCGGTGACGAAGCGCCCATCCGATAGGACCGCCACGCCATGCATGGCACAACTGGCCAGATTCGCGACGCTACCGCCGCCGCCGCCAGGTGCACGTTTCATATGACAGGTGCATCCCGGGAAGAGTTTGAGTAGGGGATGCGCGTTGAGGTGCAGTTGATCAAAGTGTGCATTCATGCAGACCTCACACATCTCACACCATTTGACGTAGTACCTTTATACTCATGTATCGTCGTCAGACTCGATGGCCCTCCTGCGCCGGTCTCGGTCTGATTGTGTTTCATTATATTCTATTCCAATGTCTGCCATATAAGTCACCATACTGACGGCGACCCAACAGAAGTTCTACCACTCGGTGGCGGTTGTGCGCCGCGATTAAGAGTGGGGTGCAGCCGTCGGTCGTCCTCGCCTTCTTGACGTCGGCGCCGTTACGCAGCAGTAGCCTCACTATGTCCAAGTCGCCTATCTGCGCTGCGATGAAGAGTGGGGTGCAGCCGGAGGTCGTCAATGCCTCGTTGACGTCGACGCCCTCCTCGAGCAGCAGTTTCACTACCTCGAGGTGGCGGTTCTGCGCCGCAATGTAGAGTGTGGTTGCGCCGTTGGCATTTGGCGACGAGATCGACGACTCTGGTGACGACGTGAGCAGCAGTTTCACTATCTCGTCCCAGCCGTTCTCCGCCGCGATGAAGAGTGGGGTGGCGCCGTCGGTCGTCCTCGCCTTGTTGACGTCGGCGCCGGCTGCGATCAGCAGTGTCACTATAGTGAGGAGGCCGTTCTCCGCCGCGAGCCAGATCGCAGTCCTGCCATCCTTCGTCGCCTTGTTGACGTCGACGCCCTTCTCGAGCAGCAGCCACACTATCTTGAGGTGTCCCTTCCCCAGCGCGATGACGAGTGGGGTGCAGTCGTTGGTCGTCGTTGCCTTGTTGACGTCGACGCCCTTCTCGAGCAGCAGCCGTTCCACTATTTTGAGGTGTCCATTCCGCGCAGCGACGAAGAGTGGGGTCCAGCCTTTGTTCGTCACCTTGTTGACATCGGCACCGGCTGCGATCAACACATTTACTATGTTGAGGTCTCCCCTCCACGCGGAGATGAAGAGTGAGGTGCACCCATTCGGCGCCGCCGCGTTGACGTCGGCACCACGCAACAGTAACAACTTAACCAAGGTTTCGTACGTGCGACCTCTGTGCACAGCGATTAAGAGTAGCGATAAGCTCATGGTGCCCGGCCGCCCGCTCTCACCAAAGATGTCCACCGTGTTGGGATCAATGCCTTTATTGAGCCAGAATATCACGCCAGTGATGTACCCTTTGTCGCACATCTCACAGATCGCCGCCCGCTCTCCCCGCAATGGAGAGCAGTACCGCATCCCGACGAAAGCATTCACATCACGCCGCATCGCGGCGATCCTCATCACTTGGTTCCGCGGTGTATTAGGGTCGTCGCGTATAACCTGGCCCTGCGGCAACTCTTCGATCTTCACGGCCTTGCGCCGAATGTCCTCTTTGATCTTCATGGCCTTGCTCCGAATGCGGCCTTGCTCTATGGTCATAGGCCTCGCCGTGCCGATTACGGTGAGAAAAAACCTCCTCTTCAGTACTTCTTGATGCTCCGCGGCGCACCAGGGTCCATGTGTCGCGTTGCGCTCATATTCGAAAGCATCTTGCTCAGCGCTAGAGGCGCGCCGAAACGGCGACGCCGGCGACGGCAACGCATATACCGCATTGTACGCATTCCTTATCGCCGCATGATTTCTTCGCACCGCTACTCTCAACCGCGCGTCCGCCTTCGCCTTCGCCTTCGCGTGAAGTGCGCGGTTACGTTCATCGGGGCGCACATTTCGCGCGTCAATCACCCCCTTTGCGTGCGCCGCCGCGCAGACCTCCTCCCAGTTCGCCGCCGCCGCTCTCACCGTTACCCCCGCTGCCGCCGACCAATAGCGACCCGCCCTTCTCCGACCCTTTTCGGACAGGTCTACGCGTCTGCCGTCGCCGCCGCCGTCGTCACCGGTCCTCGGCTTCTTCAGCGGCCCGCCGCCGCTGCCGCCGCCCGCCGCGGCGGACGCGGCCCACACGCCGCTCCAGGGGACCGAATTGCCGCCGCCGCGTCCGCCGCGTCCGCCGCCACCGCCGCGTCCGCCGCGTCCGCCGCCCGGCGCACCGGCCCACACGCCGCCGCGTCCGCCGCGTCCACCGCCGCGTCCGCCGCGTCCGCCGCGTCCGCCGCGTCCACCGCCGCGTCCGCCGCGTCCGCCGCGTCCGCCGCGCGGTGCACCGGCCCACACGCCGCCGCCGCCGGCCTCTTGCATATGACAGGTGCATCCCGGGAAGAGTTTGAGTCCGGGGTCCGCGTTCAGGTGCAGTTGACCAAAGTGTGCATTCACGCAGACCTCACACATGTGAAACTTCGTAATACCATTTTGCGTAGTACTTATATACTAGTTCAGCCACGCGCGCATTTAACTCATCCAATCTTAACAACTATATATGAAATGGTTATTCTATAATAAAATGATCATACCTATTATACTGATACTGACCGTCAATGGGCGTGTCCCAAAGTCATGTGAGTCAAAGCGTGATGCCTCACTGCATTATTTATTTAGAGAGGTCGAGCGTGTCACTGGGGGTGATGAAATTACGCTGGCGATGATGAAGCGCTATGAAAAACGCATGCCCTGGTACGGTCGCTGGACGATTCAGAATTTGCTCCCAGGTGGCGTGAACTACATTCTGAACCGCTGTCGCAGTGATGATGCTCGAATCACACTTGAGGGATCCATGAAACTACGCGATACGTGTGTCTCCAAATGCATCTACGCGAGCACCTTACATAAATTTTTAAATTGGGGGTACGCCGATTATTGGGGTGACTGACACTAGGGACTCTTTTGGATCTTGTTGATCTCCTGGATGCCTTCGTACTTCTCGCGTACCGAAGAGTCAAATTCCAGTATATGGTGATAATGGTGGTAGCGGACGCTCCTTCCGTCCTATGGGTCCTCTGGGTCCTCTGGGTCCTCTGGGTCCTCTGGGTCCTCTGGGTCCTCTGGGGCGGCGGCCCAGTGGCGGCCCGGTGGCGGCCTCAGAGGGGCGGCGGAGGCGGAGGACGCCGCGGCGGCGGATACCCTCGCCGAACTATCCGCAGCCTCTGGGGCGGCGGCCCAGTGGCGGCCCGGTGGCGGCCTCAGAGGGGCGGCGGAGGACGCCGCGGCTGCGGAGAGTTCGGCGAGGGTATCCGCAGCCTCTGCGGCGTCTTGTCGTTCCATCATCCCTGCGTGGCTCTTTGATACTCTCCGATTGCCGGTCCTCGACTTCTTCGACTGCGGGCTGCCGTCACTGCCGCCGCCGCCGCCCGGTGCACCGGCCCACACGCCGCCGCCGCCGCCGCCGCCGCCGCTGACACTATATTCCCTCTGAACCCTTCTTCTGCGTCGTTCATCATCGACGTCATCCATACGCTGCCATTCCGCCGCCTCCGCTGGATCGACATTCGAGACGCCGTGCTCTCCCAGATAAGATGCACGCCTCTGCTGCCGACGTTCAGCGAGTTCCGCCACTGGCATTTCCCGCATGCCAAAGTCGGCCTGGCGTTTCATCTCGAGTAGCTCGAGTCGTTGTTTTAGTGTGGGCGGGTCGAACAGCGACGGCCTGTCCACCGCTCTCTGCGCCTCTGGTCCCCACCGCGAATCCATCACGCCGATGCCGCCGCCGCTGGCTGCGGGGACCGCGGGGGCAGCGGCGGCGGCGGCGGCAGCGGCGGTAGCGGTGAGAGCGGCGGCGGCAGCGGCGAAAGTGGGAGCAGCTGCGCGTCCGCCGCCGCCGCGTCCACCGCTGCCGCCGCCGCCGCTGCCGCCGCGGTCCCCGCTGCCGCCAAATTTCCGTTTCATCTGACAGGTGCATCCCGGGTAGAGTTTGAGTCCGGGGTGCGCGTTGAGGTGCAGTTGACCAAAATGTGCATTCACGCAGACCTCACACATTTCACACCATTTTGACGTAGTACTTATATACGTGAAATTAGTTAAAGTCAAACTATTATATCACTAGAGTGAAGCAGGCGCGGTTTCAGGATCGCTCGCTCTTCTTGAGTGTAGGGGCGATAGCGTTTCCGAAGGCTGCGCAGCGAGGGCGCGATTTTCACAATTTTATCGCCAACTGAAAGCTCTGGAATCAGCAGCTTCTGGTGGGCGGCGACGAGGTTTTTCCAGTTGACATTCCACAATTTCGGCACGACGAAATGCTCAGTCTGTCCAGATTTAATCGTCGGCACGGACTGGTCATCGCAGAAATCATCAATGTTGAAGGGGTTCTTATCGCGGCGCTGAAGCAGGGGCGTCGCGTAGACCCGCTTACTCAGAATGGCGCCGACATATTGCCGGTACGCCGTTGTCTTGACCTTGCCCGACTTGACTTCATGCGCGAGCAATTCGTTGAAGAGCAGCGCGCACCCCGGGGGAATCGTGACGCGCACGCGGAGTGGGCGCAGATCTTTCGGATTCTTGATTTTCGCGAAACCTGCATTCGCGCGGTCCCCGATATTTCCGGGAACGCACGAAAAGTACTGCGGACCCTCCGAGAGGTTCACGAAACCGCCGAGTACGAGCGAGTCTCCCGCGCCGGGGGTGTCGTCGCGGTGAAACGATTCACCCCCGCGGGTCTTGGAAGTCCGCTGACCGCCCTGGCGATCCACTACTGCCTCAAGCGACTGGTAGCCGGGGAATGACAGCGTCTGGATGTAGTCGTCGGTGATGCCGCGAATCTCGCGCGCGCCTTCATTGTGGAACGACGAAGCTACGCCGATCGCACCGAATCCCGATGAGGTGCAACCACCTTCGCGGCGATTACGAAGCTCAGGGGCCGTGTCAATCGCCTCGCGCGCCGATGCCCGTAGCGCCTCGGGGACGATCACCGGCGAAACGAGAAAACCACGGCCACCTTGCAGAAAAATTTTTGACATGGGGGGTGGAAGTGATGAAGATAGGAATCTGATTGAATTTCCCCAATGGTCCCCACTGGAACCCAACGGAACTCTATGCCAAGTTCAAGGACCCGAAGGCGATGTGACTCTGGTTTCCTGATCAAGAATGTGGAAATCGTGAAGGTTTGAATAAACGTGATCGTCAAAGTTTATGGTATATTCGATCAGGTCCAACCTTTGAAAAAGATGTCAAAAATATGGTTCAACAGTGACGGTGACGAAGTGGACGGTTCATCAGGTAGCGGATCTGGTCGCGCGCAGATCGGCGATTATAAGTGCCTCGCCGAAGCGATTGTGGTTCAGCGTTACTTCAATTCAAAGTTTTCGCGGGCGGATCGGAACCGTGTCATCAAATCGCGACGTCGGACGACGAGGGAAGAGCGAATCGAAGAGGCGGGGGGGGATAAGGCTGTCGCGGCTTTTCGGGAGGAACACAAGAATACGGCCTGGGACATGGTGGGGTGCATCTTGGGCACGTGCCCAACGACGAGTAGAATTGGCACCAATTGGACAAAATGGAAGGCGAAAGGGGTCACGCCCAGCAAGCCTCACCTGTGCCCGACCCCAGTAGAGGGCATGTGCTGCCGAAATGTTTGGTGGAAGCCGGAGATGCTTGTGCGTGTGAAGGGTGATACGAAGGACACATCGCAGAAGTCGCGCGCGATGTGCATGTGCGAACTGTGCAGGGCTAAGAATGCATCATTTGAGGTTCCCCTAAACATAGTTTGCCGCATCAAGTGGATAGCCCCAAAGGATGCTACCGGGCATCGCGGACTACACGTTCCGGACCAGTGGGCGTTCGAGGTTGCCGTCCGAGTGACGAAGCTGTTCACGAAGAAGAAGACGAAGAAGCCGAAGAAGCCGCCGCCGAAGAAGCCGAAGAAGCCGCCGCCGAAGAAGCCGAAGAAGCCGAAGCCGAAGCGTGGCGGCGGCCCTTCGGTCCTACCTGGTCATAGATTAATCACTATATGCAGCGGCGGCGGCGGCGGCGGCGGCGGCGGCGGCGGCGGCGGCGGCGGCGGCGTGTGGGCCGGTGCACCGGGCGGCGGCGGACGCGCAGCTGCTTCTGCACCGCCCGCGGTCCCCTGGGGCGGCGGCGCCGACTCGTCAGAAGAGGAGGAGAAAATTGATGGTTTTACAATATTCGCTCGACGCGGCGGCGGCGGCGGCGGCAGACGCGGCGGCGGCGGCGGCGGCGGCGGCGGCAGCGGCGGCAGCGGCGGATTCGGCGGCTTTAACTGGCGCGAACTGAACAAAAGAAAAAGGGCACTCAACAGGGCACGCGCCGCCAGTGGCGCATCCTCAATACGACGGGCACTAGAGTCAGGGTCATCGTGGGATGCAACGAGAGCCGCTCAAGAACTCTTGAATCTGCGCGTCCAAGCCACTGCGGAAGAAATTAGGCTACTCCTGAGTCTGTGGGAGGAGGGGTTCTTGTCAGAGGAGGAGGACTTTCCGCCTCCTGATGGCGGCGGCGGCAGCGGCGGCAGCGGCGGCGGCGGCGGAAAACATAAGAGGAAGAGGGATAGCATGCATTCATTGATGGTACAAATGTTACATTTACGATTTTAATACTGAAATTTTCATTGCGATATCTATGTACGAACAACTGCGAATGTTACGGTTGCTACGGTGAATCAATGGAACCCCCAAGTAGGCGATTGAGGTCCGAAACGGTCGTGATGTGATCACCCTTTTCGCATGACATTCTGGGCTCATCCGCGTCAATGATGATGTATCTATGAGATTTCAGTTGTTCAAATAATGTAAACATGACTTCATCACGGTGTTCGGGGGATCCATCGATGAGCAAACCGCGCGTAAGACTCGCGTCCGTCCTCAGATGCACATGGCGAAGTTTCAAGTGTTCGGATGTGGTGTGTTGGGGTGAGTGTAAGTGTAGCACGCATGTTAGTTTATTCGTGGTGTTCACGAACGTCTGAATGATTTTATCCATCTCGGCTGTGAATGTTCGGTCGACTAGACAAACCAATTCATATTCTTCGCTCAATTCTAGCAATTGGGTTAGTTCTGTGATTTTAAAGGTTAGATTTCTATGTCGTCGATAGAACCAAAGTATGGCACACGTGAGAGCCCCCGCTCCCATTAATTCGAGCGACATGCTGCATCAATGAATAAGACTACCCGCGTGACATTTTCCGATGGTACCATCGTAGATCGTAAAATACTTGTTGGCGGTAGCTTGTTCGTACCCCAAATGGCTCAAGGAGCGTGTGAACGTATTCGCGCCGGTCGTTTTGATGCAACTGAGTTTCCAACCATGAATCCGAGCGCGCTTATCCGTGCGAATGTATAGATCGGAGCGCCAGTCGCGAATGACATAATCGCGCGATCGCTTTCCCCCCATGCGAATGACTAACTCATTCGAGCAGTCTTGCTTGCTTTGAACGTGCGACCAACTTTTGGATACGAGCCGAGTGACGTCGAACCAAACCGGATCGACATAGTTGAACATTCGCCACGCGATTTCATGACACCCTTCCTTAAAAAACGGCCGCATACTTACGTCCGTAGGCTCGACTGACGGAAGTGACGCTTCGTGACGCTTCGACCCAAACGTGCGTTGGTCCGCGTCGTGACTACAGTAGTGTGAGTATGATAACTAGAACGACGACTGACGTTCCCAACGCCAACCATATCCAAGTGTGCCGTGGTGCGATGTCATCTATTCCCGCGATGCCTGCGATGCCTGAGACGCCTTCACATGCCGCTCGATATCCCGATATTCGCAGATCTTCAATGAGTTTCTTTTTATAGGTGAGGGTAAAACCGCTATACGCTGTTGGTGTCCACACGTCACCATGTGGTGATGTATAAATCATGACGTGTTTCGAGTTAAATTTTTTGGTACGGTGATTTAAATCTTCGTATAACGCACTGTAGTATGCAAGATTCGCACTCATTAAAAATTTCCAAAATCCATTTCCTCCATATTCGCCAACGAGTACATTGAGCGGCACGAGTGAAATAATCATTGAATCGGAAGATGCGCTCCGCAGTGCATCTCGTGGTACGTTGTGCGAGTATCCACCATCTTGATATAATTCATCGCCCCTGCGCCATCCCTCGAACACGCCGTAGATAGCACAGGAAGCCGCGACCCAATCAATGATACGTGATTCTCGTATTTTCGTCCCCGCTGGAAAATGCTTTTCTTCGTATTGATTCCGAGCGATATCACAGACTCCGATGCTGACGGCGCGTGCGATGATGGCATCCTCACCATTCGGAATGGATAAATGAGCGTACAGCGCATCACACATTTGACGATGTGAAAAAACATACTTTTTAAATAATGATGACACAAAAATACCAGCGACACCACCCCAATGTGGTATTAAGTTTAGTTTACGTTGACTCAACCTCTCGAGACCGTTAGGCGTGTCAACATAACGAGCACAGAGTAACGCCATAATCGCCCCGGCGGAGACTCCGGCGTATACCTCAGCCGCTTTGAAGCGCTTTCGTATAATTGGATTCGCGAGAAGCCCCTGTACCCACGCCACTCGACTCCCCCCACCCGAAATAATAATAGATTTCTTCATTAAACGGATTAACGTACGGTCTTTAGTACCCCCATCGCGCCATGTGAAAATGTCAGGAAACACTCTTCGACGTTTCCACACAGGTGACCCGTCGTCCCACTCGGTGAAACATAGTTAGGATCACAGTGAATCACCGTCGATGTGAGCACCTTGCCGTGCGCGGAGTACGGCATCATCGAGATGCGCGTCCACTCCCCGACCTTCGGCGCACATTCTGGCACGGTCACCACCTTAAAGATCATCCCGTTCAACAATGCGTTTTCACGGTGTCGCGTCAGCCACTCCGTGAGGTACTTGTCGTCAGTTAAAACAATAACATAATACATCCTAACGTAAATTTGGTGTCATGTATTATATCGTGCGAAGCTAGATTGTGCGTTAGTCTACATGCTCAAAAGGTGATTTTGAATTTGTGTGACTATTTCCGTTTAACGTATTGTGACACAAATGGCATCATCGTATGATAAAATGATGTCACCATATAAATATGCGCAGATGAAAGCTGCGGCTACACCAGAGGCACGGGCTTTGATCGCAAACGGAGGGAGAGTATTCCCGGTCATTTTTTTAAACGGTCATGGAAGATACGTGGGTGACGACGGGTCACCGCCAGAGTTTGAACACGAGGCATCCAATTTTGCATGGCCTAGGGGAAATGGTACATTCGGTTATACACCCGCTGACGCAGCAACAAACGCAGTATTTCATGGAATTTTGAATTTTGGATACGCTAGGCGATTATTTTATGGTCGGGTAGGGAACCCTAACCCTAATTACCAAATGGAGTGGGTGGATCCGATCCCAGATGATTATGTATTGTATTCATTCGAA
>Ga0302125_10001682_pt1 | contig 10863 bp, 8 predicted proteins | sample CB4_surface_MG_FD_203111 | JGI IMG/M metagenome (GOLD analysis project Ga0302125, IMG submission 203111) | Marine microbial communities from Western Arctic Ocean, Canada - CB4_surface | ecosystem: Environmental > Aquatic > Marine > Oceanic | place: Canada: Western Arctic Ocean | collected... | reverse complement strand
GCTACTTCTATTTCTTGATGCCAATATTGATTATTTAACTCAGATTTTCTACCTGAATATGCTTCTATTCTTGCAGCTGTATAACCGACTTTTAAATCTTTAAAAAAACTCATAATTATGTTTTTTTAATTTCTGATCCTTTTAAAAACACTTTGTCGATGCAATGGTCTCCGAAAGAATACGGAATGAAGTTGTATGAATTAATTTTTTGAGTTAAAATCAAGTTTGCTAATTTCCCTTTTGTAATTGTTCCTACTTTATCTTGCAGGTTCATGGCATATGCCCCATTAATGGTAGCTGCATTAATAGCTTCTTCCGGTGTCATTTTCATTTTGATGCAAGCAGTAGCAACTGCAAAATTCATGTTTCCGGATGGTGCAGAGCCTGGGTTGTAATCTGTTGCTAGGGCTATGGGTAAACCTTCGTCAATCATTCTTCTTGCAGGCGTATAAGGAATGCTTAAAAAATAAGAGCAACTAGGTAAAGCAACCGGCATTGTTTTTGTGCCTTTTAAAGCATTAATATCTTCCGTTCTCATTTCTTCTAAATGATCTACAGATAATACATCATTTTTTATTCCTGCCTGTATTCCACCAATGGCAGTAAACTGGTTTACATGAATTTTACCTAGTAAATTATACTTTTTTCCAGCGGCTAAAATCTGTTGTGTATCCGCAACTGAAAAATAGCCCATTTCGCAAAAAATATCTATAAAATCGGCTAGGTTTTCTCTTTGAATTGTTGGCAGAATGTCATCAATTAACATTTGTAAATACCCACTTTTATTATCTTTATAATCTTCAGGAACAGCGTGTGCACCTAGAAAAGTAGCTTTTATTTCTATTGGGTAATCTGTATTTAATTTCTGGACAACCCTAAGCATCTTAAGCTCGGCCTCTTTTGTTAAACCATAACCAGATTTAATCTCTACAGCACCCGTGCCTAATTGGATAATGTTTTCTAACCTAATTTTACTTTGATTGAATAAGTCTTCTTCGGAAGTTTCTTGCAAACGTTTTGCAGAGTTTAAAATGCCACCCCCATTATCAGCAATTTCTTTGTAGGAAAGCCCGTTTATTCGATCTACAAATTCATCTTCTCTATTTCCTGCATAGACTAAATGTGTATGAGAATCGCACCAAGAAGGCAGTATCATTTTACCTGTTGCATCAATTGTTTTTATTTCAATATCTGGACAATCTTCCATGAATCCAAAATCAGAAATTAAGCCGTTCTCAACTAATAAAAATGCATTTTTAAGTGTTGGTAAAACGTTCATCTCTTTTCCTGAAAGAAAATCAATTGATGTTTCCCGAACCTGAATTAATTCTTTGATATTTTTAAAAAGTACGTTCATTAAAACAAGTCTTTTAGTAGATTTTCTTCCACCAAGTTAGGTAAAGTAATTTTTAAATTAGGCGTTCTTTCCATTTCTCTTTTAATCGCAAAAATTGCTTCATCATTTCTAGCCCAACTTCTTCTTGCAATTCCGTTATTCACGTCATAAAAAAGCATATTTTTCAACTTTGCATCTGCCGCTGCTGTTCCATCTAATAACATTCCAAAACCACCATTCATTACTTCTCCCCAGCCAACACCGCCGCCATTGTGAATAGAAACCCAAGTTGCACCTCTAAAGCTATCTCCAATTACATTATGAATTGCCATATCTGCCGTAAACTTGCTTCCATCGTATATATTAGAAGTTTCTCTAAAAGGAGAATCTGTTCCACTTACATCATGATGATCTCTTCCTAAAATAATTGCTCCAATATCTCCTTTTGCAATCGCATTATTAAAAGCTTCTGCAATTTTTATTCGCCCCTCTGCATCTGCATATAAAATTCTTGCTTGAGACCCCACAACCATTTTATTCGATTTTGCATTTTTTATCCAGGTGATATTGTCTTGCATTTGCAGTTGAATTTCTTCTGGAGACTTCTCCATTAACTCTTGCAGCACGGTTGCTGCAATTTCATCTGTTTTGTCTAAATCTTCTGCATTACCAGAAGCACAAACCCATCTAAAAGGACCAAAGCCGTAATCAAAACACATAGGGCCTAAAATATCTTGCACATAAGAAGGGTATTTAAAATCGATGTTATTTTCTGCCATTACAGCAGCACCAGCTCTAGAAGATTCTAGTAAAAATGCATTTCCGTAGTCAAAAAAGTAGGTTCCTTTTTCGGTGTGCTTATTAATAGAGCTCGCGTGTCTTCTTAAAGAATCTTGCACCTTTTCTTTAAATAGTTCAGGATTTTCTCTTATTAAAATATTTGATTCTTCGTAAGATAAATCTGCAGGATAATACCCGCCGGTCCAAGGAATATGCAAGGAAGTTTGATCTGATCCAATATGGATAAAGATATTCTCTTCGTCAAATTTCTCCCAAACATCAATTATATTTCCAATAAAAGCAATCGAAACTACTTCCTTATTTTTTTGAGCTGTTATAGTTCTTTCAACCAGTACATCAATATTATCAATTAAAACATCTACCCAACCTTGCTCATGTCTTTTTTTAGCTGCTCTGCCGTTTACTTCTGCACAAATAGTAATGCAGCCTGCAATATTTCCTGCTTTGGGTTGTGCGCCACTCATGCCACCTAAACCTGCAGTTAAAAATATTTTACCATTCGGATTTTCCTCTTTTTTTAATATTTTTCTAAAAGCATTCATTAAGGTAATGGTAGTTCCATGTACAATTCCTTGCGGACCAATATACATAAATGAACCTGCAGTCATTTGGCCATATTGCGTTACACCTAGCGCATTAAATTTCTCCCAATCATTGGGTTTTGAGTAATTAGGAATCATCATTCCATTGGTAACAACTACTCTTGGGGCGTTTTTAGAAGAAGGAAATAATCCCATTGGATGCCCAGAATACAAATGCAATGTTTGTTCTTCTGTCATGATCGCCAAATACTGAACCACCACAAGATATTGTGCCCAATTTTGAAAAACTGCACCGTTTCCACCGTAGGTGATTAATTCTTCTGGATGCTGTGCAACATCAGGATTCAAGTTGTTATGAATCATTAAGATAATGGCTGCAGCTTGCTTTGTTTCCGCAGGGTATTCTGAAATTGGCCTTGCATAAATTTTATAGTCTGGTTTGAATCGGTACATGTATATTCTGCCAAATTCCTTTAATTCACTTGCAAATTCATGCGCTAATTCTTCATGCCATTCTTTAGGGAAATACCGCAATGCATTTTTTATTGCCAACTGTTTTTCTTCAATAGACAAAATATCCTTCCTTTTCGGAGCGCTATTTGCACCTTTTGGATAGCCTTTTTTAGGAGGTAATATGCTAGGAATTCCTTGTAAGATTTGTTCTTTAAATGTCATGCTTAGTTATATTTTACAATCAGGTTTTTGTTTTCTACGAGTAGAATCATATTGTTAATATCATCTTTTAAAAGTCTGTCTTCTTCTAATTTGTCAACTTTTTCTCTAATAATTGAGTAATTGTTTTCAATAATTTCAGAGAAGGTATTTGGTCTTCTAAACTCTAAAGCTTGGGCGGCATACATGAGTTCAATGGCTAATATTTTCTCTAAATTCCCTAGAATTTGATTGAATTGTCTCCCAGAAATACTTCCCATAGAAACATGGTCTTCTTGGCCTAAAGAAGTAGGAATGCTATCTGCAGAAGGAGGGAAGCATAAAGATTTATTCTCGGTAACCAAAGCTGCCGTGGTGTATTGCGGAATCATAAACCCAGAATTTAAACCACCACTCTTCGTTAATAATCTTGGCAATCCATATTTACCTTCTAATAATAAATAACAACGTCTGTCTGCAATATTTCCTAATTCTGAAGCTGCAATAGAACAATAATCTAATGCCATCGCCAAAGGCTGTCCGTGAAAATTACCACCAGAAATTGCTTCAGTTTCACTTAAAATAATAGGATTGTCTGTTACCGAATTCATTTCTATTTCTGCCAATTCTAGCAAATGATAAAAAGCATTTCTAGAAGCACCGTGCACCTGCGGAATGCAGCGCATAGAGTATGGATCTTGAACGCGTTCACAATTTTCATGTGAGGTAATGTTTTGAGAATCTTTAAAGATATTGCGCATACGTTCTGCAACTTTTATACTTCCTTTAAAAGGTCTTATTGCGTGTAATTCTTCTCTAAACGGAGAAGAACTTCCTTTGTAACCTTCAATACTCATAGCACCTGAAATATCTGCTAAATCTAGTAGATACTCCATTTTTAGGAGTCCGGTGATTGCGTGGGCTAAAATAAACTGTGTACCATTAATTAAGCCTAAACCTTCTTTTGCATGTAATTCTAAAGGAGCTAAATGATGCTTTTTTAAAACTTCTTTCGCAGGAACAATTTTAGTACCTATCCAGAAATCTCCTTCACCAATCAATGGTAAAAATAAGTGAGAAAGTGGGGCTAAATCTCCAGAAGCACCAACAGAACCCTGTTTAGGAACTGTTGGTAGTAAATCATTTTCAATAAAATAAATAATGCGTTCTATTAATTGTAAACGAACACCAGAAAATCCTTGGCAAAGTGCATGCACTTTACAAATCATCATAATTTTTGATAAACGCTTGTCTATATTTTTACCCACACCAACGGCATGCGTAATTAGTAAGTTTGTTTGAAGTTGGTTTGTTTCTTCAGGTGAAATTTGTACATCACACAAGGGCCCAAAACCAGTATTTATACCATAAACGGCTTTGTTTTTTTTGATAATTATTTCTACTTTTCTTCTACTAGAAATTATTTTTTCTTCTGCTTCTTTATGAATAGTTGCTTTTAAAACACCGGTTGCAAGGTCTTGTATTTTATGAAGTGTAAGTTGATCTATTCCGTATTTAAACATTGTATTTTATTTGAATTGTCTGTTAACAAAGTTATGATTACTTTTGATGCTTTATAATACTATTTATTGTAATTATTAAGAACTATGAGTTATCAAATAGAATTAAGACATCTCCGTTATTTTTTGGCTGTAGCAGAAGAATTACATTTTCGAAAAGCAGCTGAGAAGTTGTTTATTTCTCAACCGGGTCTTAGCAGACAAATTAAGCTTATGGAAGAAGAGTTGGGGGTTGTTTTATTTGAAAGACACAATAGAAAGGTTGTTTTAACAAAAGTGGGTACATATTTAAAAGTGGAATTTGAATTACAATTAAAAACACTTTCACATACTTTAGAAAATGCAAAATTATTGCATGATGGCAAGAAGGGTGCATTGAAAATTGGGTATGTAGGTTCTGCTATGCAAGATGTTATTCCTAATTTATTACTAAGTTTTGAGAAAAATCACCCAAATATTTTATTTAACCTTAAAGAGATAGACAACCAAAATCAAATTGAAGGACTGCTTGATTACTCTTTAGATATAGGCTTCGTGCGTTTAGAAAGAGTGTCAAGAGCTTTAGAAATTAAAGCTATTTTAAAGGAGAATTTCTGTTTAGTTTTACCAAAAGATCATCCAATAAATAAAGATAACTTTAAAAGTTTATCACAATTTAAAGCAGCATCTTTTATTCTATTTGATGCTAAATATAGTACTTCATATTACGAGAAAGTAATGCAGATTTTTGACGATTGTGGTTTTACGCCTTTAATTTCTCATAACACTATACATTCTAGTTCTATCTTTAAGTTGGTAGAAAATAATTTTGGAATATCGATTATACCGAAGTCCTTGGCGCAAAAAAGAGGGCATAAGATTAAATTTATTGAGTTAGATATGATTCCTCAAAAAACAACACTTTCTGTAATTTGGAACCAAAAAAATACAAATCCGATTTTAAATGATGTTTTAGACTTGCTTTAGTCTCTGAAAACAGCAAAATATAAGTACAAAAAAACCCAAACTCTAAAGTTTGGGTTTTTAAGTGGTACCTCCAGGAAATTTTAGGTTTTACCTCATTTCACTTGTTTTTATATAACTCAATGAAAATCAACAGTATAATGACTAAATCATGATACAATAGTATAGAGAAATCAAACGAAATAACAAGGATTTAAACCTGCGGAGCAACCTCTCGAGCAACTGGCATTCTCGCTATGGGAAACCCTTTAAATAGGTTGACAATTTCTGGTGAAGACACCGAATATTTAACCCGAAATGAAGTCTCTAAAGTATTAAATGTAACGGTTCAAACATTGAATAACTGGAGAAGAGAAGGGGTCTTAAATCCAATAAAAATAGGAGGTAGGGTGTTGTATAGAAAAGAGGATGTTTATAATAACTCACGACTGGTTGCGTGATATTGATAATGTTTTTATATTATTTTAAATTTTTTAGTTTCAATTTAGAATTAATAAACTTAAATTTGATTTTAATTTAAATAAAATCTATGAAAAACATCACATTAATAATGGTGCTATTCTGTGCTACACAATTAGTGAATGCACAAGAAACCATACCCGTTTCTGGTGGCGAGGCTACAGGGGCTGGTGGCACGGTAAGTTATACTATTGGTCAATTAATATACACAAATCCAACAACTGCAGCAGGTTCATTAAATCAAGGGATACAACAGAGTATCGAATTTGTAACGTTAAGCAATCCAGAATTAACGGCATTAACACTCAAAGCGTTAACCTACCCGAACCCAACTACAGATTTTATTATACTGGCATTAAAAGACGCAAATTTAACAGGTTTAAGTTATACAATGTATGACCTATTGGGTCGATTAGTAAACAAAGGAACAGTAACGACCTCCGAAACAAAAATAGGAATGAAAAGTTTACCGATAGGTGTGTACATTCTTAGAGTGCAACAAAACAACAAAAAAATGAAAACCTTCAAAATTATAAAAAACTAAATTCTATGAAATTCACAAATTCACTACGTACTTCTTTGTACACCGCAGTAGGTGCTTTATTACTAACGCTAAGTAGTTTTGCACAAGCACCAGAAAAGATGAGTTATCAAGCAGTCATACGAGGTGCTAATAATGCGCTTGTAACCAACCAGCAGGTAGGAATGCAAATAAGTATTTTACAAGGAAGTACAGCAGTCTATGAAGAAACACAAACACCCACTTCTAATACAAACGGATTGGTAAGTTTAGAGATTGGAACAGGAACGGTAATTTCTGGTTCTTTTACAGCAATAGATTGGAGTGCAGGTACTTACTTTATAAAAATAGAAACCGACTCAACAGGTGGTACAAATTACACAATAACAGGTACAAGCCAATTATTAAGTGTGCCTTTTGCGTTGTATGCTAAGACATCAAGTGATGCAGGAGCAGTAGCAGCCAATACCGCTAAGGTTGGTTATACAGACGAATTAGTATCAGCCAATACAGATGTAGCAGCAAATACCGCTAAGGTTGGTTATACAGAAGCAGCAGTATCAGCCAATACAGATGTAGCAGCAAATACCGCTAAGGTTGGTTATACAGACGAATTAGTATCAGCCAATACAGATGTAGCAGCAAATACCGCTAAGGTTGGTTATACAGAAGCAGCAGTATCAGCCAATACAGATGTAGCAGCAAATACCGCTAAGGTTGGTTATACAGAAGAATTAGTATCAGCCAATACAGATGTAGCAGCAAATACCGCTAAGGTTGGTTATACAGAAGCAGCAGTATCATCCAATACAGATGTAGCAGCAAATACCGCTAAGGTTGGTTATACAGAAGAATTAGTTTCTGCCAATACAGATGTAGCAGCAAATACCGCTAAGGTTGGTTATACAGAAGCAGCAGTATCAGCCAATACAGATGTAGCAGCAAATACCGCTAAGGTTGGTTATACAGACGAATTAGTATCAGCCAATACAGATGTAGCAGCAAATACCGCTAAGGTTGGTTATACAGAAGCAGCAGTATCATCCAATACAGATGTAGCAGCAAATACCGCTAAGGTTGGTTATACAGAAGCAGCAGTATCAGCCAATACAGATGTAGCAGCAAATACCGCTAAGGTTGGTTATACAGAAACAGCAGTGTCAGCCAATACAGATGTAGCAGCAAACATCGCTAAGGTTGGTTATACAGACGAATTAGTATCAGCCAATACAGATGTAGCAGCGAATACTGCTAAGGTTGGTTATACAGACGAATTAGTATCAGCCAATACAGATGTAGCAGCGAATACATTAAAAGTAGGCATCACTGCACAACAAGCCTCAGACATTACAAGTAATAATGCAAAGACGGGTATTACCTCAGATCAAGCAGATGCTATAATAGCCAATACATCGGGAATTGCTACTAACATGACCAATGCACAGCGCCAAGCTATTTCTAATCCAGCTGCAGGGTTACAGGTCTTTGTCACAGATTTTGATGGAGGTAGTTTTATGTTTTATGACGGAACAAAATGGGGTACACTATCTTTTACAAAAACTATTCCAGACGCTCCCACAATAGGAACTGTCGTCGCCGGTAACCAACAAGCCACCGTTCCATTTACTGCCCCATCAAGTGATGGAGGTTCAGCGATTACTTCCTACACAGCCACCTCAAGCCCAGAAGGTAGAACAGGAACATTAAGTCAGTCAGGAAGTGGAAGTATCACAGTAACAGGTTTAACCAATGGATCCGCTTATACCTTTACGGTTACCGCTACCAATGCAATAGGTACAAGTGCGGCAAGTGCTGCTTCAAACTCAATTACACCCCCACAAGGAACTGCTGCAATTAACCACAACAATAAAACTTATTCTGGAGTATCTTGTGAAGGATTTTGGCTAGGATTTAAATTTAGTGTTAGTGATACACAAACCATAACTGCATTAGGTGCCTGGGATGAAGGACATAATATTGAAGTAAATGATGAGTTTAGTTCTTGCCCAGAAGCTTCCAATTTTTCAGTCCCAATAGCTATCTATAAAAATGATGTTTTAGTTTTGGAAAAAGTGATAAACGCTTCAATTGGGTTTGTTATTGGGAATTCAAGATACATTAAAATTGATGATTTTGTATTGACACCGGGAGATGAATATTTCATTATTGGAAATTATGAAGGGTCAAGTAAATTTGGGTATTTTGATTCAAACTTAGTGACTACAGATTATGATAGTAGAATAACTCCTTTGACTGTGACATCATCTCCACTTTTTTCAAAGAACACGAATGGTGATGGGACATTCCCCTCAAATTTAACAACCCTTTCTGATAATCAATGGAGTGATCAATACTTCCATGTAAATTTTCTTCTCAAAGATTAAAATAAATATCCCCAAGAACAAAAAATTATTATCGAAAATAAAAAAGTAGAGAAAAAGGGTTTTTATGTTTATAAACTTAATTTTACTAAAACTAAAAAAGAAAGAAATTAAGCAGAATTCTTGTGCCGTTGACTAATGGTTGACTAAAAAAAACCTCAACAAATTGTTTAACAATAAGTTGAGGTGTAATAAAGTGGTACCTCCAGGAAGTTTTAGGTTTTACTTCATTTTATTCGTTTTTATATAAGTCAATGAAAGTCAATAGTATAATGACTAAATCATGATAAAATAGTATAGAGAAATCAAACGAAATAACAAGGATTTAAACCTGCGGAGCAACCTCTCGAGCAACCGGTATTCTCGCCATATCTTAGCCTTAGTCATTAAATTTAAAAAATATGTTTAAGGTTTTAAGGTCAACAAAGTCGGCCGTTCGGTTTAGTTTGAAACATTCAAAAAAGTATCTATTAGAAAATAGATGCCAAGAAAGTTTAATTGTATTGTGGTTCTCCTTTGGAGGTGCAGATAAAAGGGTTAGTTATTCTACAGGATATTCTGTTTCTTATGCAGATTGGGACTACCAAAAACAACGCATTAAAACCAACAAATCAAGGGTTATTAATTCTCACACTGTAAATAATTACTTGGGTGAACAAACCATACAAATATTGAACGTTACAAGACAAGAACTTGTCGATATAATAAAAGAGGGTGTTAAATTGGAATTGAACCGACAACGATCTATAGGAAACCCTTTGAATAGATTAACCATTACTGGTGAAGACACCGAATATTTAACCCGAAATGAAGTCTCTAAGGTCTTAAACGTAACGGTTCAAACATTGAATAACTGGAGAAGAGAAGGGGTCTTAAATCCGTTAAAAATTGGAGGTAGGGTGTTGTACAAAAAAGAAGATGTGTATAATAACTCACGACTGGTTGCGTGATATTGATAATGTTTTTATATTATTTTAAATTTTTTAGTTTCATTTTATTTATTTATATTCAGAAGATTTTATTCTTAATTCTAAAAAAAGATCTATGAAAAACATCACATTAATAATGGTGCTATTCTGTGCTACACAATTGGTGAATGCACAAGAAACCATACCCGTTTCTGGTGGTGAAGCTACAGGGGCTGGTGGCACTGTAAGTTATACTATTGGTCAATTAATATACACAAATCCAACAACTGCAGCAGGTTCATTAAATCAAGGGATACAACAGAGTATCGAATTTGTAACGTTAAGCAATCCAGAATTAACTGCATTAACACTCAAAGCGTTAACCTACCCGAACCCAACTACAGATTTTATTATACTGGCATTAAAAGACGCAAATTTAACAGGTTTAAGTTATACAATGTATGACCTATTGGGTCGATTAGTAAACAAAGGAACGGTAGCGACCTTTGAGACGAAAATAGGAATGAAAAGTTTACCGATAGGTGTGTACATTCTTAGAGTGCAACAAAACAACAAAAAAATGAAAACCTTCAAAATTATAAAAAACTAAATTCTATGAAATTCACAAAATCACTACGTACTTCTTTGTACACCACAGTAGGCGCTTTATTACTAACGCTAAGTAGTTTTGCACAAGCACCAGAAAAGATGAGCTATCAAGCAGTCATACGAGGTGCTAATAATGCGCTTGTAACCAACCAGCAGGTAGGAATGCAAATAAG
>Ga0302125_10001681_pt1 | contig 10867 bp, 9 predicted proteins | sample CB4_surface_MG_FD_203111 | JGI IMG/M metagenome (GOLD analysis project Ga0302125, IMG submission 203111) | Marine microbial communities from Western Arctic Ocean, Canada - CB4_surface | ecosystem: Environmental > Aquatic > Marine > Oceanic | place: Canada: Western Arctic Ocean | collected... | reverse complement strand
GAGGTGGGAAATAAACTGGCTATATTAGCTGGTGATTTCCTATTAGCCAGGTCATCCGTTACCTTAGCGAGCTTAAAAAACGTGGAGGTCATTGAATTGCTCTCACGAGTCCTGGAGCATTTAGTGACGGGCGAGGTGATGCAGATGACCGCTGATGGCGATTCTTTAAAATCCTGGGACCACTACAAGAAGAAGACGTATTTGAAAACCGCTAGTTTGATTGCGAACTCATCAAAAGCGGTGGCGATTCTTGGAGGGCATGGAGAGGCTACGGCAGAGTTGGCCTACGACTACGGCAAACACCTCGGTCTCGCTTTCCAATACACGGACGACGTGCTTGATTTCACGGGGAGCGGTTCCATTTTGGGCAAACCCACGCTTGGCGATTTACGCGAAGGCATCGCCACCGCGCCCGTGCTTTTCGCGTCTGAGGAATTTCCAGGGCTGACGCCGCTAGTCGCAAGAAGGTTTAAAAATCAAGGGGACGTGGAGCAAGCCGCGTTTTGGGTGCGGGCGAGCGCGGGGGTGGACAAGACAAAGGCGCTCGCGCGGAGGCACGCTTTGTTGGCGTCGCAAGCCGTGGACGCGATGCCGAGGGTCTCGGGGGGTGACGAACAAGAACAACGGAAACAGGCGCAGTGCAGACGCGCGTTGAAGGAACTGGCGCGGGTAGCGGTGGAAAGGATAAAGTGACGTCTTGGTACATCTAAACAAGACTTTATTACTGGTATCTCTTTACTTTAAGGAAAGGTCTTGCTTGATCTTTGCTCGCCAGAATCCCTCGTCCGTCCCGTCCGTCCTCGTCCCGTCGTCCGTCCCCCGCCTCTACGCGTCCATCAAATCCTCCCGTACCCTCTTCTCCCCCACCAGCGGGTCCATCAAAACATCCTCCGGGTCATCGATGTCGTCCACGGCCATGGGTGTCTGGTACGGCGCGTCTGTTTTAGGACCTGTACGTGCGTCCTCGTCGGCGGTCGCTTGATCGGCGGAGGTGGTTTTCATCTTTTCCGCTTCGCCCGCGACCCTCACCTCGCGCTCGCGCCACCGCGCAACCCGCGTAGCAATCACAACGCTCGCCTCCGGGTCGGAAACCAGGTTGATTGGCAGGTAGTGCATGTACCCGTCGTCGTTGCCTCCCATGGTGTCATTGTCTGTTTCCGAGACGGACGACCGTAAAGTATAAATATCGACGTCCTCCGATTCGGGGTCGGTTTGTCGGAGCGCGGCCAGGGATTGTTTCGCAAACGCCTCGAGCGCGGTCGCCTCAACCGCCAATCGTCGCGCGTTTCGCAGCGCGTGCGATTTCGTCAGGCTTGTCTGCTCCGCCTCGGTCGCCGCACAACACGCGGCCGCGCTTCTCGGTTCGCGAAGCTTGCCGACCAAGGTCAAAACGGCGGACTGGTCCGCGACGCGAATTCGCGAAACGGGTTGTGCCGTAGGTGCGGTATCTTCCCCGCCAAGCGCGGTACCTTCCTCGCCGCGAAACTCGTGTTTTTGATGCGTTACTAACTCCTGAGAATTCAAACTCAGTGCCGCACCTTCCCCGACAAGTGGCACACGCGGTTCCCCCCCGGTTTCAACAACAGCAACAACAATCGCGCCTCCTGACGCCACGACTGGCGACGTTTCCCCGAACGGTCTCGGTGTTGGTTTTGGAAACGTTTGCGCAAACACTCCATCCGCCGTCTCAATCTTCACGCCCTCCGCCTGCTCGGTCTTCGCGCCGCGCGTCTGCGCCGCTGCCGCTGCCAACGCATCCGCCTCCGCCCGCGCTTCCGCCAACTCCATCTCCTCCAGCTCCATTCGCACCGCGTGTTCCGCCCTCGCGACTCGCACGGCGGCTTCCACAGCGGCCCCCGCCGCGACAATCGTCGGCGCGCCCAGCGCTTTCGTCACCGAACCGGACACGTCCCCCGTGTCCCGCGCCAGGTCGCCGCAAACCGGAACGTCGAACTCGTCTTCGCGTTCCACGTACTCCTCGTTGTCGTCAAGCTCCACGAACCCGGGTTCGAACGCGCTCCACTTTTCGTCGTGTACGGAACTCCACACGTACATCATCCCGTTGGAACCCAAGACGACGAACACGCACTTGTGTGGGTGCGTCGCGATTTGGCACACGCCCTGGTTGTGGAAAAAGAAAGTGTCAGTCTCGTGCGGGCAATCGCGTAGGCGGAACGTGGTGATTGGGAAATACCTACCTTGGACGCCTCCGCGCCCACCGCGACGCGTATCACAGTCCCGGTGTCCCTTGCCCAGACGTGCAGTTCGTGCGCCCCCCCCCCGCTCGCGGCGACCACACACTGCGCGTCGTGTGAAAACGAAGCGCAGCTCCACTGGCCTCGCGAGTGCTCGTTTTGGAACACCGTGGAGGGGGTGAGGACGCCTTTTGGTTCTTCTTTTTCGCTTTCACTATTTTGCGCGCCACCACCGGGCTCGTCTTCGTCCTCCTCCACGGCGAAGGCGTTGTTTGTGGCTGGCGACTTCTTGGGTACCGAATTTGAAACGTTGGTGGCGCCGAGGTTGGCGTCCTCGTTGACGCAAAACGACCGCACCGCCCGGGCGTTTGAAACCGCCTGATTGTAGAAAAATAAATGTCAGTCTTGTATGGGCAATCAGTCGGCGGAATGTGCTGATTGGGAAATACTTACCAACAAGAACTTCCCGCACTTGGAAAGCTCCAGGCGTTTGATAACAAGCGCGTCCGGTACCTTGCACGCCTGCACGATGTCCGCGGTGGCGGTTTCGACAACCGTTATGACGCCCCGCGCGCCCGCCACGAACGCGTGCTTGCCCTGGATTGAGAAAGAAAAGTGTCAGTATTGTATAGGGAAACAGTCGTTGGATTTGGGAAAGACCCAAGACGTACGTACCGATTTCGAAAAAATAGCGTGCCCCGGCGACTTCACCACGTTCGTGTCCCCATGCAGCCCGTTGGTGGGAATGCGGCACACCAGCGACGGGACGTCAAGCGTGCCTGGCATTTGCGGAAGCGGCGTCCTTTTCCGGCCTCGATTCAGCGCGAACGTCGCCGGCGAGTCGTCCGAAGGCGCTACAAGCGCCAGCGAGTTCTGTTTTCGTAAAAAGAAAGTGTCAGTATTATATTGGGCGATGTATGGACAAACAGTCACCAGCTGAGAGATAAAACAGTGTGTTGACGGATTTGGGAAAGCCCAATCAATACGTACGCTGTTCGGCGAGTACCGCGCGTCGTGCAGGGGCGCGTCCAGCACGGCTCTGAAAACGGTGTCGTTTTCCTGGACGTCCCACACCGTGACTGACCCATCCGCATACGCGGCTAACAGCCGCCGGCCATTGCCGCTCCAGTTCACCGAAAGCACCGCGCCCGGCCCGGCTTGTTTTTGATTTCCAAAATCGTGTGTTTCCTCGTTTGTGTCTTCGTTTTCCTGTAACGTGCGTTCATCAACAAGCTCCCTCGCGACGGCCCGCGTTTCGAAGTCCCAGATCTCCACCACCCCTGACGCGGTACCCGTAGCCAGCAGAGTCCCGTTGCGGTTAAAAGCAACACACGTCGCGCGGCCGCGCTGCAACGACTCCTCAATCACCTCCAGAACCGGGGAGCTGGTGGAGGCGTCTGTTTTTTTTTGTTTTTTTTTTTTTTTGTTTTTAGATCACGGATCAGGTCGTGGGAGGTCAGGGTCAGGGTCAGGATGGAGTTTGGAAACGAGTGCGGGCGGAACCGATAAGGCGGGCGCGAACGGGTTCACGCGACGAGAGGGCCCGTGACACCCCGCAGGGTCGGAAACAGGGTGCTCATCACCCGCGGAAAGAGAGGGCACCCGTGATGAAGACACAATCACAATCAATCGGCACGCCACGGGGATGACCAGCGGTCGCTTCGGATGGCGCTTTGGCGTTTACGGACACGGCTTTGCGCGGGTCACGAAGTGTCACCGCGTTCCCCGCTCGCCGCGTCGTGTTCGCATCACGGCCAAGCACGTACCTTCGAAAAACCGATCCATGGCGGCCGCGGCGTCGCCCGCCCGCGCCGGAGCACTGATTGATCCGCACGGCGTGCAAGCAACAGTTAAACTGTTAAACTCAGAGACCGACGAAAAGTGCGTTTAGGGTAAACGGAGGCATTTCGATCTCTCGATTGCTTCACACGCCCCCGCGCGTCGCCCTGCCGCGCGCGTGCTTTCCCCCCAAAAAGCCGTGTTCCATGAGCTCCAAGTTCGGCGTGGACACCGGCGGCCGGGGCGGCCGGGGAAAGAAAAGGAAACTTGAGCTTCAGCAAGCGAGAGTGGCGCGCGCGCTGGCGATCGAGCGCCCCACTTTTCTTCCCCAATCCAAAGTGTACACCGCGCTTTGTGATTTCGAGCACCAGGTGGACATGGTGCTTGCGGCAAAAATGGCGCAGGTCAACGAGGCGCTGAAGCGCGTGGACCGGGTAACCCGGACCCTGCGAGTGTACGTGTTCAACACGTTCTCAAAGGAACGCAGCGCGGGTGTTGTTAAAACCGGCGTCAACGACGGCGACGGCGATGGCGAGAAAACAGACGTGGAACCCGCGAGCTGGTAAGGGCCTTTCCAATTTCCACGCTCCGCCTCCCTGTTTGCCCACTCGTACCAGAAGGGCGCATTACCTCTGCCCTGACTGTTTACTCCTACACATCACGAGAGGCTGACACTTTTTCTGTTACAATCAGGACGCTTCACGTGCACGGCCGGTTCCTGGAGCCCGGTGAACCGGGGGATGTTTCCGGGGCGCCGGAAGGCACGAGCGTTGGATACACACCGAGGTTCGGGGCGTTCGTGGATACGTTAACGGTGACTGGAGTCGGCGTGAGTGGAGTTACTGGAGTCACTGGCGTTGGAGTGACAGAAGTTGGAATCAGTGGTGAGGAAGAAAAAGAAACAGCAACCGATAACGATGACGCGATCGATTGCCGCTACTCGCGCGCGCGAAGCGACCCTTTAGCTCAAGCCCCCGACGGTTTCGAGCTGAAACGGGTGGGTAATTGCGATCGCAGGGTGGTGATAACCATAAAAATAAACCACGGTGTGGAGCTCTTCAAAACACACGAGGCCTTGGCGAAGGTTTTGGGGCTCGAGTACGGCAGTAAGCCGAAGATAATCCGAACGTTATGGCGGTACGTCGAGGCGCACAAGCTGCACTGCTTACTCGACCCCGCGTCCGTTGTCGTGGATGAGGCGTTAGGAGGGTTACTAAGCATTGCGGATGAAACGGCTGGAGAAACGGCTGAGACCAAGACAGCACGCGTCAGTGACTGCGACAAACCCGGAACCTCAACCCCGACCGGAAACGAAACGATTCCCTTCGAAACCCTGGCGCGCACGGTGTGTTTCGCGTTACTCGCGCCGGTGCCGCCCGTTACGATCGACCACGTCGTGCGCACCAGCGGCCGGAAAAACCCAACAGCACCGGATGTGTACGACGTGTTCGTGGAAGTGCCTACTGGTAAGGGGCTTTCCCATTTCCACGCTCCGCCTCTGCGATTGCCCATACTCGTACCAGAAGAGACGTCTTACCTCTGACTGTTTGTCCGTACATCGCGATATACGAGACTGACATTTCTTTTTTTACAATCAGGCGGGGTGGAGGAGTTACCGTTGACCGGCGACGGCGCAAACGGAGGCCCAGGCCCCGCGATGTTCGCGGACGCGAACACGGGCAAGCGCTTAAACGGCAAAACACCGCCCACCAAGAACCACGCGTTCGTGTACCACTCTTGTTCCGGTCACGGCGAGGATGGCGAGATCGAGGCGTGCGATTTAAGGATCGAGGCGGGGGTTCGGAAAATAGAGCGGCACGAACAACGGCGAACTTTTCTGCTCGGGTTCGCGAACGCGCCCACGAAATTCATCAACCACGTCGTCGCGGCGCAAGCGGGGGACGCCGCGGTGCACCGAGCGGACGGGTCTACCAAGCGCAAAGCCGAGCGGCGAAGCAATATGTACAAGCAACCCTGGGTGGATGAAGCCGCAGCGAGGTACCTGAGCGGCGGGTCGAGGAAGTGATACGATCGTGGTGTTTACTACTAGCTAGTTATGCTACGACTAGCGTTTGAACTACCCGTGTTACTACTAGTGTCACGGACGTGTATTAGTCCCGTGTATTGAGTCAGGAAACGCGCGTAGAAAATACTCGATATACGGTCATGAAATATCGAATGACACCATGTCCCTAACCCTAGGGCGCGCACACTCTTTGTCACCACGACCACCCCTCCGATACGACAATCCCCTTACCAGAGCACTTTTTTGTACGAGTGCATGTCGTGCACCCCCCCCTCTTTCTGCGCCGCGCCCGTCCGCGTCTCGACGCGCATCGCACCCGCTTCCCGCAACTCCGTGGCGTGCGTCAAGGACGTGGCGCCCATGTCCTGGAACCCCTGCTTCACGCCGTGAATCAGATACGGAACCATCTTACACACCGAGCCTTTGTCCCTCACCGTGCCGCTCACGCCTTGCGCGACCTTCAGGTGTCCGCTTTCGCTTAAGTACCGCGTGTCGCTCCCCTTGGCCATCGCGTCCAGGCTCCCCATCCCGCGGTACTTCTTCACCCGTATCCCGTCCTCGCCAACGAAGTACTCACCAGGCGCCTCCGTGGTACCCGCGAAAAGGCTTCCGCACATCGCCGCGGACGCGCCCAGGGTAAGCGCCTTCACCACGTGCCCGCTGTTTTGAATGCCGCCGTCCGCGAGCACGGGAACCCCGAACTGCGCGGCGAGCCTGGCGCACTTGTACACTGCCGTGGCCTGCCCTCGGCCAACCGCGCACACCTCCTGGGTGGTGCAAATGGACCCGCTGCCCATCCCCACACGCAGCCCGTCCGCCCCAGCCTCCAACAACCGCCGCGCCTGCGCCTGCGTCACGACGTTGCCCCCGATGACGTCCACGTGCGGGATTTCCTTTTTCAGGTACTGAATCATCTCAATCTGGTACGTGCTGTCGCCTTGCGACGAGTCCAGGATGATCGCATCCAGGCCTTCCGCGGCTAGTGCTTTCGCCCTTGCTTTGTCCGCCTCCCGCGTGCCGATCGCGGCACCGCAGAACAGCCTGCCTTTCTTGTCAAGCGTGGGCGACCCGGGGGGCGGCCGGCGTTTTTTGTCGATCACGGACTGGCGTGTAATCAACCCGACCAGTTCGTTCTTTCCGTTGACCACGGGGAGCTTCCCTTTCTTCGAGTTGAGCAGTACAAGTTCCAGGGCCTCGATGCTTGACTCCGTGTCGCCGGTGAGTAGGCCGTTAGTAACGGTCGTCATGACCTCCGAAACGGCCAAAGACCGGTCGGAAACGAGCTCGTGATCCCTACTAGTGCACACCCCGAGCAGCTCGCCGCCCACGGCGCCCGAAGACGTGACCGCCACGGACCCGAACCCGCGCCGTGTTTTGAGCTCGTCTAGCCACGAAAGCGGCGTATCAGGCCCGCACACCGCAGGCCGAGTCACGAAACCCAGCCGGTGCGCCTTGACGCACTTCAAATGACCGATTTGCTCCGCTTCCGTCATGTTGTAGTGCAAAAAACCCGCGCCGCCCACGCTGGCCATGGCGATGGCCATGTCGCTCTCCGTGACGGTGTCCATCGGGGACGAAACAATGGGCGTGCGTATCGTGATGTTCCGTGTAAGCTTCGCACTCAAATCCACCGCATCCGCGGCGAAGTTGATGTGCCCGGGGTGAAAAATCACGTCGTCGTAGGTGTAGCACACGCCTGCGTGGAGGAGAGGGAGGACAACGAGAGGGAGGGGTTAGACGATGAGATGTGTTTTGTTGCTTAGGCACGCCGTGTTGGTTGTTGTTTAAACCAGATCGCGTCTCCGCGCTGCCGACGCGAAACGTGAAGCCGGGTCACCCACCTTGCCCGAAAAGCTCCGCGGCGCTGAACCCGTCCACGTCGTCCATGGTGATCGCGGAATCCGGGGTCGCGCGTTTGTTCGACATCGGGGCGAGCCGTGCGTCGGGAGATGATGCGAGAGAAGCAGAGCGGCGCCGCAGTTGGAGTTTTTTCACTTCGCCCAGAAAGTTCAAAATGCCGAAAAGTGCTGTGGCCCACAAAGCCAATTCCTGTCCTGGCACATTCCGCTCTTCGTGGAACCCTAAAAGAATGCTACCCCGCGCGTCTCGCCATCGCGCCCGGTCTTTACACCGCGCGCCTCTCCCCCCACCTTTGCAAGATGGCGGTCGGCAAGAACAAGCGCATGTCCAAGGGCAAGAAGGGCGGCAAGAAGAAAGCCCAAGACGTGTTCCTTAAGAAGGAGTGGTACGACGTCAAGGCGCCGTCCATGTTCTCCGTGAAGCAGGTCGGGAAGACGCTCGTGACGAAAACCGCGGGGACCAAGGTACGGAGTCGGTGCTAACCGGGCGGGCACGAGCCTCAACGCGCCGCGGTCGTGGAGTGTGTCGTGGCATCATCACGCGATGCATGTGGCGCGCGTGTCTGCCACGGAATCGGCCAAAGCGCGCGACGTACACGACGTCGCGCGCCTCGACCGCGCCGACCGCGACTTTGAGAAAATTTCCCGCGACGCCAACCATCGCGAATGGCGCGACCCCCGGGTTCGGCCGCCCCCGCCTCTCTCCAACCGCCATTCGCTGACCCCCAACCCCCCTACCCAAACAAACACAGCTCTCTTCCGACGGCCTCAAGGGCCGCATCTTCGAAGCCTCGCTCGCGGACCTCAACGCGGTACGTTCCCGATCCGTCGTGCACGACAGATGAAGTCGTCGTGGAAACCCTATACTGCCACACTGGTGTTGATGGATTTTAGCGCCGCGCGCGCATTGAGAGTCTGTGACAAACTGGAGACATAGGATGTCTTTTCAGACTGCGGTTCAAACACGACCGCGTGCTGTTCGTTTCGGTCGCGACGTCTGGAACGCGTCTCGATACCCTCGATACGACCAAGGAGTCTCGATACGCTCGACAGGAGCAAGGACAGGACGTCGTACCACCCGAAAGCGATCGTCGCGCGCGTCTAGTCTGATCCACGCAAACCCCCCCCTGACCCAAACTCTCCTTTCCCTTCCAACAATCACAGGACGAAGACCAAGCCTTCCGCAAGATGTTCCTCAAATGCGAGGACGTGCAAGGCAAGAACGTGCTGACGAACTGGGCTGGGATGGACTTCACCACGGACAAGCTGCGAAGCCTTGTCAGGAAGTGGTTTTCGCTGATCGAGACGTTCGTGGACGTGAAGACCACGGACCAGTACACCCTGCGCGTGTTCTGCATCGGGTTCACCAAGAGGCGCATGGACCAGGCCAAACGAACTTGCTACGCCCAGAGCGGCCAGATTCGGCAGATCCGCAAAAAGATGAACGAAGTCATCACCAGGGAAGTCTCCACCTGCGACCTGAAGGAAAACGTGCTGAAGTTCATCCCCGAGGTCATCGGCAAGGAGATCGAAAAGGTGTGCGCCGGGATCTACCCGCTTCAAAACGTGTACATCCGCAAGGTGAAGATCCTGAAGTCCCCGAAATTCGACGTCACCAAGCTCATGGAGGTGCACGGGGATTACTCCGGCGAAGAGGTTGGCAAGAAGGTTGAGCGGCCCGCGGAGGAAAAGACGGAGGAGGAGGCTTAATTCCGGGTCCGCGCGAACTAAACCGGGTGGGTGTGGGTGTTCCAAAGAACATGAAGAGCGGGATCTTGTGAACGAGTTCTTTCTTTAAAAAATGCAGGCTTCCTGCTGTTCCTACCTGTCTGCGATAGCGGCCTATTCCTATCTCTCTTCCATGGAGGCTTGATGCAACTGACTCACGTGACTCCGCCCGAAAGCAGACTCACGCGACGCGATGGCGTTTTCACTTTCTCCGACTTATTCCAACCTAATCCAAACAATACGCCCTCTCGGAAGCCTCGACACAACGACGCGCACCTGAAACCATCCACGTTTGTGTTCCGACGCGATGTCCGGTAAAAAAGCTCGCGCGCGAAAGGAAAAGCGCGAGCGCCGCCGCGATGCGAACGCGGGCGAGGCTATCCCCGGCCTTCCCGACCACGTCGTCGCCACGGACATTCTCAGATCTGAGTATTTCGACGACCCCGCCGATCTCGCACGGCTCCCAGCGGTGAGCCGTGGGATGCGCGGCGCGGTGGCGGCGACGGGGCTTCGGTTTGAGGAGATCGATGAGGATGACGCCTTAGAGCTCGGATGTTTAAGCGCGCTGCAGCGCCGGCAACGGAGAGGTCTCCTGTCGCGTCGAGAACTCCTTTGTCAAGCAGCTGCGAGGGGTGGACATTTTGAGAAGTTGAAGTCGTTGCGCGAGAACGAAACACCGTGGAGCGCAACCACGTGTTGGGCGGCGGCAAGGGGCGGTCACCTCGAGGTGCTGCAGTGGGCGCGCTCGACTGGCGCACCGTGGGACGCACGCACGTGTCGTGGGGCGGCGGAGGGCGGGCATCTCGAGGTACTGCAGTGGGCGCGCTCAAACCGCGCACCGTGGAACGAGAATACGTGCCACGCCGCTGCGGGGGGCGGGCACCTCAATGTGGGCGCGCGCGAATGGCTGCCCGTGTGACGATGAGGAGCTACTGCACACCGCCACTCATTTCGCCCACGAGGTGATGGTGCGGGCGCTGATCGATCTGGGCGCGGACGTCCACAGTGAGATGAATGATGTCACACGGCGAACGCCGCTGCACACCGCCGCTGAAAAGGGCCACGCGGCGGTGGCGCGAGCGTTAATCGAGTTGGGCGTGGACGTCAACAAGGCGAAAAGTGACGGCAGGACGCCGCTGGTCGTGGCCGCTGGTAACAGCCACGAGGTAATAGTGCGGGTGCTGATCGAGGCGGGCGCGGATGCCAACAAGGCAAACGATATCGGCGTGACGCCGCTGCTCGTGGCTGCGGAGAAGGGCCACGAGGCAGTAGTGCTGGCG
>Ga0302125_10001672_pt1 | contig 10914 bp, 16 predicted proteins | sample CB4_surface_MG_FD_203111 | JGI IMG/M metagenome (GOLD analysis project Ga0302125, IMG submission 203111) | Marine microbial communities from Western Arctic Ocean, Canada - CB4_surface | ecosystem: Environmental > Aquatic > Marine > Oceanic | place: Canada: Western Arctic Ocean | collected... | reverse complement strand
TTAACGCAAGAAAAAAGAAAGGTATCAGCAGACCTAAAAGCAAATCAACAGTGTCAGCTAGTGCTTATAAAAATATGAAAGATGGATTTCCTAAAAAGAAAAGATAAAAAAGGAGTGAATGATGAAGAAAAAAAAGTCAAAACCTAAAGGGTACTAAAAGAAAGGGGGCAATTAAGCCCCCTATTTTTATGCCACAGCTTTTTCATATTGTTTTCTTAAATACTTAGGTACTTTTGTACCATCTTCAAAGAACTCTGGTAGCTCTCCCCCATTAACAATGTTGGCACGCCATACTTCTGTCATTCCTCTTGGGCAAAGATAATATCTTTTTAAATCTAGTTCTAAGTAACCGCCATCTTTATCAGGTTTGCAATTTTTATCACGATAGTGTTCAACAGCTTCTTTAGCTTCATTAGCTTCATAGAAGTGGTTTTCAATTATATCTCCACTAGATTCTGTTTCTTCTACCACCCACTCATAACGCACCATGAGATAGTTCTCCTTGAATTATTGCCACTTTTTAATTATATCAAAATAAAAAAGAAATGTCAAACCCCCTATTTTTATGCTCCTATATCTACAATCTCACAGCTATCACCTGAACAGGCTAAGGTTTGTGAGCTGACAGTAGTATCTTCTATCTCGTACTCAGATAGCTTAGACCAATCAATATCTTTAGGCATTACCTTGAGATCAGCTTTATACTTAGCTTCATCTATCTCTTGGTAAGGTGCTTGCTTATAAGAGTGGTCACTGTGTGGTAGGAATGATACACCACTCATCTCATCAAAGTGTTTAAACACCCATGCTCCTACCTCTAGCCACTCATGCTCTCTTACAGTAATGGTGACTGAAGGCTTATGCTCACACCAGTGACGTTGATACATCAACCATATTTCTAGTTGTTGAATAGCATCAACATCCTCTCTAGTAACACAACCTTTAGGTGCTTTAGTAGGGAAGCTAAACACAACAGTAGTATCTGGCTTCATTACACAAGGCTCGTAAGGCACACCACTATCTATTAAAAACTGTGTTAGTGGGTCTTTGCTGTCACCCCTAACTGTCCTTGTATAGAACTGGCTATGTCTAGTATGAATACCACTACTAGAATCTACAAGCTGAGATACAGTTCCAGAAGGTTTAACTGCACAGATTGCAGTAGATTGTTCTATCCCTAGTTTCTTACTAAACTCTTTATTAGTTTGAATAGAAATTTCTCTAAGCTGTTCTAAGATTTCTTTAGCACCCTTGTTTGTAGACACTAACTTGTTATCCATAATGCCTGTCATTGACACACCTAACAAACGTTCTTCTTCTGTGTTCTTCTGCCATATCTTTCTTAGGTAGGGGAACTTAGTGTAAGTAGCTTGGATAGTACCCAGTATTGTGGCTAACCTAACCTTCTCAGTTAAGGTTTCAAGGTTGTCATCATACCTAACTACTACCTCAGTTAAGTTACAGAACTGACCACCTGTACCAGTAATAGGGTTTCCTTTACTATCTAGTTTTGACCCTCTCAAAATTATTTCGCTGCAAGGATTTGTACCAAAGTCATAGTTAGTATCTCGTCTACCATTCTTAGCTGCTTGCTTCTTAGATGCAACACGAGAAAAGATACCCCTTTCACCAGACTTAGACTCAACCAATGCAGTCCACTCACGGAGGAATGTTTCCATGTCAGGTTTCTCAGTGTAAGCAACGCTGTTGTTTGCTAATGCCCTCTGAGGATTAAGTACATACCAATCGCCTGACTTAGCATGACGCATCCTATCATCAGACAGGTTAGATAAAGAAATCATAGCTGACCTACGAACACCACCTACTACCACTACCTCACCAATCTTACACATCAAGTCGTGAGCTTGTATGCTAGATAACTTCTTACCTTTAGCTGCTTGGAATGTCTCACAAGTAAACCTAAACAAATCCTCTAAAGGTTCAGCACCAGATGCTCTACCACCAAAGGTTTTTAACTTAGCACCTGCTGGTCGTACCTTGTGTGTATCCCACTTAGGAACTTCACCTGCATACAACAGCGAGATTAGCTGTCTAAGGGCTTTAGCCCAACCCTCCTTACTATCATGTACTGATATGGTAGTATCGCTCTGGAATAGCTCATCTGGTACGTCAGGTAGCTTGCTAATGTATTGACGCTCTACACTAAAACCTACACCAGTGCCACACAACAAGATAAACATAGTTTCATCAAAGCACTTAGGGTCATCTACTGCTAGGTAAGAGCAGTTGTAAGCACAGGTGTTATCTCTTTCCATTGCAGCACCAGCAGTCATCATTGCCCTCATGCTAGGCATAACATTAAGACTGTAGATTGCATCTTCTATAGACTTGTAAGTTACCTTGTCTACCTTATCCTTGACTACATTAGTCATGTATCGGTTGACTGTTTCTTTCCATGTCTCCCTTCTGTTTTCTTCTGGTAGCCACCTTGCATACCTGCTTAATGCTATGTACTGTTGGTACTGATTCATTTTGTTATCCTTACTGTGTATTTAGTTTCAATTATCTTATCTATGTAATGTCGTGCTTTCTTTAAATCTTCTAAGCCACCTTTGTCTCTGTACCTAGAAACATATTTGACTACATTACCTTGAAAGTAATCCAAGTTGTTAGCCGCTATAAAATCCCACACTTGAATAGGTTTATCTTTATAGTGATCTCCACCCCATTGAATATCATTACTACCATTAACTACCTTAGTCATATTAATCTCCATACTTTTTCTTTAAGTAAGTTAGGGATACAGGAAGCTCGTCAAACGATCCGTTATTAACCTCATTCAACATCCATATACCTTTCCAACTGTCATTACCTTGATTGCCTAAGTAGGCTTCATCATGTTGGTTAAACATACCTGAGAACAACCCTGTCAAGCGAACATTATCTGCTCTCTTACCATAGGCTATATCCCTATCTTGTACATGACCCATCACACAAGACATCATCTTCTTAGTTAGCATAGCTCTAGCACTAGTCACTGGTCTACCCATTACACCAGTAGTAAAGAAGTGAGCAAACGCTACACCCTCAATGACCACAGGCTTCAGGTAGTCGTACACCTCCCAATCACTGAGGTTTAAATCCTGATAACCAATAGTATCTTCTAGGATAGCATCATACTCTATAGCTCGTTCTATCCTTTGTTCGTGGTTGCCCATTGTAAACACAAGTCTAGGCTTCCATTGCTTCTGCTTGTTAACCTTGAGCCTGTTGCGCTCAGCCTTAATAGGTTGAAGAAACAAATCCATTGCTAAGTTACCAGACTCTACATCCTTCTTGTAAGACCTGCCTTCAAAAGATTTCTTACCCTTGTCATAGGAGCAGAGAGATTCCATATCCCACCAGTCACCTATCATTACAACAACATCTGGTTTCTTAGATGCTATGTACCTACCTGCATATAACAGGTGGTCTAGTGGTACATCAGGCTTAACCTGTGTATCTGGTATCACGCATATCTTCATATCAATACTCCTCATCTATGTCATACATATCTCTCATAGCATCTTCTCGTGCTATGGATTGCTCAACAGAAAGAAGGTCATCATCAAAGTCTAACTCCTCTCTATTGTAAGTTTGTTCTGTCCTATCACTAAAAAAGTTTTCTGGTAATAACCCTAATACTTGTAGGTCATTTACCATATCTATGACTTCATTAACAGTAAACAAAACACCATAACGACATAGACTACATACCCTATTGTATTTAATTATTTTGTACTCACCATTACAAGTTCCACAGGACATACAGTACAGTGCATCATCCATTATCTTAACTCCTTCAACCATTCTGTAGGTAGGGATATACCAAAAGCAAACTTAATGTTGTGAGCATTACACCAGTCTGAATACTTCTTGCTTTTACTTTTGTTACACCATTGGTCACGCATAAATAACATACGAATATCAAGATTAGGATTCTCTTTTACCACCTGAGCCATTTTAGTTCGGTCAACTGAAGTGAATCTACCCTTTGCTTCTACTATCATACTACCCATTATGAAGTCAGGAGTGTAAGTCTTGTGAACAAATATACTTTTAACATTATCACAGTTCTGACACTTACCTCTCTTCTTTAAGTAGTAGTTTATCTTTACTGTTTCGTACTCAAACTTAATGCCCTTAGACTTTAAGCCCTTAGCTATATTAGCTTCATACCTGCTACGATACTTGTTCATAACTAAAGTCCATTGGCATCTGTTTACCCTTCTGGAGAATCCACAAGAGCTGACTGTTCTGGACACATCTGTTGCGCCCTTCATCATAGCCAAATTCTTTTATGTACAAGTCAATAATCATACTATCCCAGTCTTTCTTTGCGGTGTCCTGTAATAGCTTGCTTGCCTTAACAGCACCAAGACCTCTAATACCTAAGATATTATCCGCAGTGTCACCAGTTATCATTTGCTGATAAAAGAATCTAGTGCCTTCTTCTTTAATTACCTGTTTAAACTCTTTCTTGACAAAGTTGTAATGATTACCCTCACACATTAACAAGTCTTTATCTATACTACATATCATAGTAGTAGAGTCTTGTTTCAACCCAAGAGCATCATCAGCTTCTATGTTTTTTACTACAACAGCTTTGTAGATACTAACGAGATAGGTTCTTATAGCATCAAGGTGTACAGGTTTGGCAATACCTTTCCTGTTGCCCTTATAATCATCTCTTACTTTATTACGAAAGGTTTTCTTAGGTGTTAGATAAATAGTGTAGCTGTTGCAACCACAATCTTTTATTATCTGATTGACATATAGTTTAGTAGAATGGAGAGCATAAAGTTTGGGGTCAGCCGTAACCAACCCCGTTTCTTTATCCTTCTTTTGGCAAGCAAAGCCTATACGATAGGCAATGATGTCACCATCAATGAGAGCTTTCATTAGAAAGGTATATCATCTTCAAAGGCTTCTACTTCTGCTATTGCTTCTGCCATTGCGTGGGCTTCTTTACTAGCAGTACCTTTATTAGCCGCTTCTTTAGCTTTTTCTTCAGCCGCTTCTTTAGCTTTTATTTTAGCTTCTAGTTCAACAAGATAACTATCTAAATCTGTAATGCGTTTCTCGTGAACAAACTTAGCTAAACCAAACAAGTTTTTTATAGCTGGTGAATCAGCATCTTCACAACCTGCAATAGAGAAATCAGTGTTGATTGCTTCTGGTACATTAGCTTGATACTTTTGTGGTATTGCTACTAAGCTATCAACATTATCATAAGTGTTAGCATCTTTCTTAAAGTGCTTAATGATAATATTAACTGGCTTACCTAACACAGCTTCCCAGTCTGCTACTGTTTCCTCTTGGGCAGTAGGTACAAAAGATTTGTAGTAAGCATATTCCGTACTCAAGCCAGACATACGATTAAATATATTAAATGGCTTAGACCAAATAGTTCTTGGTTGTTCTACACCATCAACCTTAACAGTAGAGCCTAATACTTCAAACCCTAAAGCAAGCTGTTGGGCAGGTGGTTTTAAGTCTAAATATTCACGTTTCTGATTACCAAGATCAGCAACCCAAACTAACCTAGCTTCATGTTCACCTTCAGCAAGATTCTCGTACTCCATTGTATTGCTTTTTTGTACTGATGTATTGCGTTGAAATCCCATAGTCCTTCTCCTATTAATGTATTTCGCTGTAATTATTTCCAAACTGTATATCAACTTCTAACTCTCTGTTTAAACTTAACAGATTATTAACCCGTTGTATAGCTTTTTCTAAAAGTATTATACATTTATCTCTATTACCTTCTTTGACCTCCAATATTATTTCATCATGAAAATTAGCAGTAAGTTGCTCCCTTTCTTTTAAGATGAACCCTACCCACATATCAAACAAGTAAGTACCTGTACCCTGACATAGGGTTGAGAACTTATCCTTGTCACTTCTTAAACTGTACCACAACTTAGACACTGGATTGTACTGCCATGTAGAACCCTCAACCTTTTTTGTTACCATGCTGTCACTAATAGCTTTAACACCCCAGTTCCTTTCCCAGTATGCTTCACTGATTACTTTAGCCCCCTTCTGTGATATGCCAAGCTGTCTTGATAACGTAGGGATACCCGCCCCGTATTGGAGCGCATAATTCCCCCCCTTAAAATCGTAACGAATTTTAGATATATCATCAGTCTTGTTGCCATCTTTATAATCTTGCATCTGTTGTTTGGTAATAGCACCAGCAGATAGTGCAAGGTCAAGGTGTGGGTCAAAGCCGTCTGTACTCATCTCAGTTACATACTCAGGGTCATGCTCCCAAAGGAAATGTTGCTTTACGCGATCTTCTAAAGATTTCATGTCCGATCCACATAACTCAAAATTTTTTCTAGCTTTAAGTAAACCTCTTATCTCTAAACCATAGGGCTTACGAGAGCTTGGTAAGTTAACACAGACAGCGTGTTTAAATCTCAAGGTGTTGGTCAAGCCTTGTATACCTGCAATGACATAGCCTTGCTCGTCTACATTATTTAATAACCCTTTGACTAAGCCTATCCTATGCTTGACTACTGCCATATCCTCAAGCACTAGTACCTGTGGGTGGTCAGCACATAGCTTCTTGACTGAGGTGCATAGCTCACCTTCCTTAGTCTTTACCTGTGGTATTTGCCTGTCTTCAACGTAATTAAAAGTAGTGGGCTTCCACCCCAAAGAGAATAACCAGTCTTTAACTTGCTTACTGCTAGTAGGGTTAGGCTCTTCAGTGCCAACTACCTCCGGTATTTCTCTATCGTAATCAACAGTAAAACCATTAAGCTCTGTTAAGGCTTTCCACCTTTCGCCAGAAGCTGAAAGAGTACCATTTTGTTTAAACGGCAACTTAGGTTTATTGCGTTTTGCTATCTTATCTGTTTTAGGCATTACTTTAGATAGCTCATCAATAGCTTCTTGATTCTTTAACTCTAAACTACTGAGCAAAGTATTAGCCTTATCTAAATCTAACTGCCATTTAGATTTTTCTTGAAGCATACCCATTTTCATTTTAAATGAAAGGTAACGAACAAGTGGTTGATAATCACCTTCATAAATTTTAATTAATAAAGACTTCTGTAAACCCCAGAGCTTCTGATTTATTTTTATATCCTCTTTACACCTGTGGAGGTACTCCTCACGAGACAAGTTTTCCCAATCAGTAATAGTTGGCTTCTCAATGTTTAAACGCTCACCCCAATGAGCAAGACCATGCCTATTGACAGTAGGAAACAAATACCAAGACAAAGCTAAAGTATCTATCAGTTGTGCTTTGATCTTAATACCTAGCAGCCTCTCAAGCACTGGTATATCGTAACGGCATATATTGTGTCCAATAAGAGTGTCTTTTTCTGTCAAACTAGTAAAGAAATCTTTATCTACTTCATTGCCGTTAACTACAATACAATGTATTTTTGTGGCTTCAATACCATCAGTCTCAATATCAAAAACATATTCATTTGATCTAACCACACTAACAGGTGTTGCAGATTTTGGCATTAGTTGGTAACTATATAAACCATTGCTTATATATTTACGCTCTACAGTCCTGTGACCATGCCTAGCTTTTCTTAACTCTCTTATACTAGCACTGACCCCAGTATGGCTTTTTAAGCCTGTACCTTCAATTATTTCATTAATAGTTAAAGACCCTCTACCCTCCATGTAATCCCTAAGTATGTCAAGATTACTAGATAACCTAACTTGGTCACGATCTTTGTTATAATCTGTTCCATCAAAATGATATAAATTAGCCATAAGCTAGTACCTCCTTATTAATTCTAAGTATTCTGTGGTATCAGTATCGTAAAACATATCTACTGACCCACTAGCACCAAAATCTCTATCGTACAAAATCTTAACTGTAGAGTGGTTAACCTGATCTGGTGGACAATCTGCTGATCTGTCACGCTCTAAGCCTAAGCCTAAATGACTCCACTTCTCCAAAGCCCTGCTCCCAGTAAACTGACCAGACAATATCTTACCACCTTCTTCGTGGCTTTTGCTACCTTTGGGCGGTGCGTTAACATGAGAGAAACAAATAACTGTTATTGGGTAATTGTTAACTAAGTCAGCAAGATCAGTCATAATCTCATTTAGCCTATCGTTAGCCTCACTACTGCTAAACCTGCTTATTAAGGCAGTCAAGGGGTCTAAGAAGAACTCACACACACCATCAAGCAAGTGTTGCTCAATAATACAAGCCTTAATATCGTTCCAATCCCTAGAGCCTGTACGATCATATATAAACAACTTTCCTTTATACTTTTCTAAACAAGTGGCTAACAACCTGTCATCATAATCATTATCTGGTTTTAAGAAATTTGTTTTAGCCAACTTTGAAGCTATTTGTTTTAGAGACTTTATTGGGTGTACTTCTAAGTCATAGACACCTACTGGTCTATTGTGATGTTGCGTAAGATGATGAATTAATTGATTTTTCCACTCGCTCTTGCCTGCTTTAGCGTAACTTCCGAACACAATTATTTGATGAGGGTGTAGGCCGTATGTAAGTTTGTCTAAAGTAGGCCAACAAGTGTTTAAACCCATCTTTGGTCTAACAAGAGCTTGTTGAATTAGCTCATCAGTAACTTCAACCACCTCGCCTTGTCTCTCAACACTAGAATTCCAGACACAAGCGTCATACAACTCTTTAGACCTTCCTTCTGTTAACATAGCACTTGCATCTTTAAGGGGTAACTTAGCTGTCAAGAACAAAGGAAAAACTTTTAAGCATTCCTTTGTCGCTTTTTTACCTGCCTCATCACTGTCAAAAACCAGAACCACCTGTTTAAACTTAGACAACAGCTCTTTATTAGACAACAAATCCTTAACAGCCCCTGAAGAACCTCTAGTCAAACTAACAACTGAAGGTTTAAACGCTTTATATTTTTCTGCATTCAAATCATCTATTACCTGAAAAAGGCTCATAGCATCAAGCCGCCCTTCACAAACAAACAACTTATTACCACCACCAGTGCAAGTCCAACTACCCCACAAATCCAGCTCTCCCTTCCTATCTCCTATGCTAGAAAACTTTTTGTTAGCTGTGTCCTTACACTCATACCCCACTAGCTTTCCCTCTAGTGTATCAGGTGAGTACAGGTGGGTGATAGTTGTGCCATCTTCCTGAGACACTGAAGCTCTAACCCTATAAATTGAAGCTGTCTCTTGTCTGATTTGCCTATCCTTGATAGCTAAGATAGGTAAACTTTTTATGTGTTCTAGATCTTTCATTGTATCTGCCTTGTAAGGTTTAATTTGCACAACTTCATTTTTGTCTGGTGGAAAAAAGGTATTACAAGCATAACAAAACGAATCATTAGGTATACTAGAATAGCCGTAAACCTGATTGCCGTCACTACTATTGCAGTTAGGACAACTGGTCTTATATAAGCAAGTACCTTTTTCTTTCATTTTTTAATCTACCTCCATCATTTTGTCTATCTCTTTCTGTATCTTATTCTTATCTAAGTATAAAGACAACAGTTGCGCTTTTGTATTTACCTTAAAATATTTGTACACGCTCAATAAGTGTATACGAACAGTGCCTACACCTACGTCCATTTTTTCTGCTACCTGATCACCACTTAGACCCAGTAACGTAAAAACAAATGCCTCGTGTTGCTTGTGACTTAGCTCTCCCTTTGGTGTCTGCTTCATTTAAAACCCCCTCATTAATTTTTCTTCAAACTCTAACGCATACTCACACACATACAAAGCTGACAGCTCTGCTCTTGTGTGTACATCAAAGTGTTTAAACACTGAGAACATGTGTATACGAACAGTAATAGACTTTATACCCAACACTTCTGCTATCTTATTATTACTATAACCTTTAAGAGCATAGACTAGTACTTGCTGTTGTTTAGCAGTTAACTTATCTTTGCTCTCTCTTATTGTCATTCTTTTTTTAGTTTGAAACTCCATTTTATTTTTCTCCAAAATCTTGACTGGTTGATTGATCCGTGCTACCCTCTTCAACATATTCACAGCAGGGGCAGTAGACATCTACTACTAACCCCCTCCTACTATACAACACCTTCCTACATTGATACTCATAACCTAAACTTCTAAGTGCAATGTAAGATTCTCTTATCGCCCTCCTACTGGCATGACTAATCATTTAACTAAGTCCTCGTACTGCTCAAGAATCATATCTACTACATGATCTTGATACCACCCACTATAAAAAATAGTTCTGTCATCTTTATCTTCACAGAACTCAGGGTTCATCTCTTTAAATATCTGTAAGAATTCTCTGTGGTCTTTATGAGTAAGATTGTTTAGTGCTTCCTGACAAAAAGTATCCCATCTTTCGTCATCTCCATTTGATGGACATCTATTTATCATAGGCATTACTTGTACTCCTTATATGTAGTTGGTGTTTCGTTATCTATACTACCCTGATTCTCAGATAGTTGTAACGCTAAGCTATATCCTTGGTCGTACCACATATCCCCTCGCTCTACTCTAATGGTGTCATACGCATACCCTTTCTCATATGCTACCCTTCCCTCATTAAAAGATTTAAAGTCCTCAGAATGTGCCTTAAAATAGCTCTCAAGTATACTCTCGTAGTCATTCATCACTCTCTCCTTGTGCGATCATTCGCATTATTATTATATCAACAACCCTCTTAGCCTCGTGACACAATTCGGAATGTTGGGGGTATTCAGGTAAAAGCAGAGGCACTGACATCATGTATGGTCTGTAGTCTCTCCTGTCCTTACTCATCATACCCCTCCTCTGGCATAGGCTCAGAGATAAGCATCTCCTTGCCCTGCATTACTTTAGTATCGTGTAGCAGTTGGGCGGCTTGTGATCGTGTTAAGTTACAGCCCACTACTTCATGGTTATCTATGTCATCTTTGTGATACTTCAACACCTGATACATCTCCATGTTAATCCTCCTTTTGTAAATATACA
>Ga0302125_10001668_pt1 | contig 10917 bp, 7 predicted proteins | sample CB4_surface_MG_FD_203111 | JGI IMG/M metagenome (GOLD analysis project Ga0302125, IMG submission 203111) | Marine microbial communities from Western Arctic Ocean, Canada - CB4_surface | ecosystem: Environmental > Aquatic > Marine > Oceanic | place: Canada: Western Arctic Ocean | collected... | reverse complement strand
GCTCAAGCAAAACTTATCGCAAGACACCGAGCCAGCTAGACATTCTTTGTAAAGTAGAGACCCACAATCACCCTACCGCAATCTCACCCTTCCCTGGCGCCGCAACGGGCGTCGGTGGTGAAATCCGGGACGAAGGTGCCACTGGCATTGGTGGTCGCCCAAAGGCTGGCATCTCCGCCTTCATGGTTTCCAATCTCGAAGTGCCCGGCTACACTCAGCCATGGGAAAAACATATCGCTGAGCACCCGACCCGCATGGCCTCGCCGCTCGACATCATGCTCGAAGGCCCAATCGGAGGGGCAGCCTTTGGCAATGAGTTTGGTCGCCCACAACTTTGTGGCATGTTCCGCACCCTTCAGCTAGAACACAACGGTCAACACCGCGGCTATCACAAGCCGATCATGGTCGCAGGCGGCATGGGCAACATGAAGCGCGAACACGTGGACAAGAAGCCCATCCCACCGACAGCACTTATTCTACAACTCGGCGGACCGGCAATGAAGATCGGCCTAGGCGGTGGCGCAGCCTCCTCCATCGGAGCAGGCTCGCAGTCCGAAGCACTCGACTTCGATTCCGTTCAGCGTGGTAACCCAGAAATGGAACGTCGCTGCCAACAAGTGATCGATGGCTGCATCGCCCTCGGCGCGGATAACCCCATGCTCTCTATTCACGACATCGGCGCTGGTGGGCTCTCCAACGGCCTCCCCGAGCTCGTCGAAGCCACTGGTGGGCGCTTTCACCTGCGCAAGATCCACAACGAAGACTCTTCCATGTCGCCCATGGAGATTTGGTGCAACGAATCCCAAGAGCGCTACGTCATGGCGGTCATGCCGGACCGCATTGATGCCTTCACCGCGCTCTGCACACGCGAGCGCTGCCCCGTCGCCATCGTCGGCGAAGCGACCGACGACGGGCAACTCATACTCGAAGACTCCCACTTTAAAAATAAGCCCATCAATATGGAAATGGGCGTTCTTCTTGGCAAGACACCGAAGATGCTTAAAGACGTGAAACGTCTCGCCGAAACCCATGCCGAACTCGACGTATCTGAAATTCAACTACCTGATGCCATCGACCGCGTGCTGCGCTTCCCTGCCGTCGCCAATAAAAGTTTCCTTATCACCATCGCCGACCGCAGCATCACCGGCATGGTCGCCCGCGATCAAATGGTTGGCCCCTGGCAAACACCCGTTGCCGACGTCGCTGTAACCGCCACCAGTATGGATAGCACCACCGGCGAAGCCATGGCGATGGGTGAGCGCACACCAATTGCGATCCTTAACGCCGCTGCATCTGGCCGCATTTCGATTGGCGAATGTTTGACTAATATCGCGTCCGCCCACGTCGGCAAGATCGGCAACATCAAGCTCTCCGCCAACTGGATGGTTGCCGCTGGTGAAGCCGGGGAAGACGCCAACCTTTACGACACCGTCAAGGCCGTCGGCATGGAACTCTGCCCAGCCTTAGGTATCTGTATCCCCGTCGGTAAAGACTCCATGTCCATGCGCACCAGTTGGAAAGACAGTGCAGGCGCAGACCACAAGCAAGTCTCCCCGCTCAGCCTCATGGTGACGGGATTTTCTAGCGTCGAAGACGTGCGCAAGACCGCCACACCAGACCTGAAGTCAACCGACAGCGCTCTCCTCCTCCTGGATCTAGGCGCGGGCAAAAACCGCCTCGGTGGCTCCACTCTCGCACAGGTTTATAATCAGGTGGGCAAGGCCACGCCTGACCTTGACGACCCAGAAAAGTTCGTAGGTTTCTTCAGCGCTATTCAAGAGCTCCTCGCGAACGACCTCATCCTTTCCTACCACGACCGTGGTGACGGTGGCCTAGCCGCGACCCTTTGCGAGATGGCGATCGCTGGCCGCAAGGGCATCAACGCCGTCCTCGACAAGTTAGGCAACGATCCACTCGCCGCCCTCTTCTCCGAAGAGCTAGGCGCAGTCATCGAAATCAACAAAACAAAGCTAGCTACCATCATGGGAGTGCTCGCCAAGCACGGCGTCTCTGACATCACGCACCTGATCGGCAACACGTCGGCAGAACCTATTCTAAACATCCAACTGAATAACGAACAACTCTTCAGCGAAAGTGTCGCAAAGCTGAACCACGCATGGTCCGAACTCACTTACCAGATGCAAGCTAAGCGCGACAACCCAGACTGCGCACAGGAAGAGTATGATGCCCTCCTCGAAGAAAATAAGGGCATCCTGATCAAACCCTCATTCAGCGTCGCTGAAGTGGATGAACTTCTAACAGCGAACTCCCAACTTTTAAGTTCTGACACGAAGCGCCCGCTCGTCGCCATCTTTCGTGAACAGGGAATTAACGGCCAAAACGAAATGGCCTTCGCCTTCGACCGCGCTGGTTTCCAAAGCATTGATGTCCACATGACCGACCTCCTCGAGGGTAGCGTTGACCTCGCAGACTTTGCGGGCCTCGTCGCTTGCGGCGGCTTCTCTTATGGCGACGTCCTCGGCGCAGGTTCTGGTTGGGCCAAGAGCGTCCTCTACAACCCGAAGCTCAAAGCAATGTTCCAGACCTTCTTCGAGCGCGAAGACAGCTTCACCCTAGGCGTCTGCAACGGCTGCCAAATGATCTCTCAACTCAAAGAGATCATTCCTGGTGCCGAGGGCTGGCCAGAGTTCAAGCGTAACCGCTCCGAGCAATTCGAAGCCCGCTACAGCAACGTTGAAATAATGGAGAGCCCTTCGATCTTCTTCAAAGGCATGGAAGGCAGCCTCCTCCCAATCCCCGTCGCCCATGGCGAAGGCCGCGCCGACTTCAGCACTACAGGCGACTTCGAGAAGTGTCTCACTAGCAATCAAATCACAGCCCGCTACATTGACTTCAAAGGTGAGGCAACGGAAGTGTATCCAGCCAATCCAAACGGTTCCCCAGCAGGTGCCACCGGCTTCACAACAAGCGACGGCCGCGCCACCATCATGATGCCACACCCAGAACGCTGTTTCCGGTCTGTGCAAATGAGCTACAAGCCAGACGATCAGTTCACAGGGGAAGCCGGCCCATGGTTGAAGATGTTCCAGAATGCGCGGGCTTACGTCGATCTGGATCAGTGAGGCGAGGAAAGACCTTACGCCCGAGCATGCTAGTTTGCGCAGCTCGCATAAATTGAAAAGCCCTTGCAATGCAATTTCATGCACGCAAAGTCGCTGGTTCCTATACAGACCGTTAAATAATAGCGGGATGGGTAAAGCGCTCCTTATAGATACCTCTCTTCTTAAAACCAAAAATCATTACCCTGACTCAACTTTAAACGACTCAATGCACCCGCATATGACAAAAAATCCCGCAGCTTCCTTATCGATTACCCAAGGCTTAAAATTAACATGGATCGCCAGTGCTTTCTATTTAAAGTTGTGCCTCATTTGTATGCTTTCACTTGGCGGTCTTTGCGCGAAGGAAGCACCTAATTTTATCCTCGTTTTAACCGATGACCAGGGCTGGACGAGCCTGTCAGCAGCGATGGATCTTAGGCGCACTGACAGCAAAAGTGATTATCACAAAACGCCTAACATGGATGCCCTACTTGAGCGCGGAATGCGCTTTAGTAATGGCTATGCGGCGGCGCCAGTTTGCTCGCCAACTCGCTACAGTATTCAATTTGGAAAATCACCCGCGCGCCTAAATTATACCAGAGTACTAGGGCGAAATGGAGCTGATCATAATCAAGTAGGTATCCCACAGGTTTTGAAAGCCGCCGATGAAGAGTATTTTTGCGCTCACCTTGGCAAGTGGCACATTAGTGCCGATCCTGAACGCTACGGATATGATGTGCATGATGGCAAAACGACCAACCGAGAGGGAGGCTTTACAATGAAAAACCATATTCGCGAATGGGGGGGCTACTCCGAAGACGATCCCAAGAGAGTGTTCTCTCTCACCAACCGGGCCATCGACTTCATGCAAAAATCGCTGAAAGAGGAGCGGCCTTTCTTCATTCAAATCTCTCACTATGCGGTTCACTCGGACCTTGTTTATAACGAAGACGCTTTTGACGAGGTAGGTAATTGGCCTGATGGCAAAGTTCACCAAAACCGAGCTTACGCAGCCATGGTTCACAACCTGGATCAGTCGATTGGTCTGCTCTTAGAGGCTTATGATGCAATGGACCTCGCGGAAAACACCTACCTAATCTTCACTTCAGACAACGGAGGCATGCCGACTCTGCCAATTCAACTCAACAAAGGCAAACCCTACCCGGCGGGGCTAAATTCTCCTCTGCTTCGAGGCAAATGGGATTTGACCGAAGGTGGCATACGCGTGCCATTTGCCGTCATGGGCCCTGGGGTTGAAGCTGGTTCACAGAGTAATGAACCTGTCATCAGTTATGATCTTCTGCCTACTCTCGCAGATATCGCCGGTGCGACCGATGCCCTCCCTGATGAGCTAGATGGCCGAAGCATTCGCCCCGTGCTCAAAAATCCTGACACCAAAATTCAACGCCCACCCGAAGGCTTAGTCTTTCACTTCCCACATTACAATGTTGTTGGCCTCAATGAACCGCATTCAGCAATCCGCATTGGCGACCACAAGCTACTGAAGTTTACCTCATCCAAGCGTGAATTACTCTTTAACGTCGCCGATGATCCCAGCGAGAGTGAAGATCTTTACGAGGCAAACACCGCTCTGGCTGGCAAACTCAATACTGCGCTGGAAACTTATCTTGATGCAGTCGGTGCAGAAAAACCTGAGGACAGTAATAGCTGGAAAGATTGGAATGGTCGTTCGGGTGCAACTAAGACACTCTTTCTCTCACGATATCCGAAATAATGCACCAATTGCCTACGACCACTCGCTGCTTGTGGAGCTTACTCATTCTGCTCTGCTTGTCAGTAGATGTCTACGCAAACACAAGCGCGACGAAGCCGAATATAGTTCTAATCTTCGTCGATGACATGGGCTACGGCGATCCCGGATGCTACGGCGGTTCGCTCGTGCCCACTCCTAATATTGATTCATTAACTGAACCAGGCATTCGATTTACCCAAGGCTACAGCGTAAGCCCCGTTTGCGGGCCCAGCCGAGTCGGACTGCTCAGCGGCATGCAACCAAGCCGCATTGGCGTCTGCTGGAATCCTGATATGGGGGCAGTGCCCCTCCTTAATACTGTTCAGGGTGGCGATAATCTCCCCAGCGGTGCTTGATCGTCCGCTTGAGTGGTATTTGCATACCTCCCGAGTTTTCCAGCCAGTCATAAATCTCACCGGCGAGTTCGCGGATAAGGTCCTGGTGCTCGGGGTGTTCGATTAAATTATACATTTCGTTGGGGTCGCTCTGGAGATCGTAGAGTTCGTTTCGTTCCCAGAGCCCATGATAGCGGATTAACTTGTAACGATCTGTGCGAACACCGAAAACGGATGGGGTCATCGGGAAGTCATACTCCCAATAATATTCGTAAAAGACTTTATCCCGCCAGGGCACTTCTTTTCCTTCGAGTAATGGCAAAAAGGAAGCCCCGTGCATCTCAGGATTTTTTTCAAGTCCTGCCATCGCCATAACTGTGGGGGCAATATCAATGTTTTGCACAAGGCTGTGTAAAGTTTCACCGCCTTCAAACAGATCAGGACAACGCACTAAGAGCGGCACCTTGGCGGATTCCTCATAGAAATGCCGCTTGTCGATCAATCCGTGCTCACCCCAGCTGAAACCGTTGTCGCCCATATAGATCACTACGGTTTCATCCGCAATACCACGCGCTTCTAGATACGCCATCACAGTGCCGATACTCTCGTCGACTCCCATGAGGGTTTCGCAATAATCGATAACCAAGTCTCCCACTGCTCCGTTGCCATGATACATGAAATCCACACCGTGCCAACTGTGGCGCTGCTCCTTGACCCACTCTGGCCAAAGTAAGTCTTTATAGCTACCATCTTGGGTTTGTGAGTAAGTCGCCGGTAATTCGTAGTCTACCCCAGCATACATCCCCGCATGGCGGGCTGCCTGCTTGAATTCTGAGTGGACCGCCTTGTGCGATAGATACACGAAAAAGGGCTGATCCGATTCTATTTGCTCCATCCATTCCACCGCATGCTCCGTTAGTAGATCAGATGTATACACGGTATCCTCATAACTGGTATGCTCCCCATTGATGTTGAGAGTCACCCCAGTGTAGACACCCTGTCCTTTAAAGGATTCCCAATGATTAAAGCCAGGCTGCGGGTCGTCTGACTCGTCACCCATGTGCCATTTACCAAAAAACGCAGTCTGATAGCCCGCTTGCTGTAGGTATTCTGGGAAATAAGTCAGGTTGCCCGGATTTGGGGCCTGATTGTCGACGATGGTATGCGTATGGGCGTAGAGACCCGTTAAAATCGAGGCGCGACTCGGGGAACAGAGGGAGGTGGTCACGTAGGCTTGGTCGAAATACACTCCCCGCTCTGCCATATTATCCATGTGTGGCGTCTTCAGCCAAGGCAGTTTGCCGGTAAAGCCCATGAAATCGAAGCGGTGATCATCGCTTAAGATGAAGACGACATTACGCTTCATTGCTTGAGTGGTGCCAGCGTAGCTGGGCAACATGGTTACCAGTAATAGGAGGGAAATAAACTGAGTCTTCATTGAGTGGTTAGTTTCTAAAATATGCTCTAAAGCAATAAAAATACTTAGCCCCTACGAATGTTAGACAGAAAGACGTTTCAATTAAAAAGTGCACACAATTGCAATTATGATTCAATATCTTTGAAAAAGGGCCACTAATTGCAATAATGATCAAAATCTTTGAAAATTCTGAAGTAATATTCAGGCGATCATTAAATTCATAATCTATTAATAATGAGTGCATTAAGGGATTTAAAGCCTGCTGGTTACTAAGAGTCTAGTTTTTATAGTGCATTAATGTGCAAAAAAGCTTGCACCGGGTGGAAAATTTTATCTATATATAACCATAATCCTGTTCCAACTGAAGATACCTAGTATTTTTAGTTCACAATTACCCTGTATTAACAAAACCCTACACAACATGAAATCCAAACTACTTAAACTGTCCCTTGCTGCTGCAGCATTCGCATTTTCAATCTCGTCATCGAACGCGCAAGTAATCGACGGCAGCACAGCCTACATGGGGTTCGCGCAATTTTTAGTACTCACACCGAATGCGAATAATACTAATCTTGCTGAATCAACCCCTGATGTAACTGGTGGTGGTTTTCTTTCTGGCATAGCTGGTACAGGCGCCTCTGGTAATGGTTTTGGTGCTTTTGGTAAGTTCGCGAACAGCATTGCTGGTCTTAACGATGGCACATTTGGTAGTAGGACGGACGTCGATGTCACTGGCATTGGTGGCAACAGCGCGATCAAGTTCAAAACAGCCGATAATAAATATCGCCTCGATTTCTTGATTCAAAACGATAGCGCAGCTGACTTCATTTTAGACAGTATTCACTTCGATAGCAGACGTCCTGATGCAACCGCTAACAACGCATTCACCATACAGTATCTTGCTAACAACGCTACAAGCAATTTACAAAACATGGGGACTGGTGACAATGTCGGAAATTTAGCTTTCATTGCTGGATCATCTGCTACAGAAGGTGTAGCTGTAGATGTTGGTGTAAGTCAACATGATGTTTCCATTGCCGCTAACCTTGCTGGCAATAATGTAGGTGTAAAACTTGCTCCTGGTGATAAGGCATCCTTTCGGATTTCATGGTTCGGTTCTACTAACATTCAAAAGCAGAATCAAATGGACAATCTCGCCATCTCAGGAGTATTCGCTGCAGCAGCGGTCCCAGAGCCTAGCTCCTATGCTTTACTTGCCGGCCTATTCGCCTGCACTTTCATGATGGTTCGCCGTCGTTCAGTAAGCTAGACGAAACACTATTTTTCGAAAAGCCTCCCTTTGCGGGAGGCTTTTTTTGTGCCTGATAACAAGGGTTCGCTAATGTTCAGAGAGAATAAGCCCCACCCTGCTTAGTGGCATCACACTTGAGCTAGATCTTTATCAGCTAGAGAGTAAAGGATGACACTACGCCTCATCTGCGATTCGACCATCGCTGTCGCCCGCTAAGACCTTACCGTTCAAATAAACGTGCTGAGTAGCGCTGAAACGGTTGTCTAACAAATCATGCAGCCGTCTGGCAGCTTGATAACCAACCTCGCGATAAGGTATTTGAATCGTGGTCAAATCGAATTGGTCAGTTGCATTTGGGATGCCATCAAAACCTGTAATGGAATAATCTCTACCAACAACCAAGCCATACTGGGAAAATACAGATATAAAGTCATAGGCAATATGGTCCGCAGGGCAGATCCATGCAGTCACGCCGTCCTTAGTCTGCTGAATCGCCTTTTGATAGCTTTCATCCAAGGAGTAAGTGTCCTTTTTATACAGGTTTAAAACATCCTCTGGACGAAATTGAAGTCCAGCACGGGTTAATTTTTCAACAAATGCGCTGAAGCGTCGATAGACCCAGAGGGGCTCGACTGAGTAACGCCTTGAGAAAAAGCCAATCCGGTGATGTCCCTCATCGATCAGTCTTTGCATTAGATGAGATACCCCGCGGTGATGGTCCACATCAATACAGTCCAGATCTTGGGCACCAAATTGTTCGACCAGAGACACACAAGGAAATAGGCGCATGAGCCCATCAATGACCTTAGCTGGGAATGGATACACCAATAGGACGCCGTCCCAAAGTGGTTTCTTATCTTTGAGCAGCTTTTTGTAAGTGCCCTCTTCAAGGTTATCTTCCTTGGGATCAATGATGTGAATATCAAGCTGTAGCTTGTTCAGCTGCGCATATTCAGAAATCCCCGGTAATAGCTGAAAACCAGGGCTCTCATACTCAGTGCTATTATATTCCTCCAAATTACTACAGATCAGCACTGCTAAGGTTTGCTGATTTGAGCTGCTCCCTTTTTTACCACTCTTTCTCGGCTCTAGATAATTATAGCCTAACTCAGATGCCAGTGAAAAGACCGCTGCGCGGGTATCTGGATTGATCCCGGCATGGTTGGTAAAGCATCTAGAAACAGTGGTTCGGGAGATACCAAGCTTGTCTGCTATTAATTGCTGGTTCACCTCCATTAGATACTAGGGGCTTGTGTAAGTAAGTTTGATGTCAAATCCGTCATTGGCAGTCCTTATTTAAGAACTACTTTGTATCGGAGATGCAATCAATTTAAAGTCCAAGAGGGAAATGATAATGAACCATCAATCACGATAAATGATCTAAATCTCTCATTGCAAATAATTGATATTTGCTCAGAACGCGATGCTACTAAAGAAACAAGCCGCACGCTACAAATACGTAAGGTCGGCTATCCCCATTCTTGGTGATTTTGTCTATGACAACAAAATTCAAATTATTCGCTCAGTAATCGACTGCACTATTTGCCATAAAGCTGCCAATGAGTAACGCCACCTCCAGGAATCTTCTCAGGTGCAACATATTCAATGCTAACGAGATATGCATCAAGTTTTTCATTTAATTCAACCAGCTTTGCCGCATATTCGGGATTCTGGGCATGATTGTAGAGCTCCTTTGGGTCGGCCGAGATGTGATAGAGTTCGCTCTTGAAATTACCGTCTGGGTAACGAACTAATTTCCAGTCCTCTGTGCGATATGCGTGGAGCGTCGGAGTTCCTGGGAAGCCTCCACGGGGGCGATAGTCCGATTCTTTGTAGTATTCATACAAGAAACCTTCGCGACCTTCGCCATCTGGCTGGAGGAGCGGAACCCAACTCTCACCTTGCATGTGCTCGGGAATCGGCGCGCCCACAATATCGAGTAAACTAGGTGCGAGGTCTATGTTAAGAACTAATTCATCCACCTTTTGAGCATTCATAAGGCTAGGGCTCCACATAATTAATGGGATACGGATGGATGGGTCATACGCCTTACGTTTGTCATGCAAGCCTCCGTGCTCACTCATGAAGTATCCGTTATCACCTGCGAATATGATTATGGTGTTATCCAATTGTCCTTTTTCTTTAAGGGCTTGAATGATCATCCCTACCCCATCGTCAACCGCAGTGATCGTGCGCAATTTATCTGGTATGCGTGGATGCAAGGGGGCTTTGCCTCCGGTAATTCGCCTATTTTCTAATGCTGACTCAGAAACGTAAAGGGGCTTAGCCTCCAAGTTGTCATCTAAGTCATCCTGCGATGGGATATCGATATTGCTGTAAAGCTTACTATGTCGAGGCGCGGGCGTAAATGGTTGATGCAAGGCCTTATGGCTGAGGTAGAGCATAAATGGCTGATCACCACGCTCTTGGTTGATGAATTCGACTGCCATATCGTTCAACTCATCCGTCAAATATTTACCTTTAGGGACTTCTCGAGTTGCGCCGTCGTGCAATAGGAATTTGTCGCCAAAATACTTTCCTTGCCCCCAAAAGCATGCCCAATAATCAAAGCCAGGGCGCGGGCGGTTGTGCATGGCTTGGTGCCACTTTCCCATAAAGCCAGTGTTGTAACCAGCCTCTTGCAATAATACTGGGAAAGTCGGCAGGCTTTTATCGTAGTCAACATGCTCATTTACAATGACTCCGTGGGTAGTAGCGTATACGCCTGTCAAAAAAGAGGCACGAGAAGGGCCACAAAGGGACGTGGTGGTGAAAGCATTCTCAAAAGTAACTCCATTATTAACTAAAAGATCTAAGTTTGGCGTCTTGAGCCATGGGAAATTTCCAATGGCTGCAATCTCATCGTAGCGCTGATCATCTGTAAGAATGAAAACTATATTAGGCTTCTCATTTGCAACCGTTTCATTGCCCTGTAAAGCAGTCGACGATAGCAACATAGCGAATAAGTAACAAGTGAAGCTTGATAAGAAAAATACAGATTTTATATTAGACATAAATTGGAACCGTGTGCATTAAAGTGCACAATTCAAGGCAAAATAAAACCAACATGCAACTTAAAGACAACAACACTGCTGAGT
>Ga0302125_10001666_pt1 | contig 10927 bp, 12 predicted proteins | sample CB4_surface_MG_FD_203111 | JGI IMG/M metagenome (GOLD analysis project Ga0302125, IMG submission 203111) | Marine microbial communities from Western Arctic Ocean, Canada - CB4_surface | ecosystem: Environmental > Aquatic > Marine > Oceanic | place: Canada: Western Arctic Ocean | collected... | reverse complement strand
TTTTGTTATCATTTATTTCCCAGGTTATTTCCCATTTAAAATCATTGTCAATAGTTTTAATGGTTTGGTGTAATTGATTATCAACAATTTGAAAAGTACTTGTTGTTATATTAGACTTTGTCCACCCATCAGCATCATACAGAATTTCTTGTTGTATCATTATTTCATATTGCATTCGATTTGGCGTTGTATTGTTAAATGTAGTAGTATTTGTCCAAAAAATCTCCGAATATGTAGGCAGAGCAGAGTTAATATTTGAGTCAAAAATTAATGTATATGTACCATCAAATCTGCGTTTTACACTTTGTGTCAAATATCTTTCATATTTAATAGGAAAACTATATGTTCCATTTAGTATATTAAGTGGTTGTAATTCAGGTATAAGTATTATCCAATATAATGTGTCTCTCAAATAGCTTAACATAGTGCGATAATTCATGGGAGCACTAGATAATTCTGTGGCAACAGTTATAGCATCAGTATCAAAATCTATTATACCAAAATCAAGGTTCATTGGTTTCTGCCCCCCAATTTGTTGAATATGCAAACCCCAAGTTACAATTATTTTTTGCCAGTTTTCTATACTAATATTTGCTCCATTAAATATATCCTTAATGTTCGTTAAATTTTCACTGATTGTCCATGTATCTAATCCATCACCATTAATTTGACTACAACCATAAAACATCGAGCCCATATTAGTAACATTTGAAATATTCCAATTAGCTAATCCAGTACCAGTATATTGACTACAACCAGAAAACATCGAGCCCATATTAGTAACATTTGAAACATTCCAACCACTTAAATCAGTACCAATAAGACCTATACAACCAGAAAACATCGATTCCATATTAGTAACATTTGAAACATTCCAATTAGCTAATCCAGTACCAGTATATTGACTACAACCAGAAAACATTCCAGTCATAGTAATAGGAACATCTGACAAAACCCAATTGGTTAAATTCATATCAGTAAGATTTATACAATTATAAAACATCAAATTCATATTAGTAACATTTGAAACGGTCCAATTGATTAAATCTGTACCAATAAGACCTATACAACCAGCAAACATCGATTCCATATTAGTAACCTTTGAAATATTCCAAGATTCAAGACCACTATTAACAGCATCTAATTTATAACACTCATTAAATACCTTGTGCATATTAGTAACCTTTGAAACGTTAAAATTACCCATATTTATATTTAAATTATGGCACCGACTAAACATATCAGACATAGTAGTTACCTTTCCTAAATTCCAATAGATTAAATCATTACCAACAAGATTGTAACAATTCTCAAACATAAAATCCATATTAGTAACGTTTGAAACGACCCACATATCAAGCCCATTTCCGGATGCTAAAAATTCACTACAGTCTTTAAACATTCGAGTCATAATTGTTACGGTTGTTGAATTCCACAACTTAAAACTTGAATATGAATATACACTTATATCGGCTAACACAGTACCTGGTTTTCCTGTTGCATTAAAAAATAAATCAGTCCAATCAGTTAAATTCTCTATAGTAGATGGAAAATTTATTGGTATAAATGTATGTATTAAATTAAATTTTTCTGTTGCTTCTGAAAGACCGACTATATAATATGAAAAAAATTCCAGAAAAGAAATATCAGTACTTATTCCATCTATTGTTATCGAATAACTCTCAGAAATATATTTATACTTGTCGGAATATACATCGGGCAAACCATAACCCGGTATATTATTATTATATGATACTAAATATACCACATCAGAACCAGATATTATATTATCATTATTAAAATCACCGATAATTGTCATTTATATATTGCGTTAATAAAATTTAGAAAAAGAAAAAGAAAAAGAAAAAGAAAAAGAAAAAGAAAAAATTTAAAACAGTGTTTTAAAGGGCATTATGCCCTTTACTTAGAACCCTTTAATATTTATTATAGGTTTCAATTGTTTTATTATATCCACACTATCACCGATTAAATTTTTAATAAAGTCAACATCTTTATATGCGCAAGGTATTTCATCCAATGTTTCACTACATACACAAGTGGAATAGACATCCGACATTAAATTTCTGTATTGTTTCATATTAAAACTGGCGCGAGCGTCTTTTCTAGACATTAATCTCCCGCAACCGTGTGCGCTGGAAAAATTCCATTCGGGATTTCCTTTACCTTTACATATTAATATACCATCTTTCATATTAAGCGATATAATACATAATTCATTCTTTTTTGCACTGATAGCTCCTTTTCTTAAAATAAAATCATCAAAATCAATATAATTATGTGTTGTTTCAATCATAGTATTTATTATTTGTATTTTTATTATTAAATTCTACTCCAAGTTCAGAACAAATTCGTTCAATAATTATAGAGCGATTTTTAGACGCAAATTCCTGAGCGAATATCATATCAATTAAATATTCTACTAAATCATTATCTTCTAGATAATTATTTAAAAAGTCGCGCTTATCATAATTTTTGTTAGATTGAATTTTATTTTGATGAAAGTTACATATAGCCTGACCCATAAAGCGTGACCCTGAATGAAGACATAAATAACAGTTTCCGTTTTCTTCTTTATTAAGTTCAATATCAAATAATACATGGCGTTATTGTGTCTTTTGCTCTAAGAATTGTGTTGGTTATTGTAAAAAGCATATTCTCAAAAATTAGACGAATAATACGCAGTACAGACTAGTATTCCATATAATTCATAAAATTATATTGAATATACTAAACAATTGTTCATAAAACACCACGCAAATAAACCCTTGCTTTTCGCGAATGAATATCTATTGCGGCAACGGGACTAAGGGTATAAGCTTTAGAACAACACTCTTCATGTATTCAGCTAAATTACGATTAGCGTCTATTGTACTATAAGGGACTAATGGACTACCAGAAAATAATAAAGCGTATAACATATAATATGCAGGCAACACGATACCATCAGATAGTTGTGATGACGTCTTTTCGGCATGTAAATTGGAAGTACCCCATGTTATATCTAGAGGATCAAGACTACTAAGTTCAGCAACTTTATAAACATGTATTGCGTGCAGACCCTTTATAAATGATGATAAATTACCAGGTGCACCCCACGCACCAGTATAAGCATCATTATAGGTATCGAAATTGACAAGCATCGCTTCTAATTGTGGTTTTGTCCAGAAATTAGCACTATGATTTGCCGAGGCATATGCCTTAGCGTAATCAGTTACGTCTTGGCCTTGGAGGATAAATGTATCTAGATTCGGTGCTGAAAAATCGAGTCCTAAGGATACTTCTGCTTGTAATATAACACTATGGTAATATAATGCTCTTTGTACGTTGTCATTGTTGAACATCACTTCATTCATTGCAAACGCACTTGAACCAATCATTTCACTTAATAAAAGCAATATTATCATAGTTCCTCCACAATTGTGAGCACCTTTAATCATACTCATACCTTGAAGTTTTGAATTAGTATGTTGTTGCCAAGCTCCGGCGATTGATGTAGCTGGTATATTTGGTATGGGCGCGAATTCTAATGATGCATATACTGGCTGTATCAAAACATTATGTGGTACAAATAATTTATACTCATTTGCTAAATCTTCTAAAATTGAAGTTGTATTAACTGCTGAAACACCATCGTTGGTGATTGCGGCAGCTTCACTGTTTAAAACGAGCTTTGCATCATTGGATGACCCTTGGATTGAGACCTTTACTTCTGAACTATTAGACATTATAATATTACTAAATATTATATATTTAACAAAAAAAAAGTGTATTTTTTTTACAAATTTTTGATTTTACAGACGTAAACAACAAATAATAATAATAATAATAATAATAAAAAAATTGATTAATATTTTTATTATTAATCGCGGTTTCACATATGGAGCCTATCAATAATAAGTATTCGTGGCTTAAGTCTTCGAACCAGAATTCGGAATTGGATTGTCTTATTTATTCTGATTCCCTAGATAGATTTATAGATTATCAGATTCCGAGAATTGAAGAGTTAATTGCAAAGGAACTTAATTCTGATTCACCTCCATATGAACAACTTGAACAAGTCAATGTTGGGAATATTGATTTACTTTTTAAGTTGTTAATACAAAAAATGACAGCAATTCATGCTAATAAATAAATAAATATAATGGGGGGGTTTTAATAGAGCTAGCCCCCTTATTGAAACAAATAATATGACATAGATTCTCTCGCTTCATTTATATCAATAAACTGCATATATGTAAAAGGATGGATTACTATTGGGGGAATTAAATATTGGTCATATTTATTCATTTTTGGTATATGTCTTGCTCTAACATATTTTGTAAATTTTTTTGTTTGTAAAAATACTTTGAAATTGAATTTTTTACATAATTGCAACCATAACTCTAAGACTAACTTTATCTTTTTTCCGTCAGGAGACTTGAAACTTATATTATTATATCTTTGAGTCATTCGCATTCTATCTATTTCTGTTGATAGTATCCGAAGAATAGCCGCCCACAAATTTAAATCATATTTTCTTGATATATGTGTATTTACTAAAAATTCCAATGATTCTATACACGCATCATCGGTTATAATAAAATCATTATGTGGTCGTATACAATATAATATGAGACAATTTATGTTTTTTCGTGTTTTAATATAATTATAGCAGTGTTTATGTATTATCCTCTCACAATATTCTTCCATAACAAATGTATATATATTGCCTATTAATTCTGGTGGTAAATATATATAGTCAAACATTATGTCTATAAAAGCAGCCATTGACAGTTCAATCTCTTTTGGGAACATATTAATTTCTTTTCTTTCTTTTCTTTTCTTTTCTTTTAAAAAAGTATTCAATTTTATTCAATATAAACTATTTTGGGTGGGACTTCCCACTCGGTATATAGTAACGCTTTTGATGTAGATTTATCTAATTTTAATAATTTTTCTAATGCTTCCATTCGTCTCTCTATTGGTTTTTGTGTTGGTTTTGATTTTTGTATTAGTCTTGATATTTGTTTCCATCGCCATTCGAATTTTAAGGCCTCGTTCCATGTTGGGAAATTTTCTACATAACAAACATAAGTCCAGGCTTCTCCCTTTAAAACTTTCATAGATGTGGCAGTTGCTCCGCCTTTTATTTCTTTATTGTGTTGTCGGATGCGTTTATCAAGGTCAACCGTTGCTCCAATATATGTAGAACCATTTGTTGATTGAATAAAATAAACAAAAAATGACATACTATACTACTATACTATTCTTATTTTATATATTTTACGTTTTATATTTTACGTTTTACGTTTTACATATATCGGCAATTCCATTATACTATACACCTTTGACAATATTGAGCATTATAAATTTTTTTATGTTCATCATATTCAAAAATTATTAATTCTAATTGTTTGTCAATTGAATTAACACAACTATGATACTTATAAGTACATTTTTCACAATATGGAATATATCCAAGATATTCTGATAAATCACTAATGCTATTATCGGAATATAATTTTAAATAACTAAAGAGACAATATCCAATACCTGTCGCCTTGTCATCACAATCTATATTAACACAGTTTTTTGGTATATATTTATCTGTATTTCTGTAGTATCTCTGTCGTTGTTGATAGAGTGCAATTTCTAAAGTAGAAGAATATGCTAGCACTGGAAATTGTGCGTTTAAATTTATGTTCGATATAACGTCTTTATAAAATGTCATATTTCAATAATGTTGTATAATAATAATATTAATATTATTAAAATATTTTCAATTTTATTATTGTCTATCGATTGTTATAATTGATTGATAATAGATAATCGATAATTTAGTCTAAATAATTCTTCTATACGGGCTTTCATCTTTGCAGTATCTTCGGCCCACTTTTGCTGTGATTCAGAATGTTTGCTTCCTCTGGTTCGTCGAGCTGGCCCATCTTGTCGTAAACGATCAATTTTTAGTAATCTATCTTCTAGTTCTTTTATTTCTTTTTTTGATTTACGCATAATTTCTAAATTATCAGTCCTTATTTTTTGTTTTCGTATTTCATTTTCTTTATGCCATTTTCTATAATCAGCCATTGTAATCGCTCGTTTTGTACTATGTTTTGGTACATCAGACATAATATTTTGCACTATTCCGGGTTCATACATACCCATATCTTCCAATTTTTGTTTCAATAAAAATGGAACTTCGTGTTCTTTGCCTCTTCCTGTTTTTGCTCTTTTTCTAATAGTCAAATTTTTTGGTAATCTCTTCTTTTTTTGTAATGTTTTTTTCTTTTTATTCATATAATATAATATGAATATAATATAAATATTATATAATTTAAATCCTTTTGGAATTTTTGTACTTTTGTATTTTTTTATTTTTTGTTATTTTTTTGTTATTTTTCTATTACAATAAAATTCGTACCATTTAAATGCTGCAAATATACAATAGCTGTCATTCGTTTTTGATTCATTTATACATTTATTTAAAATAAAATTAATTTGTTCGCAAGAATATAATAATTGTTTATTATTTTCCATATTTATATTTTATGATATTTATTTATTTTTAATTCTTTTATTAATCTATTCATTTTCCAACAGTATAATCTGGGTAGCTTAATAAAGTTGGATTGATTATTTCTTTTAATTCTTTTTCTCTTTCTTCTCTTTCTTCTCTTTCTTCTCTTTTTTCTCTTTCTTCTCTTTCTTCTCTTTCTTCTCTTTCTGCCCCATTTTCTCTTATTAATGGTTTGGCAGAATGACTTTCTGACATTTCATATCTAATTGTGTTTGTTTTGGTTCTTATTAACCTGTTATTAATTGGACTTAATAATTTAGATAAACTTTTTTCAAATAATATTTTATTATACATCATTATAAATAAATAAAAAATATTTTTAATTCGTTTTTTATATTATTAAGTTTCAATAGTATAGTATAGTATAGTATAGGGTGTTCCACCCTTTAAACCCCTAAAAGTTTAATTATTTATTTTTTCTTAGCAAGCCCAAAATCTATAATTTTTATATCGGAACCAGGCTTTACCATATATTGAAAATCGCTTATATCAATATTTAGTGAATCATATTTTTCCATAACAGAAGAATGACTCGCCTTAAACGCGTTATTATAAGCAGTATATTCCTCGATCAAATCATCTCGAGGGTCGTCTCCATCATCATCTTCACCGAGCGGTTTAGTATTTTGAATACTAGTCTTTAAATGATTCATTCTTCTACGAAAATCTTGGTCTTTTTCATACCCTTCCAAATATTCCATAATAATTATATAATATATATCTTCTTCATAATTACATTGATAATAATCATAAATTTGTGGTGAAATACCTAAATTTGCCGCCTCTATTTGAAAATTTATTTCATTAATAACATCATCATATTGTTTATCATAAAAATTTTGTATAATTTTACAAGCATATGTTGTTTTACCTATTCTTAATGTAACAACTTTACCAAAAATACCTGCACCAATATCTTCATTTGGGTATCTACCACTCTGTTTTTGCGTGATTAAATAGTGACAAAAAGAGCCCATATCAGTTGTAGATTTCAACTCTGTAATTTTTTTTGTAATAGGTATACGATTTATCTTTGTGATATATTCTGTTCGGGACAATCGTTGTTTCATTGTTGTAATAGGACGTGTACGACTAATAGTAGTTAGTCTATGTGTTGTATTTTTTTTTGTTTTTGTATGATGGACACCACCAGAACGGTTACGCCGATAATGCTTTTTAATTTTCCTTTTTCTATGTTTTATAGTTTTTTTTAAGAGTTTTTTTCGTCGTTTGGTTTTTATTTTTCGTGTTTTCCTTGTTTTTTTATGAATTATACTTCCACCACCATATGGACGTGGTGCTCTTTCTGTTCTTGCAGCTGCTCTTGCATCAGAATTATCCGGTCCTGGTTTTTTTGCAATAGTACGTATTGGTGGTTGTGGACGACAGTGTGGTGATTTTAATCTAGACGCTCTATAACCAGTATTATCGCAAATACCATTAACATCTCTAAAATTCTTTGGATTTTTGGTAAGATAGTTTCTACAAAATAGTCTCATTGAAATAGCTCCAGATAAGATACTAGTTTTTCCCCACATTTCATCATCTTCTCGTGGATTATGTTGCATTCCTAGACGTCCATATATTGTCCAATTACCAGACACATTCATTGCTTCAATGTCTGAAACTGAATTATTGAACGCAAGTGAAGCATTAATCATATATAAATAGGTTCCCCAACCTTGTCTTCTATATTCAGGCTTTACTAATAAAAATGAACCGCGAGCAATATTACCATGATTTGTCCATAGCCAACCAACTTTATATTTTGCAACATAGTCATGATTATTACCTAACTCATAACCTGGTATATTTTCAAAAGAATTAATAATGGTTTTTTCATCTTCAGGGGATGATAATTGATATGCAATATTATTATCATTAAGATCAAAATCCGGTGTAGGGTTTGTTAAGACAATATCTTTTTTAAAAATATAAAAATAATTAGTTCTAGTAACGAGGATACCACTATCATTAATCTTATCAAAATATAGATATTTAAATTTAAAGTTGTCAGTATTTAAGAGTTGTACTATATCTGTTTTTTCAAATTGTTTAATCTCACTTGTATCGACACATCTATTTTCTGGGTCGTCTAAAGTTTGTATAATATTACTTTCCTCATCTTGATCGTCATCATCATCCATAATTATATTATAATTATATTTTAAAAATATAAAGGGCATTCTGCCCTTTAGAACCCTTATGGTTTAATTTGTTATTTTATAAATTTATTCTGTTTCAATAGATATAATTTGGTTAGTATCATGGTTTTGTTCTGATTCATGTAATTTTTTACCACAAATACCTCTATGGTGTGAACTTAGTGCTGCTTTATTTTTAGCAACAAAATTACAAAAATCACACGTATACTTGCTGGAAGATGTAGCATATCGTGTAGATAAATATTCTTCTAATGTAGGTATTTTAATAGTGTCAATTTGTTTAAGGAACTTTTGATTAAATTCCTTAGCTAATTTAATAAGGGCGAGTTTTGATTGAACGAAAGATTGAAATTCAATGTTGATAGCTTCTAATTTTTCTTTGGAGATAGTATCATTATCAGGGTCGTGTTCAAGTTCATCTAATTTAAATTTCAGTTGGTCTATGATATCAATTGCGATTTTGATTTTTTCAGGGTCATTATTTACTTCGTGGACATATATAAGAACATTACCATTGTGAATATTAATTTCATAGTTTTCTTTACCGGCAATACCAAGATTTTGGGAGAGAAATAGTCCAGAACAATTTTGCAATTCAACATCTCTAAGAAATTTTTTGATTTCTTCTTGGACGACATTTTTATTCCAATCTTTATTTTCAATAAGAATTTTAGGTTTATCTTTCCGAATCAATATAATATCGCCGGTAGCTTTTTGTTGGCCGACAGAATCAATCTGTGCAGAAGGATAAAGCTTATGAAGAATATCATTAAGGATATTCTCCGAAATATTTCCTTTACTAGAAGAATTTTCCATTTTTTTGAGAAGGTCAGAGAGAGAAGTATTGAGAGAAGAGGATGTAGATTGATTAGCCGTAGAAATTTCCTTAATAGATGAAAGTTCTCTCTCGGTATTAGAACGAATCTCTAAAATTCTAGAATCTAATCTTTGCTCAGATGCAGATATAGAATTATTAAAAAGAGATTGATGAGACGAAGAAATTTCTTTAACATTAGAAATTTTAGAATCCAATCGTTGTTCCGATGCGGATATAGAATTATTTAAAAGAGCTTGAGTAGAAGCAAGAGAGCTAGAGAATTTATTTTCAATATTAGAAACAAATTCATTGAGAGAAGAAGCATCAATAGAATTTTCTAGGAGCTTATGTGTATCAATAATAACAGACTGATTAAATGCTTTAATAGACTCATTAATCGATTTTTCAAGAAGATCATTATTTTTTGGAATAATAGAATTAATCATGTTAGATGTTTTTTCATAGAGGAGAGAAGATTGTTCACGTACAAGAGGTTCAATCTTATCAGAAACATTACTAATTAAAATAAGTTTCAAGTCCTCAATATATTCTCTCTTATATTCAGACATTTTCAGTGTAAAATTATGAATAATATCTCCATGAAATTTATTCATATTAGAATCTATTGTTGAAATTTTCGTCTGCATATCTTTAATGTTATCTAACAAGTTGCTTACCAAATTACTATTGATAGAATTATTTAAAGTATCAGAAAGTTTTTCCATAATATCTATAAAAGAAATAATTGTATCTTCTGGATTAAGGTTTGAATGTTTTTCAAAGAATGTTAAAATTTTTGCATTTGTTATGCTAATAGAATATTCATTTTCTGTTTTAAGCATTTTATATATATAGAGAGAAATCTTTAAATCAAAAAACTGACAAAAAACTAAATCAGTTTCGGTGGACGATGAAAACTGAATCAAAAAACTGACAAAAATCTGATTCAAATTATTATAAACTAATATTTTACCATGACAAAAAGAATAATATAAAAATAAAAAGGTTACCATAAATGGTAAGAGAAAAAATATATTGTGAAAATATCTGGTGCAAACATTTGGTGAACTTTATGGTGACCTTAAAAATAAAATAAATTATAAAAGTGTTAGCATAAATGGTAAGAGAAAAATATAATATAAAAATATTTGGTGCAAACATTTGGCGAAATTTGTCATGTCAATAAAAATAAAATAAATTATAAAAGTGTTATCATAAATGGTAAGAAGAAAAATATACTGTGAAAATAATACAAAACTGCTTATGGTCACAAAAATATCTATACGTTTACATTTTCCTTACCATAAATGGTATCGATAAAATAATACTATTATCAAAAAAGTTAATAGAATTATTACTAAAGTT
>Ga0302125_10001659_pt1 | contig 10944 bp, 8 predicted proteins | sample CB4_surface_MG_FD_203111 | JGI IMG/M metagenome (GOLD analysis project Ga0302125, IMG submission 203111) | Marine microbial communities from Western Arctic Ocean, Canada - CB4_surface | ecosystem: Environmental > Aquatic > Marine > Oceanic | place: Canada: Western Arctic Ocean | collected... | reverse complement strand
TGCAAAACAAAATCCTACTCTTGTCGCAAAAATGAGAGGTTATTATGATGAATGGTGGAGTTCAGTTTCAACGAAATTCAACCAGTTTCCAGTAATTGTCCTGGGTTCAGACAATCAAAATCCGATTGAATTAACGTGTCATGATACGCATGTGCACGATTCTAAAATTCCATGGAATCAAGATTTTATTAGAGAGGCTAAAAAGAACCCTATGGGAGGAAATTTTACAGTAGAATTTGAACAAACAGGAAAATATCAAATAGAAATTAGCAGATGGCCTTTTGAGTCTGGTTTAGCAATAAATGATGCCGTAAAAGGAAGACCTGCAACATTAGCAACAGAAGAAATTAGCGAAGGTAGAAGTATGAATTTTATAGAAGGTGGAGTCCAAATTGGAGCTTGGAAACAAGAGAAAAAAGTAAATAAAGAAGCTAAATCAATTGTTTTTGAAAGTAATTTTACCCAGGGTAAAACAAATATGAGTGCTTGGTTTACTAATAAGGATAAAGAAGATTGGGGCGCTTTTTATATTAGGATATATAGACTATAATTCAAATTATATACAGTTGTTTTTAATATAATAATTCTTTAGTTTCATTGAAGTCTCCAGACTATTTTCTATTCAATGGATTTTCAGAATTAGTGTCGTTGTTATCATTATTACCTGAACAAGAGATGATTAAAAAGAGTAGAGAGAGTGAGTTTTTTTATTGGTTAATTTTTTTTAAAAAACATTTATATTATAGCAGATAAGTATTTTGACATATTTCCATTACAAAACATTCAGTTAGATGCTTGGAAAAAAGATGATACAAACGATACGCATTGGAAAGATAATTTTGATTGCAATCAAAAAGGAGCAAGATATTATAAAACTCTTTTAGCTTCTTATGATGGAGATAGAGAACTTGCCATGAAACATTTTTTACAAGCCTATTTGGCTTGTGTTGCTTTTGTAGATGAACAAGTTGGCAGGCTATTAGAGGGTTTATAGGAAATAGTAAATTTAAGGGTAATACAATTGTAATTTTCACTAGTGATCATGGTTGGCAAATGGAGAAAAAGACTGCCTCTTTAAAAATTCACCTTGGGAAGAAAGTGCATGAATACCAATGATTATTAAAACTCCTGAAACTAAATCAGGTGTAAAAGTTGATCAACCTGTTTCTCTAATTGACTTGTATCCAACACTAATTGATTTGTGCGATTTAAAAGGAAATCATAAAAAGAATGAAAACGCAGGAAATTTAGTTGGATTTTCTTTAAAACCGTTCTTAGTAAACAAACCGCATAAATGGAAAGGGCCAAATGGTGCCGTAAAAGTTGTTGGTAATTACGGAATTAAAATTCCAACAGAGAGACAAAACTTTTCGTATAGAACTAAAAATTGGAGATATATAATCTCTTTTCAAATTTTCGAAAAGGTCTAATGTTTGGTTTGAAGTCAGGTCTATATGGTTCACAATTTATTCCCAAGAATAACTTTTTATTCTTGGGAATATTATTTTTTAATTTTTGTAATTCAAAATAGAGTTTAACCCGTCCAAAAAGTATGAACTATTGGCAGTCGAGGTCCTTATTTCAGAGATAGAAAACCCTCATTAAAAACTTTTCATTTTAATCAAATATTTTTTGTAAACGTTCGATTTTAAACCCTTTTCTCTTCAATTCCTTTCTAAAAAAGGATAAAAAATAAAAATTACAAGTAATTTTACACTCCAAAACTATTGTAAACCGTATTAAAATCGATTTTAAGCGATTACTTTCGATTTTAATAGCCTTTAATCAATTCCCATCTTTATTGTTTTTTTTACATACTATGATTCTATGTCGTCCATATTTTTTTGCGCTAAATGAAGAATTAACAATCCCCCTAAAATTACAACACAGGTCACAATAATACCAATACTAATATAATTCTGCTTCTGATTATGTTCCATCTGCACTTGGGTTTTTATAATACCTAATTGTTTAGCTTGCTCTATTGGCGACAAAAGTTTGTCCATATCATTTAAAATAATTTAAGAAGCCCTTTCAGAAATGTGAGGGTTTTTTTATGCGTAATGATATAGATTAAGACTATAATTATTCTTTTTAACAAGTAGAGGTTTCCAATGAAATTAGGGCTATTGTACATAGTTATTTTATTTTATTACTTTTGAATAAAAACCGCAATGAAGAAAATTACTTTAATTGTATTGATGCTATTTACAGTATTGAGCTACGCACAAGGAGAACAACTATATGCTGACGGCACTGTATCAGACCAAGAGGGCAACACTTTTCAATGGATAAACTATGGTACACAAGAATGGGCGATAGAAAATGCTGAAGCGGTCACATATAGAGATGGAACATCTATTCCGCAGGTTACTGACAATACAGAATGGGTAAATCTTACCACAGGTGCTTGGTGTTACCTCAATAATGATCCGTCGACGGGCATAATTTACTATAATTGGTATGCTGTTGCAGGAATACACGACAATGACCCAAACACGCCAAATAAAGAATTAGCGCCTGAAGGTTGGCACCTACCATCAGATGAAGAGTGGACTACGCTTGAAAACTATCTTATAGCTAATGGCTACAATTATGATGGAACAACAGAGGAAAATAAAATAGCTAAATCGATGGCATCAACTACGGGGTGGAATAATTCTAATTTGATTGGTTCACCTATGAAAAATCAAGAGGAAAATAATTTAAGTGGCTTTTCTGCTTTTCCTAATGGTGTCAGAAACTTTAATTTAGATGGTCAGTTTTCAAGTGTTGGTAATCAAGCTTTATTTTGGACAAATGAAGGTTATATGAAAAATCTTTATGGCTGGGGTATTGCTCCAAGTGTCGGCACTAGTAGTAATTTACCTGATGGTATTTCAGTCCGTTTTGTTAGGGACGCAACATCATTATCAACAACAGACTTTTCTAATTCAATGACAATCTACCCCAACCCTGTTAAAAATACTCTAACCATTGATGGGCTTGTTGTTAAAGACGTTGGAATCTATTCTGTTCATGGTAAAGCGGTACTAAATATTAGCTATCAAAACACCATAGATGTCAGCTCACTTTCAAAAGGGGTTTATTTTATAAAGGTCTCTGATGGTATTAATGCATCAACAAAGAAGTTTATAAAAAATTAAATCAGACTTAATATCATTTAATAAGCCCTTTCAGAATTGTGAGGGTTTTTTTATGCCTAATGACGTGGATGAAGACTAAAATTATTCTTTTTAACAAGTAGAGGTTTTCAATGAAATAAGGGGCTATTGTACATAGTTATTTTTTTTATTACTTTTGAATAAAAACCGCAATGAAGAAACTTACTTTAATTGTATTGATGCTGTTTACATTGTTGAGCAATCAAGTATTATCACAAGTAGAAAATGAGCAATACCAAGCAATATTACATTATGAAATAATTGATAATAATCAATCTGAAGCGTTAGACACTGGGGATGTGATTAACTTTATTTTGACGGCAACTAACACTGGAAATGTTGGGGGAGACGGAGGTGCTTACAATTACACATTCAATGATTTTGATGCTAATCAAATAACTTTATCTAATAATTCATTTGTAAATGCATATCAACTTGAGGTTGGTGAACAAGTTGAGTCTAGTGCTTGGTATTCAATTAGTGAACAGAGTTTGAGTTCTGGTGGTGTGGAACTTGAAGTTGATTTATTTTTTGGAGGATATTACTTTCAGTCAAACAAGTTACGGGTGTTTTTTAACGAGGAGTTAAGTGCTGATATTTTATTAAACGGTACGGTAAGTGCTGAGAACAATCAAATAAAGAATGTAGCAGACCCCACAGACGCACAGGACGCGGTGACTTTGGCATATATTACTCAATTAGAAACTTCAATTCAAGATTTGCAAAATCAACTTGAAGAACAAAATCAAAACATTGACAATGATTTTGATGGTTTATCAGAAAATAACGGCGATTGTGATGACACTAATGCTCAAGTTTATTCAGGTGCTGAAGAAATATGCGATGGATTAGATAATGACTGTGATGGCCTTGTAGATGAGGATGCGGGTTCAATATTTTATCAAGATTTAGATGGCGATGGTTTTGGAGGTTCTACAACGATTCAATCGTGTACACAACCCTCAGGATACGTAAACCAAGGAGGTGATTGTGATGATAACAATGCCAATATAAATCCAGGAGCTAATGAAATAGAAGATGGTATAGACAACGATTGTGACGGTGACATAGACGAAGGATTTAATAAAGTTACGGACATAGACGGCAACACTTATGATTATCTCACCTATGGCGACCAAGTATGGACCGTAGATAATGCAGAGATGGTTACTTACAGAGATGGCACACCGATTCCACAAGTTACGGATGCAACCCAATGGTCAAATCTATCTACTGGAGCGTGGTGTTACGTTTATAATTCTCAATCAAATGAAAAGCTTTATAATTGGTATGCTGTTGCTGGTATTCACGACGACGACCCAAACACCCCTAATAAAGAATTTGCACCAGAAGGTTGGCACGTTCCTACTGATGCAGAATGGACAGAGCTCGAAGACTATCTGATAATAAATGGCTACAATTATGATGGCACAACGGAGGGAAATAAAATAGCTAAAGCGATGGCTTCAACTACTGGGTGGCCTTTTAATTCGAATGAGGGCCGACCCGGTTATTATGCAGAAACAAACAACTCCAGTGGGTTTAATAGTTATCCAAAAGGTTATAGGGACTCTTCTGGAAATTTCACTTTTGTTGGCTCCTCCTCAATATTTACTTCTGCTAATAGTAGCAATGATAACCTTAGTTACAATTGGCGAGGAATATTTAGTGGAGAAATAGGCTTTGTTAGACAATACAATAATGAAAATACATCCGGCGACCCAACATTTTATAATGGTTTTAAAAAAAGAGGTCGATCAGTGCGTTTTGTTAGGGATTAAAATTCTTGACTCTTGACTCTTTAACGGGCTGCCTTGTGCAGCCCCTTTTTTTATACCATAGGCATATCTTCTTCCTTCAGTTCTGCTATTTCAAGCCCTCGTAAATAGGTCAGACTAACATTTATAGACGAATGCCCCATAGCTTTCTGTAGCTTTAATCTATTCTTCTTCATTTACATCTAAGAACAAAGGCTGTTCTATGAAGCCTTGATTATTATATACTTAGATTTCTTATCTTTGAAATATAAAGCAACTTATTTAACATTATGAAAAAAATCACATTAATTGTATTGATGCTGTTTACAGTATTGAGCTACGCACAAGACATTGAGTTAAATGGAACGGTGAGTGCTCAAAACAATCAAATTAAAAATGTTACTGATCCTACTGAAGATCAAGATGCGGCAACAAAAAATTACACAGATCAGCAGATTCAAAATTTACAAGATCAAATTTCTTTGATGCAAAACCAAATTTCTCAGCTACAGTCTCAGGGTTTTTTTACTGATCAAAATGGTAATATTCATGTGTATCTAACTTATGGAAACCAAGTTTGGACATTACAGAGTGCTAAAGTAATTACTTACCGAGACGGAACACCGATTCCGCAAGTAACAGACCCTGGTGAGTGGGCTAGTGTCACCACTGGTGCTTGGTGCTATTTTGATAATGATTCAACTAAAGGGATACTATATAATTGGTATGCAGTTGCGGGGATACATGATAATGATTCAAATACACCTAATAAGGAATTAGCCCCAGAAGGCTGGCACGTACCCAGTTTAGTTGAGTGGACGTCTTTGGAAAACTTTTTGATAACGAATGGCTTTAATTATGATGGTACAACAGAGCAAAATAAAATAACCAAGTCAATGGCCTCAACAACAGGCTGGTATGACATAAGCTCAACAGATTTAGATATAGGTGAAGGTGACCCAGGTTACGACCAATTAACAAACAATAGTAGTGCCTTTAATGCTTTTCCAACAGGTGGTAGACGTTATAATAATTCGAATTTTTTTAATGAAGGAATTGAAAGTGGTCATTGGAGTTCAACTGAATCTACTGATCAAGAAGGTAAAGCATGGCAATTTCATTTTTACACTGATGGTAATTATACGAGTCTGTTAGAATGGTACAAAAATATGGGTTGGTCAGTTCGTTTTGTAAAAGATTAATAGTGGTTTAATTTTTTAACTAAACCTATAAAAAAAGATATTCTAAAATAGAATATCTTTTTTGTACACAACATAGTCTCTAATTATCTAATTTTTTCTTTGAATAACTTGAAAAGCTCAGAGAGTATACAGAAAGATTATAAAAACTGAAATCCTCAGTTTTTATAATCTTAAAAATTCGTGGAATGAAGTAATTTTTATAAATGAAACTGTTTGTAATTTTGAGATTAGTAAAAAAAGAATTTATATAAAGGCTGAAAAAATTACACGGCACAACAACACATAAAATTAATCGTTAGTTTTAACCTATTTAAGAGAGGTCTTTTGAATTTTATAGACTAGTATTGATACCCTATGGTTAATTCAGTTAAAAAGATTTAATCGTACAGGAATCGTACATATCATAAAACAAGAAAACCGTAAAAATCTACAAATTGGATAATTACGGTTTTACTATGTACACTCTATTGACCTTTTTTCGAACCAAAACATCAATTTATTTAAAAAATTAGCTACTCAAGATTCGTAATAAAATATCGATCGAAAACTAAAAAATAGTCCTATGGATATTCCACAGGGTTCAGTACATCTACAAAATATAATTATAAAAGTTTGATTTGAATCTTGATTTACGAAGCTAATGATATAAATGATTTATAGGTTGAATTTTCAGGATTCAACAGTTGATTTTTCTTTATCATTCTAACTACTTCTATGCCTGATATGGTTCGCTTTGCTGAACCAAATTCTTTGAAGCCTAGACCTAACATTATACGCCATTTTATCATTCGATGGTCCTGCTAAACAATATTATTTAAGTACTTGCACTGCCTTATTTTTATATTTGAATAGTTTCTCCGATTGTATAGTTTTATCGCAGCTGTATTAGACTCACTTTTATCAATGTTTATCAGTTCTGGCTTAACATTTCTTTCTATGGCTTTTATTAAAAATCTTTGAGTGGATATGCGCTGTCTTCTTTTTATTAAAAGGAAATCTACGGTATTTCCTTGTTTATCAGCTGCTCTATACAAATACCTCCATTGCCCTTTTACTTTAACAGAAGTTTCATCCATTCTTCATCTTTTACCAACTATTTTCTTCCTTTTTCTGAATTTCAGCCAACAAGACTCCTGCACACCTATGGCATGAACTCTACCTATTGGAATATAATACGTATAGCCCTTTTTAACTTTTTATATATTTAATATCTCATCTAAAGTTCCATTTTTAAGATGATTCACGTACGACTGCTTTTTAACTTTTTAATTAAACCCAACTATTAATTCGGCATTCTCTTCAGCTTGCATCAAATGCCACATTTCATTTTTACCTAATGAATTATGACGCTGTTTTGATAAGGAATTACTAGGGTGTACTTGAATTGATAATGGTGTTTTAGCATCAATAAATTTTATCAATAAGGGGAAATCATTACCAAAATTCTCATAAATACGATTCCCAACGAAATCACCTTTAAATGTCTAATATTTGCTTGTTATTACTTTTCGCCTTTACTCCAGGCTATTCTGCTACTATTGCCATTGGGTTAGCTTCATAAAGTAGCCTTAATTTAAAAAAGAGAAAAAATTATTTAAAATACTTTTTATGTTATTCCTTATTTTTCTCCTTTTAGCCTTTGATAACTCAAGTGGCATTTGTAACATTAACAACAATAACTTAAATAGAGTTCTCATCCTTTTTATAAACTTTAATATTATTTTTATAGTTTTACTTTTGATGTTTTTTACTGAAAATCAAAAACAATACTCCACATAATAACCATGCTGGCAATGTTACAAAGGATAAGAACACATCAAATTGAATCGAAATGAAATAGAATATTCCAAAACTAATCAACCATGCATAAAATACGGACTTATTAAAAGTAATTCCGGCTACTTCTGCATAATTTTTAGTAATACCAATCTTTTTAGCAAAGAAATGTTCAAAGACAATTATAGCTCCAAACGGTGCTAAAATGAAACCATATAATGCTACAAACCCTAAAAGTTTCATGGCAAAGGCAGGGAATAACCCTGCTATTGTTGCTAAAGCACCTGCTAGCATAGTAACTTTAGCTGTTGATAATTTTGGTAAAATTGCTTGAAAAGCTAAACCTGCTCTATAAATCGTTGGGTTTGCAGTGGTCCATCCGGCTAAAACCACAGCGATAATTCCGAAAACACCAATAGCATTGTGCGCTAAAGGACCAGGAGCAACTGGCGGTGCTTCTCCATTATTTAGGAATGTCAATGCTTCCGGAGATTTTAAATATACGGCATACAATAAGGCCGCAGCAATCCAAGCCATGTAATGACCAACATACATTCCTGCCGCTGTCGTCCATCCTGCTTTTGCTTTTTTAGCAAACCTAAATACAGATAAGTCCGACATACCAATATGCATGGCCCCGTTAGCAAACCATGACCAGATAACGACATGCCAAAAGGTGAATTTTAATTGTCCTGGAAAAGGTTCTGAACCTTCTCCCCAAATATTCCAAAAATCAGAAAAACTACTTACACCCAACTGATTAAGAGCTACAATACCACAAGCTATAAACGCAACAACAATAATTGGAGACATCCAATTAGCTGCCTTTGTTACGGTATCGTAGCCACGTGCTGCAATTATTGATATAACTGCACCAATTAATATAACAATAATTACCCAAGTAAGCCCATTCGGTAACGTATCTGATAATTTTGGCATTGGCATATCAAAAGGAATACCAACGGCCGTTGCCGATACGGTAATCATAGAACCTGCTAAAAAGCAAAATAAAATTCCGTTTGCTAAATTATAACCGGTCACTAATTTTTTACCACAAATTTTTTCTAGTTGAAAATATAAAGTCAGCCTATTTTTAACAGCAATTTCTGCCGTTAAAAAACGCCAGCTTAAAACCGCTAAAAGATTTCCTAATAACAAACCAATAATTAAATCAAACGCACTTACACCGGCTGTTAAAAACAAAGGGCCAATCATAAACTCTGTACCTGCAGCGTGTTCGCCTGCGTACATACCCAAAAAGCTTTTCCAACCTTTTAATTTTGATTTTGGTACTGGCTGTCTTTCAAATTCTCCTCCAGCAATTTCTTCAATTTGATCTGACTCTATGCTAACTTGACTCATATATTTGTGTTGGTTTGGTTGATTATATTAAGTGATTTGGAAAATCTTCTACTCGTTCGCAACAAATTTGTTCCATTACTTGTTGCAGTTCTGTTTTTAATAATGAAATTGTATGATCTCCTCCTTTATTGCCGAGTGCAGAAACTCCGTACATAAAAGAACGTCCCATAAAAGTAAATTTTGCGCCAGATGCTAAAGCTCTTGCCACGTCTGGACCAGAACGAATTCCACTATCCATCATTACTTCTATTTGATCACCATATTTTTCTGCAATTGTTTTTAATGGTTTTATAGATGATTCTCCTGCATCTAGCTGTCTTCCGCCATGATTAGAAACTATAATACCGTCTATACCTATACGTATTGCTTGTTCAGCATCATAATGAGAAGCCACTCCTTTTAAGACCAACTTGCCTTTCCACATATCACGAATTGGCTTAATTTTATGTTCGTTTAAACGTCCAGAAAAAGTATCATTCATAAATTTACCCAATTGATTTAAATCTAGACCTTTTGGCATGTATGGTAATAAATTTGCAAAACTAGGTATGCCGTGTTTTAAGGTTTGTAAGCTCCAATGTGGCCTTCCAAAAGCTTGTAAAATATTATTTAAATTCATTTTAGGTGGCATCGCCAAACCATTTCTAATATCACGCGGTCTAAAACCAAAACTTGGTACATCGCATAAAATAACTAAAACCGGGCAATGTGCAGCTGCTGCCCTACTAATAATATCGTCTCTTAATCTATCTTCGGTGGGATGATATAATTGAAACCAAGATTTACCTTCTGTTAATTCTGATGCTCTTTCTATACTTGTGGTAGTCACTGTGCTTAAAATAAACGGGATGTTATGATTAAAAGCAGCTTTTGCTAGGATTTCTGGCGAATTTGGCCAAATTAATCCTTGCAGACCAATTGGGGAAATACCAAAGGGAGCGTCGTATTCTATGCCAAATAATTTTGTTTTAGTTGACGAGCCTCCGTGATTTCTTAAATAATTAGGCTTTAATTGTACTTCTCTTAATTCTGATGTATTTCTGCGTAAATTTACATCTTCATTACAGCCGCCATCTAAATATTCAAAAGCAAATTTTGGAATTTTTTGCTGCGCTCTAGTTCTTAAGTCGTCTATTGACGGGTATCTGGAGTCAAATGTTAAGGTCATAACTAATTATTTTATTATAAAAGGAACATGTTTTTTAAGTGAATAATTTTCTTTTAAGAATTTTGAATTTAATTTTTTATCAGAAATTGAAATTGCAGCACCGAGTGCAGAACCTAAAGAGGCATACGTAGTTCGTAATTTCATACCTCTAAAATAGTGTGATAATAATTTAATATATAAATCATTATTACTAAAACCACCATCAATATATAATCTTTTTATAGTATCTGTACCAATACATTTTTTAATGCTTTCTAGTTGCAGTGCTAATAGTTCTATCATTAATTGATGATAGGCATGCTCAAACTTATGATAGGGAATTTTTGTTTTTTTAGGCATGTTAGGCACCTTAATACTTTCCCATTTAAAACATGGTTGAAAGTCTTTTATAATTTCGAAAAACACATCATAATCAAAAGATACATTTCTATGAAAATCGTCTGAAACCCCAAAATGTTCGTCTAATTTTTTAACCTGAATTTTGTATTCATTTCCTAAAAATAAACGGGTTGCTT
>Ga0302125_10001655_pt1 | contig 10965 bp, 3 predicted proteins | sample CB4_surface_MG_FD_203111 | JGI IMG/M metagenome (GOLD analysis project Ga0302125, IMG submission 203111) | Marine microbial communities from Western Arctic Ocean, Canada - CB4_surface | ecosystem: Environmental > Aquatic > Marine > Oceanic | place: Canada: Western Arctic Ocean | collected... | reverse complement strand
AATGGTGAAACCACACAGTCATTGTATGCTACAGATGCACTTGGAAATGCTAGCGACATTGACGTCACTAACGGCTCGGACCTACTTATCGATGGTGATAGTGTTGCGACCCAACTCTATGCCGATCAAGCGATCGCTGACGAGGCACAAGCACGTGACGATGCTGACTTAATGCTCCAGACCATTATAGATGTGAATGCTGTGGTCATCCAAAATGACCTTTACCAGAACGAAGCTGCCTCCGTTGCTGCTGACGCTGCACTTGCTGCTGATATCAATGCTAATGCCGCTGATGCTGCCGTTGCTATCCAAGCTAACACAATTGAAATAGTTAATAACGCAGCTAACATAAATAATAACGCAGCTAACATATCTGCTAATAATGCTAAGGTTGGCATAACAGCTGGTCAGGCTCAGAACATTACTACTAATACTGCTAAGGTAGGTGTCACAAATGCTTCTGTAGCGGCCACTAATGCTGTCACAGCCCTGAATGATACTGTGTTCTCAGATGATCTCGAAGCAGGTGAAGTAGGTATTGCTGGTGTAATCACTAAAAAGGCGAATGGAGATATTCACATTGGTGAAAACTCACTAATCACGAACGAATCCACTGATGCTAATGGTGAAACCACACAGTCATTGTATGCTACAGATGCACTTGGAAATGCTAGCGACATTGACGTCACTAACGGCTCGGACCTACTTATCGATGGTGATAGTGTTGCGACCCAACTCTATGCCGATCTAGCGATCGCTTACGAGGCACAAGCACGTGACGATGCTGACTTAATGATCCTAGGCTATGCCGATCAAGCGATCGCTGACAGCGTTGCTGCTGACGCTGCACTTGCTGCTGCCTCCGATGCAGCTGACGCAAATCTTCAACAGCAGATTAACGACCTGCAGGCCAACATAGATGCTGCAGTAGCTCAAGCTAGGTCAGACGGTGTCACAGCAGGCATCGATCAAGTTTTGTCTAATCCCACGAATTACGACCTAGCGACATCAGCTGAAGTAACAAGTTCACGAACTGCGGGCCAACAAGACGTAGTCAGTTCCCCCTCTGACTATGACCTAATGGGTGCAGAAGGTGTCTTTGATATGCGGGTATCTCAACCAGGCATAAGCACGAACGCAGACAAAGCATCGATGAACTTTACGATTCAGTCCTCAAACGACCTCGAGGAGTGGAATAACGAGGAAACCATTCGACGTGAATATAGTATGCCCTCGGATAAGAATTTTATGCGAGTCAGCGTAGGTCCTGAGCTAGAACCAGAGCCAGAACCCTTAACAACGATCGCTACGGATACCTATGGAGATAGATTAGTCTATGATGAATCTAATAATCTATATGTTAATGATGAAAATACCCCATTGATGGTAGACGGGGTAAATCTAAAGACTGATACTTATCCTGGCAGGACCTTTTATGCAATCGAACCAATCGGTGATCGATATTATTGTATTCTTAAAAGGAGTAATCTAAATATGCTCATGATCTTTGACTTAGATGGTAATTATGTGACTGGTAATTATGTCTCCGATGTAAGTGCTTACGAAAGTGACTTTGGTCAGAGCCTAAACTAGCTCCTTAACAATCAAAGATAGTTAAGGAGACAATACCCTAAGTATTTTTTCGAAGGCACTTGATGTATATACACATCATCAAGAGACCAGCCAAGCGAACCCCCGCCCCGTCATTACACAAGGATTCTAACCTAGGAGTCCCTACAAGCTCTTTGCGTTTCTATTTAAGGGGAGAGCAAAGGGGTATGCTTTGGTAAGTGTAGGGTGGATAATAAGTGCGATTCTTTGTTCCTTTAGTCCCTAGCAGTTACGGAGCTAGATATTCTAGTTGATCGGAGGGTAAATATTTCATTATCTCTGGGTATGAATATTAAGTGTCTACTTTTTCTACCCATATTTTTGTTTCCATTATTCACTACTTACGGTGAAACAATATTTTCAGAGCAATTCGATATACTGCCTAGTGATTTTAATTATTATTATAACGATGGCGCTACAGCGTCTGACTTTGAGACGAATACTGCAAATGGCGTCCTATATATATTAACGGATGGCTCTCGTCAAGAATCAGAGATTGAGTTGTCGTATGCTGGCAGTATTAATAGTGTCGATTACTATGCCTCTGGAGGAATTGTTTATTTTACTGTCTTAGCAGGCAACAGTGCGGACGTCACAGAAGGAGGAACTTATACTGATGACGATGGCGAATTAGAATACACTAATGTAGCAGAAGCTTGTTTACAATTCGATAATTTCAACGGCGATGGAGAGGTAATCCTACTGAATGTGAATGGTAATAAAAGAATTTCATATTCTAACGACAACTACGTAGAAGTAGGTTATATAGATCGAGTTTATTTAAGGCTCTCATATAACTTCAATACTAGTATCTACGGTGAGTACTACAGCTATGATGGTATAAATTTTATACTACTTAATGAGCAATATGCTCCAAATGATAACTTCAGCGTTGCGATAACAGCATACTCCAAACTTACAGAATTCAGACAGGGAGATATAAACTTTGATAACTTTGTCATTGCTAGTGATCCAAACTATTTAACGTTTGATACCAACCTAGTTTCTTTAGGAGATCTTAGTTTATATTTAAATGAAACGGGTATGGAATACAGCTTAGTTAATTGTAGTTCAACAGCTTCTGGTTCTATTACAATACCAAGTGTATACGACTCAAAGCCTGTAACTTCAATTGGTGATAGCGCATTTCAAGATTGTATCGACATAACCAGTGTCACAATTCCTGATAGCGTGACCTTGATTGAGGAAGATGCTTTTAATAGCTGCTCCAGTCTTACCAATATTATAATAGGCAATGCAGTGACTTCAATTGGCGAAGAGGCCTTCGAAGATTGCAGCAGTTTAAGCTCTGTAACTATTCCAGATAGTGTGATTACGATTGGAAAAGAAGCTTTTGAAGACTGTTACAATCTAACAAATGTGAATATTGGAAATAGTGTAAGCTCCATAGGAAGTTTAGCTTTTGCTGGAAGCGGATTAACTAGTATTGTAATTCCAGGGAGCGTTATATCAATCGGCGCTAATGCCTTTGCTAGATGCCAAGATTTAACAAGCGTTGATCTGCCACATTACTTTGTCACTGACCTTGCGCTAATTGATATACCTGAAGGTCTCCGAAGCGGTATTTTCTTTAATTCCATATCTGAGTATCTTTTAAACGACCAACAGTTCGTCGCATCTATAAATCAGGGATCTATTGGTCCTCAGGGTCCAAAAGGTGATACTGGAGATATAGGGCCACAAGGTCCAGAGGGATCTAAAGGCGATGCAGGTGCGCAAGGTCCCGCTGGCTTGGACTCCTCAGCTGTTCAAACTTTGAGGGCTAGCGAACCGCATATTGAGGCAAACGGAGATGGAAAATTTGATGTCACATTCTCTGTTGAAACCTCCGAGAATCTTGAAGATTGGTCTAATGAATTTAATCTTAATACTACCATAGATTCCAACGATTCCAGTAAGCAGTTCCTAAGGCTTACGGTGGAGTAATTTTTTTGAAGGCACTTGATGTATATAAACACCATCAAGAGAGCAGCCAAGCGAACCCCTCCCCGTCCTTGCACAAGGATTCTGACCTAGGAGTCCCTACAAGCCCTTTGCGTTTCTATTTAAGGGGAGAGTAAATGGGTATGGTTGGGTGAGCGTAGGGAGGATAATAAGTGCGATTCTTTGTTTCTGGTTGATCCTAGTGTAGCTATTTCAATTTCTCAGTCTGAATTAACTGAAGGAGGAAGCGCACCTTAACAAAAATTCTGAGAAACAGTCTTGTTTTGTAGCAACTGCCGTATGCGGAGATCAAAATCATCCCCAAGTTCAAAAACTTCGTAACTTTAGGGATGCAAAATCAGACAAGACCGTAGTGGGTAAACGCTTTATAAAAATTTTACTACGCTTTTGGCACAAAATCAGCTCTTTAGATATTTCGTTCTACTACAAGTCCTATCTGCCAAATATTACCCTATGAAATATCTCTTACCAATCATCGCAGCTGGAGCAATTGCCTCTGTGTCGTATGCAACCCCCATCGCACTTGAGCTTTGGGAATTCGAAGATGCCGCTGGCCTCTCATTTCCCACAGAAGCAAATCCCAACGGTTTCGCAAACTCTGGTTCAAATGACTCCCTCTGGAACATCAGCGGTTTTGGTGGTGGTGCATCAACGGATGGAAGCGGTAATCTTGTAGTGACTGGCAAGACTGGAGTGGTGTCTCGTGAAACCGTTCCATACAGCTCTCCACTAACAACTGGAAAATACCGTTTAACCTTAGATATCTCATCATGGAATATGTCTGCGGGCTTACTGAACTTCTTTGTTTTCGGTGGCCCTACTGGAGATACATCTGTTGCTGGCTTGAAGATTGAAAATTCAGACGCTGACGGCACACGATTGTCGGCTATCATCCGATCGCCTTCATCAGCATCAGGTAGTAACCAATACATCCCATACAATCTTGCCGACAGTAGCACAACTCCTATCAGCGCCTACATTGAATTTGATTTAGATAACGATAGTGCCGAGTTTGTGGTCGACGGTAACGTTCATGGTTCTGCTGTGACAGATCTTGATAGTATCGATCTAACAACGTTAAAGGTCTTACAGGATGCTAACTTTGTTGGAACTAATGAAGTCAAAATTGCTTCCATGGGATTATATGCGATGTCTGATCTCACCTTTACCGTAAACGCTGAGGGCACCGAGTATAGCGTATCTGCTAGTGCCTCCAACGTCAGCGGATCTTTAGAGATTCCTAGCACTTACAATGGCTTGCCCGTGACCTCGCTTGGAAGTTCTGCATTTCGAAGCTGCACTGACCTGACCAGCATTACGATCCCAGACAGCGTGACCTCGATTGGGGATGGAGCTTTCTATTACTGCACTGACCTGACCAGCATTACGATCCCAGACAGCGTGACTTCGATTGGAGAGGAAGCTTTCTATTACTGCACTGACCTAAGCAGTATTACCATTCCCGACAGCGTGACCTCGATTGGATCTGAGGCATTCAATCGCTGCTATGGCCTGACAAGCGTCACGATTGGTAACGGCGTGACATCGATTGGAAGTTCTGTATTCCAAGAGTGCAGTAGTCTGGCCAGCATTACCATCCCCGACGGTGTAATCTCGATTGGAGGTTATGCATTCAATCGCTGCACAAGCCTAAGCAGCATTACCATCGGCAATAGCGTGACTTCGATTGGGAATTATGCATTCGGAGGCTGCACTAACCTAAGCAGCATTACCGTCCCCGACGGTGTAATCTCGATTGGAGGTTATGCATTCAATAGCTGCACAAGCCTAAGTAGCATTACCATCGGCAATAGCGTGACTTCGATTGGGAATTATGCATTCCGCTACTGCACTAGCCTGACTAGCATTAACATCCCAGACAGCGTGACTTCGATTGGAGGTTATGCATTCAATAGCTGCACAAGCCTAAGCAGCATTACCATCGGCAATAGCGTGACTTCGATTGGGAATTATGCATTCGCAGGCTGCACTAACCTAAGCAGCATTACCGTCCCCGACGGTGTAATCTCGATTGGAAATAATGCATTCCAAGGCTGCACTAACCTAAGCAGCATTACCATCCCAGACAGCGTGACTTCGATTGGGAGTAATGCATTCCAAAGCTGCACTGGCCTGACCAGCATTACCATCCCAGACAGCGTGACTTCGATTGGGAGTAATGCATTCCAAAGCTGCACTAGCCTGACCAGCATTACGATCCCCGACGGCGTGACTTCGATTGGGAATTTTGCATTCGCAGGCTGCACTAACCTAAGCAGCATTACCATCCCAGACAGCGTGACCTCGATTGGAGGTAATGCATTCCGAGAGTGCAGTAGTCTGGCCAGCATTACCATCCCCGACGGTGTAATCTCGATTGGAGGTTATGCATTCCATTACTGCACTGGGCTAAGCAGCATTACGATTCCAGACAGCGTGACTTCGATTGGGAGTTCTGCATTCCGAGAGTGCAGTAGTCTGGCCAGCATAACATTTGAAGGAGACGCTCCAACTTTTGGAACAGATGTGTTTTCAGGGAGTAATTCCGCTACTGTATACTACGATTCAAATTACAGCGGTTGGAGTAGTACGATTGCAGGCAGACCAGCATCTCAATTTAATACACTCACCTTCATCTTGAACGGCAACAGTAGTGGATATAGTGTGTCGGATTGCGTTACCACTGCTAGCGGATCCTTAAATATTCCAACTACTTACAACAGCATACCCGTGACTTCGATTGGGGATAATGCATTCCGCAACTGCCCTAGCCTAATCAGCATTACCATCCCCGACAGCGTGACTTCGATTGGAAGTTCTGCATTCTATACCTGCACTGGACTAATCAGCATTACGATTCCTGACAGCGTGACCTCTATTGGAGATTGGGTATTTAATAACTGCTCTAGCCTAGCAAGCATTACGATTCCCGACAGCGTGACCTCGATTGGAAGTAGAGCATTCCGTCTCTGCACTAGCCTGACCAGCATTACAATTCCAGATAGCGTGACCTCAATTGGGGATTATGCATTCAATAACTGCACTGGCCTGACCAATATTACGATCCCCGATAGCGTGACCTCAATTGGGGATTATGCATTCCGCAACTGCCCTAGCCTAATCAGCATTACCATCCCCGACGGCGTGACCTCGCTTGGAAGTTCTGTATTCCGAGAGTGCAGTAGTCTGGCCAGCATTACCATCCCCGACGGCGTGACCTCGCTTGGAAGTTCTGCATTTCGAAGCTGCACTAGCCTGACCAGTATTACTTTTGAAGGAGACGCTCCTGCAGTTTCCTGGCTAGCCTTTAACTCAGTATTTAGCTCAGTAAATCAAAATGCCGTCATCTATCACTACAACGATGCTACAGGCTTCACCTCGCCAACTTGGCAAGGCATCCAAACAGAGGCGATATCTCGCCCTGCTACAACAATCGCTAGCATAGAGAAATCAGAGGGTGGAGTTAACCTCTCGTTCAATTCAGCGAGCGGTCAAATCTACATTATCGAGTCCTCAAATGATCTAGATAACTGGACTATGCTGGAAGATGGAATCATCGGCGAAGGCGAAACAGTCATTCGCTACTACAATACGGGCGGCACTCAGAAACGCTTTTACCGTGTAAAGCGTAATGACTAAGTCATATTAGAGAAGTATTTTTAGGAGGCACTTGATATATACACACATTCAAGAGACCAGCCAAGCGAACCCCCGCCCCCAGCATCCCTAAAGATACCCCGTCCTTGCACAAGGGTTCTAACCTAGGAGTCCCTACAAGGTCTTTGCTTTTCTATTTAAGGGGAGAGTAAAGGGGTATGCTTTGGTAAGCGTAGGGAGGCGAATAATTACGTTTCTTTGTTCCTTTGGTATCTAGCAGTTACGGAGCTAGATATTCTAGTTGATCGGAGGGTAAATATTTCATTAGCTGTGGGTATGAAATTTAAAATTATATTAATTTTCACTCTTTTTGTGTGCCAGTTACTAGTTGGTCAAACGATTATCTATGTGGACAAAGATGCTGCTGAAGGAGGGAACGGAACATCTTGGGCAACAGCCTATAAATATTTGAACGACGCACTGAACAGAGCAGGCATTGTAAGCGGAGACTATCAAATCTGGGTAGCGGAGGGCATTTACTACCCAGACGAAGGAAGTCTTTATTCGGATGATGATCCTAACAGTAAATTTTCAATACCTAATTCGGTATCGGAAATCATTGGTGGGTTTATTGGGACTGAAACTTCGGCTGATCAAGCTGACCCTGATCAATACGAGACCACTTTATCTGGCTTCATCTATGAAAACTATGGTTTTACCGACACGAGTAGTAGCTTTTTATTTATGACCCAAGCTGGAAATTCCCCGCTTACAGTGAAAGGGTTTAATTTCGATAACTTAGAAAGAGTCATTTATATAAGTAGCGGTAGCGACCGCTCATTAACTACATTTGAGAAGTGTAGCTTTCTAGATATTCAGTCAGATAATACTTTAATCAGTGCTACTAGTAACGTTTTATTCAGAAATTGCCGTTTTGAAAGAAATCAATCTCCCGGTTTAGTTTATGGGGGAAGCTTTGAGTCGTGTTATTTTGATCAAAATAATGTTTCATCTCCGATGCTAAGTGATGTAAAAATGCTAAACCGTTGCTTTATAACTAATAATGTATCTACATCTGAACTTATCAGCTTAAGCGGAAATATAATTAACACTTTGTTTTATCGTAATAATAATAAAGGAACTGGTTCTACTTATCTGATTAGAATTTATGGGAATTGGCGACAGATATTACACTCATCTTTCATAGATAATTACTCATACAGAAATGATGAACACCAAATAGGGGGGGGTTCGTCTTTTACGATAGGCAACTGTATTTTTTTCAGCAGTGGTCTTAACAATAGCTCAATATTGGAAAGTACTGCTGTCGTCGGATACAAATCATCACTGAATCTTCCTGTACAGTCTGCATTTTTTGGCATTTTCGATTATTATCAGGGTAGTAATTATGGATCCACCGACAGCTTGGGATCTTTCATCGAACTTAGTAGCAAAAGTAACCGAAATCCCTACGAAGGTGGCAGTACTTTTAAGTCTAGTTTTTTCAATACATACGGAACTCAGATACCATCAAGCACAGGTACGGTATTAATAAGCCCTGAACAATTGAACGGGCAAAGCGCAGCTGAATATTTAAACAGCTATCGGTTGTTAAATGGCGGAAATTTAGGTGTGTATAATTCTTACAATCCCGATCTAACACCCATATTGCTCCCAGATTTAGTAATATCTGACCCATTCGTGAATTCTTCAGATCCACTTGGTCCAGATGGGCAGCCTTTCACAGAGGACGACGGACTACGTTTGGACCCTGACTCTCAATGGGCCTCTGATGTTATTAATGTAGAAACAATACCTCTTGATTATGAAGTATACGATATCTTGGGAAATCCTCGTATCGCTGGTGGACTTGTTGATCTTGGTGCTTACGAGTATACGCCGCAAGATGATGCGGATAGCGATGGTATTAGCGACGCCAATGACGCCTTTCCTAATGATCCGAGCGAAATAGTGGATACCGACGGTGATAATTTGGGTGATAATCAAGATAGTGATGACGACGGAGATGGAGTAGACGACTCAGTGGAAATTGCTATTGGCACTGATCCAAAACAGTACGACAGCATCCTATACGATCTTGCGCAAAACTTAAGAAGTGGTGCCTACGATGCAGATGACATCTCAGATTCTAGACTTTCTGGTCAAGGTGATGTTACCTTAGATCCTAATTCATTTAGCCTCTTTACCGCAGGCCAAGTAGATGCTGCTGCTGCGACAGGTCGGTCAGAGGGCCAAGGTGATGTCACCTCGGATCCTAATTCATTTAGCTTATACAGCTCTAGTGACTTATCCGCAGAACGAATTCTTGGTCAGGAAGATGTAGTCACTAGCCCACTAGACTTCGGTCTCTACAGTCCTTCATACGTAGTGTCGCTACTTAATGCTGCTGCTGCGACAGGTCGGTCAGAGGGCCAAGGTGATGTCACCTCGGATCCTAATTCCTTTAGCTTATACAGCGCTAGTGACTTATCCGCAGAACGAACTCTTGGTCAGGAAGATGTAGTAGCAAACCCACTAAGCTTCGGCCTCTACAGTTCTTCATATGTAGCGCAACTAGATGCTGCTCTTACGACAGCTCGGTCAGAGGGCCAAGGTGATGTTACCTCGGATCCTAATTCCTTTAGCTTATACAGCGCTAGTGACTTATCCGCAGAACGAACTCTTGGTCAGGAAGATGTAGTCACTAGCCCACTAAGCTTCGGTCTCTACAGTTCTTCATATGTAGTGTCGCTACTAGATTCGAGTAGGACTGCTGGTCAAAGTGATGTCATAAGTGATCCATCGTCTTATGGCTTATATTCCGAGCAAGGCATTACGGATCTGAGACCAGGTTCTACAATACTTCAACTTGGACCTAACAACTCAGCCACGTTAGAGCTTCAAATTCAACGTAGTAATGACCTGAGCAACTGGACTGCAGATACAGATGATTTAGTAGAGGTTGAGATACCACTAAATGAAGATACTGAATTCTTCCGCTTCAAGATGACGGAGTAATTTCTTAAAAGGCACTTGATGTATATACACACCATCAAGAGGGCAGCCAAGCGAACCCCCTCCCCCCGTCTCGATAGGGTCTCAAATTATTGTCAAATTATTGCCTAACTGGCTTCACTTGGTTGCAATTATTGTCAACTCGCCGCAAAGCAACTTGTAGTGTTTAAGCGGTCTCCCGCTTAGGCAGTGACTTCATTATTGCCAAAAAGAGGATTCGAATCCCTCCCTCTCCGCCATATTAAAGTAAATACAAGTCGACAAATCTGTCTCTAATCAAGTGGATCAACTGATTCGCCTCGGATCATACGCCACAGGCGATCAAAGCTACGTTGTGAGGGGTCCCTAAAGTATTCCATCGATACATGATCTTCTGGAGTCGCAGGATTCATGCGGATACCCCAGAGCGGCTTGATCGAATCTGGGAACATTGCGTAGCGTAAGTCTCCGACCACATTTACCTCATCTGAATAGCGATAGAGGTAGCCTTGGGAAAAGAATCGAAATCGCTCGATATCATAGGCCAAGACTGAATCTTCGGGCGCTAACATCTGGGCCGACGCTTCGCTGAAGGCATGGACGATGCTTCCTGGGTATTGCTTCGGCTCTGAAAAGGGCGTGGTTCGCACGGCATCAACGTAATACTGATCTCCGACACGATAAACGATACGCCAAAGCAGAATGTTAGCCAAGGACGGACGCACCGACAGCTCTTCGGGCCTGTGGTCTCGATCATCCGCAATCTGCGCTGCGATCTGTGTCGCCTGCCCTCTTTGG
>Ga0302125_10001653_pt1 | contig 10975 bp, 3 predicted proteins | sample CB4_surface_MG_FD_203111 | JGI IMG/M metagenome (GOLD analysis project Ga0302125, IMG submission 203111) | Marine microbial communities from Western Arctic Ocean, Canada - CB4_surface | ecosystem: Environmental > Aquatic > Marine > Oceanic | place: Canada: Western Arctic Ocean | collected... | reverse complement strand
AATATACTTTCGGTAGGTTCTTAGCAGAAGATATAAAAGAAGCACTAACTAGACCCGGTACTGAACAGCAATTATGGATTGCGTTTGATAAAGATAAAATCTACGGGGCTGGTGTTACTGAGATTATTCAGTTTCCTAGATTAAAAACTCTTACCATGCATTTTGTTGGGGGAGATAGATTTAAAGAGTGGGGACACAAAGGACTAGAAGTGTTTCAGAATTTTGCAAAAGATAATAACTGCGATGTAATAGAATCGTATGGCAGGCCAGGTTGGGAAAAGATGTGGAAAAATGATGGTTATGTTTCTAGATATACCTTATATGAATTACCGGTAGGAAAACAAAAATGAATGTACTAAGACTATTACCAAACAAACTTAAAGTATGGGCTCTAAAGAACCTATATATGGACATATCTTCTATGGGAGATGGGGGGGATACAACCCTAGCCCACGTAAACCCTGATGAAGTTGCTCTATTAAAGGCGAGCGGCGGTTCTGGTACAATCAATGCAAGAACAGGACTCGTAGAGTTTAAAGGTGGTAGTTCTAAATCCGCACCAACAGAACAGAAGTCTACTACAACTAACATGCCTGAATATGCGCAGCCCTTTTATGAAGAGCTGATGAAACAAGCGGGTAAGCAGACGTATACTACAGATGCTTCTGGACGTGTTACAGGAGTTAAAGCTTATACTCCTTATGAAGGAGAACGAGTAGCTGGGTTCACTGACCAACAGCAAGCACTACAAGGCCAGATGGCGGGACTACAAACCCCAGGCGGATTTGGCACTGCTGCTACAGGAATGCAACAGGGAACTGACTTAGGGTTTGGTACTGCTCAAACGGGCATAGCTAATGCGATGAATTATACGCCGGGATCTCTTGCCAATTTAGGTGTAAGTACTCCTAATACTTTTGGTGCACAACAAGCTGCACAGTACATGGACCCCTACCAACAAAATGTTACTGACGTACAGTTAACTGAAGCCAGAAGGCAGGCAGATATAACAAGAAATCAACAGGCGCTAGGCAGTATGGGGCGCGGTACTTTTGGTGGTGGCAGACAAGCTCTAGCGGGCGGCGAAGCTAACAGGGCCTTAGCCACTGAACTAGGTAGAATTCAAGCAGAAGGTTCACAAGCAGGCTATCTAAATGCCCAGAAACAGTTTGAACAAGATAGAGCCGCACAGATGACTGCTGAAGAGCGTAACTTACAAGCTGATCTAGATTTAAGAGGTAGACAGCAACAGGGCGAACAGTTTGCTACACAACAACAGAAAGATTTAGGTCTTGCTGGATTAACAGCGGGAATGGCAGGAGCCGAACAAACTGGAAACCTAGCTGCTAGAGAGCAAACAGCGAACTTAGAAAGACTTAAAGCACAAGCTACAACGGCGGCGGAAGAACAGGCTCTTCAACAAGAAATTGATAACATTGCTTATCAAGTATTCCAAGAAGAAGAAGACTATCAAAGAAAAATGTTGCAGTTCCAGTCTGATATTCTACGAGGTAATGCTAATGCGCTGGGCTCAACGGTTACACAATACGCTCCAGCTCCGAGTTTAGCTTCTCAACTTACGGGTCTTGGGGTAGCTGGTCTTGGTTTAGCCAACGCTCTTAAGTAAAGGATCATAGATAATGAACATTATTCAACTACAAGACAGATTAAAAGGTATACCCGAAGAAGTTCTTATCGGGTATGTGCAAACTCCTACAGGCGAAACGCCGACGTACTTGGTACTTAGTGAGCTAGAACGTCGCAAAGTAATGCGCGATAAGTACGCAGGGCAACAGGCAGAGCAACCCCCTGTAGCAGAGCAAATAATATCTGAGAGCATGACTGAAATTATGCCACAACCGCCTATGGCCCAAGGTATAGCTACTGGGATGCCACCTCAAGGAATGCCCCCTGCAGCCCCTCAAGAAATGATGTCAGAATCCATTGAAGAAGTTGGCATTGCTGCTAACCCTACGCCTAACATAGGACAAAACTATAATACAGGCGGGGTCGTAGGTTATCCTGGCCCTAGAAGACGTATATCTGGTTCTTATGTAGAGCCTAGTAAGCGTCTTAACTTTTTTAAAAATATGTTTAGCCCACAAAAGTATGATAGTCAGGGAAGACCCATACTGAGCGAGGAAGAGAAACGTTTGCTTGAACAGGATCTTATAAATTCTAAGTCTTCACAAAAAGAAATAGGAGAAGTTTATTTCACGCCAAGAGTAAGCCCTGAAGATATAGCCTATAATAACATGCCGCTAAAAGACCAAATACGAGCTGACGCATCGGCTAATATAAAGACCGATCAACTTGCAGAGACCGTTGCTCCTGCGAAGAATGAAGACAACCTTATAGCACAACAACGACAAGCTTATTACGATAGTATTAAAGCCGAGCAAACAGGACTAGAAGGCGTTTTTGGTCTACAGTCTCGTAAAGATTTTTATAAGGAAGAAAGAGAGGCCATACAAGCTGAACGAGATAAGTATGCAGGTGACAAAGATAGCGCACTAAATATGGCTCTTATTAATGCAGGCTTAGGTATTGCTAGTGGCACCTCTAGTAATTTCTTAGAGAACGTAGCAACTGGAGCAATGCCAGGAATAACAAGCTATACGCAAGATATGAAAGATATGCGAGCTGAAGATAGATTGTTTGATAAAGAAATGAGAACTATTGATCGTGGAGAACGCGCTGAAGGCAGAGCAGATATGACTGCGTATAAAACTAACGAGCTTGCACTTAGAAAAATTGCAGCAACCAGCGGTCTAACTAAATCAGAGTATGCAACAATTTCAAAGGACGCAAAAAATTCCTCCCTCGATAGGTTTAAGCAAGTATATGGAGATACCGGGCAGGCAGATATTTTTTTCGCAAATGAAATAGGTGAAACGCTAACAGGTACTGAGAAAAGCGCTGAAATACTTAAACGAAAAACAAAAGCGCTTGAAGAACTTTATGGAGAAGATCTTTTAACAGCTATGAATCAGCGCGTACTTGCTAACAACTCAGGTTACTCTGCGATGCGTGTAGAAGACTAAAATATACTCGAGACATTATATGCCTACATATGAAGTTACAGACCCCTCTGGTAAAAAGTTTAGAGTAAAAACTCCTGTGGGAGCCACAGAACAGGATGCTATAAATTATTTAGTTAGCCAACAAGGCCAGCAACCTGAGCAACCACAACAAACTCAACAACCCGAGCAACCTAAAATACTAAAAGAAGGCGAAGGAAGTGATTTCTTTCGTGGTATTGGTACCTATGGGGATCAAATGGGGGGCATCTATGGGGGAGCTAAAGTATTAGCAGGTAAAGCTTTTGGTTCTGACGATCTGATTAAAAGTGGTATGGAGTCTATGCAGACTTCGGAAGCCGCTATCGGTAGGCGCGGCACTAAAGAAACCGATTCTTTTACTCGTGCCATAGAGAAAGGAGTGGGAGGTTTTATTACCGAATATATACCCTTCATAGCTGGCCAAGGCGTAGGTATGATCGGTGAAGCTTTGATCACATCTATTGCAGGTGGCTTCTTAGGTAGTGCAGTTGGACCAGGAGGCACAGTTAGCGGCGGTGTAGGTGGCATTGTTGGTAAAAATTTAGTTAAAAAAGGCATTAAAGAAGAAGCAAATAAAATTCTTAAAGAGCAAGGACAAGAAGCTTCAGAAGCCTTTATAGCTAAAAAAGTAACCGAAGAATTAGCCAAGCCAGAGATGCGGAAGCTAGTTAATAAAAGAATTGGCCAGACAACAGCCCTTGGTGCAATGGCAGGTAAGTTTGGTGCCGGAGAAGTAACGGGCCGCGCTGTTGATGAAGCTATAGTCGGCGTTGAAGATCCCGAAGAACAGCTAGAAATTATTAAGGGTTTAAGTACAAGTAAGCTTGCAGCACTCAGTAGTGCCCATGCGCTGGCTGATTTCTTTGCTATTAAAATTGGTCTTGGTTCTTTAGATAAATTAAATGCCACTACAACAAACGCCTTAGTTGCTGTAATGAAAAACGTTGGGATAACCGGACTTAAAGAAGCGCCTATAGAAGCAGTCCAAACAGTCATAGAAAGATATGGCGCAGACCTACCCCTAAATGACAAAGAAGCACTCGAAGAATACATTAATGCTGCAGCGGCAGGATTCTTTATGCCTATTGTTCCCGCCACAATTGGTGGAATTAGATCTTCTGGACAGAAAAAACTAGACGCTGCTAAAACTGAACAAGACGAAACTGATCAAGATACTAATCAAGATACTGAGCTAAATGAGGGTATGGATCAACCTTCTCGTGAAGAAATACAAAAACAAACATTAGAAGATATCGAGGAGCAGCTTAAACAAGAAAAAATAGATGAAGATGCTAGAGATCCTATTTTAAATGCAGACCTTCTTACAAGCCTAGGATTAAAAAAAGAAAACAGCGTTTGGAAAAGATTACTAGATGCGGAGAATAACCCAAGATTTGATATAGCAACTACTGAAGGGCGGCAGGCTATCCTTGCGGAGCTAAAGAAAACAAAAGTTAGCTCATTTAATAGGCAAGAAGCAGGTAAAGTTGCGGCGCGTATAAAAAGAATGGAGCCCAAGAAAGAAGACTGGGAGATAGACGCAGAAAAAAAAGCCGCTGATGCAGCGCCAATTATATTAAATGAAGAAACACTTATAGATGCTGGCATACCTATGGGTTCTAGAGCTGCCGCAAGAAAACAATTGTTAGATGAAAGTGGAAAGCCGCTGTTTGATATATATGATGCAGGTCTTCCTGAAGAAACACGAGAAGGTATAGTTGCTTCATTAAAAGAGGCAAAAAAACTAAAAGGTACTAATAATAAAAAAATAGATGCTCTTATAAAACGAGTAAAAAACCCAGTTCCTAAAGGTGAAATGGAGTTGGATTTTAGTGCAAACCAAACACTAAGAAAAAACGAAAAAGAGATAGAAGACCGGGCTGGGGTAAGTTTAAGAGACTCACAACTTGGGCTGGACCTTACTCCTTCAGAAGAACTTAATGCGGATGTTGAAACAAGAAAAGCTGATCAAAAAATAAATACAACTATTGTAGAGGCTCAACTAAAAGCAAACAGAAATACTAACGCTGATAGAGTTGCTGCTCAAGAAACTGCTAAAATTGTTGCAGAAGAAACTGCTAGAATTAAAGATGAACAAAACGTTGTTAAACTTGAAGCTACTACCAAAAAACCACCGGCTAAAAAAGTTCAATTAAAAAATAGCGTGGAAGTTATTAAGGAACTTAAACCTGCTCCGACCGTAGGCAACATACTTAATCAGCTAGGACAAAAGAAAAGGTTTCTTCCTGAAACACAATCTACTTTTATAGCTGCGCTAAGAAAAATTCCCAACATAGGAAAAACAAAGTTTGAGAAGTCTTCTACAAAACTAAAAAATAATCGTCCCGGCGAATACTTAACTTTTAGTGATACCGTAAAAATATCTGACAATGCAAACGTAGAAACTGTACTTCACGAGGTAACTCATGCAGCTACTTCTAATAGATTGCGGATAGAAATTAAGAATGGTAAAGGGGTTACTCCTCTAGGTAAGCGCGTAGTTGAATTATATAACCGTGCAAAAAAAGCAGACTCAAATAACAACTTCAAAAAAGAACTTAAAACTGTAGATGAATTTGTAACGGAGGCGTTTAACAATCCCAGCTTTCAACGTTTTCTAGCAAGCGTTAAGAGTACTAAGGATTCAAAATTTGCAAGAGATCAGGCTAAAGATACTACAACAGATAGAAGTTTGTGGAATGAGTTTGTTGAGGCAGTAAAAGAAATTCTAAACCTTGATATATCTAACACTGTTTTAAATGATGTACTTGCTATTGCCCCTGAGTTATTTACTGGTCCAGATGTAGTAGCACAAAAAGGTAAAGATAGAAAGGCAGAAAGGCTCCCACAAGAAGGGACCCTTGACGAAACTGCGGATGAAGGCGCAGGCGGAAAGCCCCCACGTAGACCGAGTAAATTTACTTCGCCGCCCGGAGTAGCTCCTGATAGCGACCAAGATAGAGCGAGTGCTGTTCGAGAAGTTGGTCTACCAATGCGTTTCTTTAATGCGGTGTTTAGCTTTGATGCAGGACTTAATAATCGTATTAGAAAAGCAATGGAAGCTTTGGGAACAAGCGTTAAAAAAATAAATCAAGTCCTAGCTGATATTAGTTCTTCTCAAGCACTTCACGCTATTAACTTGGCGCGTCAGTTTGCTATACACGGCAACATACAATGGAACCCAGATACGTCTACTTTTATTATAAATAAAAATAATGAAGAAAAAACTATGGACGGGGTTAGGGTGCGTATACAAGAGTATGCTGACGCCAGAGGTATATCTTATGAAGAGGCAGATGCAGATGCAAGTTTTGCTTTTGAAGCAAAAAGATTACAGGCATTAAAAAAATATAATATGGAAATAAGGAATAATGCTAAAGATTTTTTAAAGAAGGGTGAAAAAGATAAAGCAAAAAATGAACTTAAAAAACTAAAAATTATTCATATGACTCCTGAAAAAATAAAAGAGGGAGAGGCACTATTTGAAGCAGAAGGAAAAACAGAATTAGAAGCTATCGAAGCTGAATGGATGGGCGTAAGAGAATACACTATAAAATTTTTAGTTGACACTGAAACTATTTCTAAAGATAAAGCTGAAGAGTGGTTAGATAATAGGGCATATGTACCTTTCCAAAGAGAAGGACAAAATATTAATGACTATAATGTTGGACTAAAAGTAACAACAGATTTGTTTAAGCCTTTTAAAGGTTCTTATAGACCTGTAAAAAATGTCTTTGATAATATGGATAAGTGGGTCCAACACAGCATTCGCAGAGGCGTATTAAATAAAGTTAAAGCAAATAAAATTAGAGCAACGTTAGAGTACGCCCCAGATATTATACGAGAAGTAAATAGTAAAGAAGGCGCTAAAGGTACTATTGTATCTGCATCTATGATAGACCCAGAAACAGGAGAAATACGCGAGTTTCTGTACCAGTTCTCAGATCCTGTTTATGCATCAGCATTCGGTGGGATGCAATCAGTTGTAGCGCCGGGGATGAAATACTGGACCGCTATTGCTAATACCTTACGCCAGAACGTTGTTCTGTTTCCCCTGTTTTCTATATCACAGCTGACGCAAGATTCTGTATCTGCAATGATAAGTTCGGGGGTAAAAAATCCTTTTATGATTCCTTATCGGGTAATGAAAGAGTTTGTTAGTATTCTTAGGGGTACTAGTAAAAGCTTTGAGTACTTAGAAAGACAAGGAACAACAGGCGGTACTGCCTTTAATCAAGCTACAGCAGACGAAGCCCTAAGCAATGTAAATAGTCCCGCTGTTATTAAAGCAATGCAAGCGTCCGTGGCTAACAGCCCAATGCTATCCAAAATAGTTAGGGGACTAGAAAAATTTGCTATGGCTTCTGATAACGCGGTACGGATTGCCGTGTATGACCAGATTATGCTAGAAACTGCTACAGATAAATCAAGTCCTGAAAGTATATTAGCTACTGGAGATTCCCGCCGAGCTATAAATTCTGGGTTTGAAGTTATTAACTTTAGAAGAAAAGGTGCTAACGAGTATGTCACTGCCCTGACTCAAGTTGTACCCTTTTTGGGTGCTGGGCTACAGGCACTATCAGTTCAGGGGCGCGTGTTAACTGGGCAAGGGATATCTCCTGGAGATAGGGTAGAGTTACTCAAACAGACCTATATGAACTTAGGATATTTAGCAGGTGCTACGCTTGCTTACTCAGCTTTAATGTCAGACGATGAAGACTATCAAAAACTAGATCCTAAAAGCAGAGATAATTTATTAGTTTTACCAGGAGGATTTTCTGTCCCTCTTCGTCCTGATTTGTTTACTCTTATTGGTAAAATTATTCCTGAACATGTGTTTCAACAGTTAGCTATGGAGAGTCAGGACAACCAGAAAATAATAACAGCTTTGCAGCGTGGACTAATTAATAGTTTAGCAATTAATGCTAATCCTCAGTTTCTTAAACCTATAGGCGAATTATATTTTAACCAAACTCTTGGAGCAGAATCATATCCTATTGTCCCACAATCTTTACAAGAGCTAGAGGCAAGTGAACAATATAGAGCTAGTACTACACAGTTTGCTAGGATGATAGGAACAGCTTCAACTGAGCTTGGGTTAGGTATTAGTCCTCTTAAAATTGATCACTTCTTACGTTCATACTTTGGTTATACATCGGGGCTTGCATTGATGATAATAGATGAAGCTCTGGTTCAGTCCGGTGGTCTTTCTTATGAACGCCCTGAAAGATCTTTACGAGAAGTCCTCCGCGCTATACCGGGTACTACCCGTAATATAGTACCTGAGTTTGGTAACAGAGATGAAAACGATTATTATGAACTAAATAAGGAAATAGCTCCTATAGTTAAAAATTATTTATTTAAAGATAAGAATAGTTACTTTGGTGAAAGCGCAAAATATTTTGATAAGAATAGAAAAGCTCTCGAAATGAAAGAAGTTATGTCCACTTATAAAAGCCAATTAGCTGCAGTACGCAGGCAAGAGCAAGAAATACTAAGGATGCCTAAAACAATAATGGATGGCGCCACAAAAAAACAAAGACTGGATATACTAAAAGAAGAAAAGCAGCGGATTTTATCTGACATAGGTTCATTTCGAAAAGAGTACTATAACTAACTTACGCGCCAGACTCGGACACCTAGGTGTCCGTCTTTGGTTGTTGCGTAGACCCTCACTTTAATCTTCACTGCCTTAGCGCGAGTCTCTATAATGTAAATCATAGGGGAAGTTTTTACCGTCGGGATAAAAAAGCTTTCCCCCCGCTCCATGTATTCAAATGGAAAGATCCATTCTGGTTCGTTATGCAAGTTCAGGGTCAATTACCTCTAAGATAGTTTTAGCTGCCACTGTTGAAGTATCAATAATATAAGCCTCTACATTAAACTGATCTATTCCTGGCTTCCAGTTAGCCGCCATTTTCTTCTTCTTCTCTATGATTTTAACGCCTGTTTGTGCCATCTGAAACAGCCACTGTTTAGGCGTAACATTATTTTCTTCGGTTAAAAACTTACGGAAGGCTGGTTTAGATAGGCATAGTTCTTTCTTATCCATATCAAGTCTAACTATTAATGTATTTTTAGGTTCAGTAGTAGAGTGTCCGCCATTAATTATTAAAGTGTTACTGTTGTTGAGGTGGAGGAATTCTCCTATAAGAGACTGATAGTTAACACTATTAGTTCTAACCACATTATCCCTAATATCAATCATCTCTTGGACCATCTTCTTATAAATCCGAACTAAATCTAAATGCACAATATCTGCCTCAGCTGCAAGTTCTCCAGCTACCATAGTCACGGCAATTAAGTTCTCATAAAATCTAAAGGCAGTATCATCACCAAAATCTTTCTTAAACTTATTTACCCAAGCCGCAATCTTTTCTTCAATTTCTGGGCGAGAATATTTCATCACCTCTTTAACAAACTCTGGGCCTGCCCAGCCGTAGTTAGTTCTAAACGGATCAAAGATAGCGCGACCCTCGCTGGGGTTATCTGCTAGTATTTTTGCTTTTCGCATGTAGATCTCTATCAACCGGGCTACCTCTCCGTTAGGATCTTTCTTTAAGATAGCCAACTTGTCATAGAGTGAGTGATTGGAGGTAAATATAGCAACCAAGGCGGCGGAAAGCTCATGCTCGCGTTCAGCATTAACAGAAGCCTGCATTCTAATCTTGGCCTTACCCTGTGATATTTTGTGGATAAGTTGAGAAAGTGTTTTACCATGTGTATTTCCGACCTCATCTAAACCAAAAGGAATATTATGTAGTGCTAAGTAACGCCCAGTCATACCATTCTCTGTTGCATCTAACACAGATAGATCTTTAGGGTTCCCCCAGACACTTAAACAAGCGTACAAGGAGGCGGTCTTAGCAGCTCCAGTCTCGCCCGTCAGGCACATTGTTATACCTGAAGTAGAAGTAAAGGGCATAAGAATAGAACTAAAGCCAGTAAGCATTACAAAGGCATGTACCTCTAACCCCTCGGTGTTTAGTCTATTAGCCGACTGCTTCCATAGATCATATGTCCCAGTCTTAATTAGATGTTTAGCAATGCCCCGGCACAGGGGAGAGGTGGGGCTATTAGATTCTTTTCCCTTTCTGTTTATCTCAATACCACCTACTACAAAAGCTTCATGATCTGCAGTCCAGCCCATCTGGTTTCGCATGATCTCAGCAGAGCCTTGAGCAATTAGGTACTGCCCCCATTTAACTATATAGCTCATAATATATTTCCATTGATTAGATAGTGGATCAAACAATACTCCATTCATTGATAATATTTTTCTTAGTTCGTTGCCGTCATACATACTACAAAAAGGCAACATAAATTCTCTAGACTTATCATTGGGTAGATCAGTTACCATCATCATGCAATCACCGTGTGTGACGCTATAGATTCGCTTTGTGGGGTAAAGATCATAGGTGGTAACTAGTTGTTCCTTTTCCTCAACTAAGTCGCCATTAGCGTCGTATACGGGCGCTGCTTTATACGCAATACCCCCATTTATACCACGCTTAAATCCGGTAAGTTCTGGGGGTAGCCCGTGCAATTTCGTAGTTACCATCGGTACACCGCCTATTACAGGTACGATCTCATTTAAGATAGGAGTTTCTGTAGTGGGTGAAGCAACAAAAGTTTTACCTAAAGTTAAAGGATTAGTTATCTTATTAAAATAAGAACAGCCCTCGCATACCCCAGGATTGACGCTATTAAATGTGATGCAAGACTGCGGTTTATCTTGTGTCTGGTCAGCCTTACGCTCTGTGGCTTCTTTGTTATAGCCCACATAGTCTCTAGATAATAAGTGTATTGCTGTATCTCTATCGGTACAGTGTTGTGCAATAGATAATCCGGCATACCACAAAGGTTCTGGAAGTGAAGCGCTGTTTTTTACAATGTGTCTAATCTGTAGGCAA
>Ga0302125_10001652_pt1 | contig 10975 bp, 9 predicted proteins | sample CB4_surface_MG_FD_203111 | JGI IMG/M metagenome (GOLD analysis project Ga0302125, IMG submission 203111) | Marine microbial communities from Western Arctic Ocean, Canada - CB4_surface | ecosystem: Environmental > Aquatic > Marine > Oceanic | place: Canada: Western Arctic Ocean | collected... | reverse complement strand
TCTCTAGACCAAACAGCATTGGGTTCATGGGTCTGGAATAAGAATCTCTTATCTCATAATGAAGATGTGGGCCGCCACTACTTCCAGAATTACCTGTGTAGGCAATAAGATCTCCTTTTTTAACTAGGAGCGAACTTTCCTTTGGGAAAAGTTCAATCTCATACCGCTCTCTTTTGTATTGGCTTTGTTTTACAAAGTCTTGTATGGTAGCTTCAAACTTTTGAAGATGGGCGTACACTGTGCTATAACCGTTAGGGTGTTTTATGTACAATGCTTTGCCATAGCCGTAGTGTCCTACTTTAATTCTACTCACGTAACCATCTGCAGGAGCATAGATTGGAACTCCACTTTTTTGTTGGGTTTTAATATCTAGACCGCTATGAAAATGATTGTTGCGCAGTTCGCCAAAACTTCCAGAGAGTATCATCGGAATGTCTAAAGGATTGGAAAAATAATTTGGATCAATCGTTTTTTGCGCTTGTAATTGAAAAACTGAAATAACTAGTAGAATACGTAATAGGTTCATAATATGCTTAAATCTGTCTACTATAAAGGGAAGTGGTACACAAATATTGTGATAGTCTTTCAATAAAACAAAAATTAATGCAAAAGAGTTTGTTTATTAGGTAGGGTCGGTTAACTTTGTGATAATAGTATTGAAATACCCAATGTATGAGTTCTATTATAGAACAAGTTGATTCTCTAGAAGATAAGATTAGTAAACTCTTGGTTAAGTATTCACAACTTACGCAAGATAAAGCCTCTTTAGAGCAAGAGATCAAACTATTAAAAGAACAGCAAAGTAGTTTTTCTTCTGAAATTTCAGAATTAACAACAACATGCAGTACTTTAAAATTGGCAAATTCGATGCTAGGCAGCGACCAATATAAACGAGATACAAAACTCAAAATAAATGCTCTTGTTCGGGAAATTGATCAGTGTATTACACACCTTTCTCAATAGCAATAAGATATGTCAAACCAATTAAAAATTAAACTTTCTATAGCAGACCGGGTGTACCCATTAACAATACATCCAGACCAAGAAGAGGGCCTTAGAAAAGCCGCTAAAAAGATAGAAGGAATGATTAAAAAGTTTGAAAGCAGCTACGCAGTTAGAGACAAGCAAGATGTTCTTGCCATGTCTGCATTGCATTTTGCAACCCAAGTAGAGCAAAAAAACATTGAAACGGTAGAAGGTGGACAAACAATAGTGCACAAAATAAAAGCACTAAATGATTTATTACAAGACCAACTAACGTAACGTTCTTTTAAATACAAATAGGTTACTGCCTACATTAATATACATTTTGGTAAACTCAACAGAAATTCTTTTGAGAAGGATGAGTTAAAGTTGTAAAAGCGCGCCGTCTTTGTGCGGATTCTTGATCAGCTTGTTAGTCCTAAACTTTTTTTAAAGGAGTTTACGCAAATCAAATATTGATGTAGGTTTTTTTATGCTCAATTTTTTGAGCACAGTTTACAAATAGTAAGCCCTAGAATTTTAGGGTATAACAATTAACAAATACAATCATGGACAATATAGTCACGATCATAATAACAGCAGTAGCAGCATTAGCAGTAGGGTTTATAATAGCCAAAATGTTAGAGAAGAACAATGCGGCTACAGCGATAACTTCTGCAAAAAAAGAAGCAGTAAGTATTATTAAAAATGCTGAGAAAGATGGAGAGTCTTTGAAGAAAGACAAGATGCTACAAGCCAAAGAGCGCTTTATTGAGTTAAAGTCTGAGCATGAAAAAGTGATCAATTCTCGAGAAAGAAAAATGGTAGAGGCAGAGAAGCGAACCAGAGACAAAGAATCTCAGGTTTCTAGTGAGTTGGCAAAAAGTAAAAAATCTAACGATGAGCTAGAAAACAAAAAGCAATCATACACTGAGCGTTTAGTTTTTATTGAAAAAAAGCAACTCGATTTAGATAAGATGCATAAAAATCAAGTAGAACAATTGGAGGTTATTTCTAGTCTATCTGCAGATGATGCAAAAAATCAATTAATGGAAACCCTCAAGGATGAAGCCAAAACAGCTGCTATGGGGTATATACAAAACTCTGTTGAGGAGGCTAAGATGACCGCACAGCAAGAGGCTAAAAAAATCATCATAAGCACCATACAGCGTATTGGGACAGAGGAGGCTGTTGAGAACTGTGTCTCTGTATTTAATCTAGAGAGTGATGATGTAAAAGGGCGTATTATTGGTCGTGAGGGAAGAAACATTAGAGCCATTGAGGCTGCCACTGGAGTAGAAATTATAGTGGATGACACCCCTGAGGCAATTATCCTTTCTTGTTTTGATAGTGTAAGAAGAGAGGTAGCAAGACTATCATTGCATAAACTAGTAACAGATGGTAGAATACACCCAGCTAGGATAGAAGAAATTGTAAAGAAGACTTCTAGACAAATTGAAGAAGAAATCATAGAGGTTGGTAAGCGTACAGTTATTGATTTAGGAATACACGGGTTGCAACCAGAACTTATAAAAGCAGTTGGGCGCATGAAATACCGCTCTTCATACGGTCAAAACTTATTACAACACTCAAGAGAGGTTGCTAAGCTTTGTGGGGTTATGGCTAGCGAACTTGGTTTAAACCCAAAACTGGCTAAAAGAGCAGGACTGTTGCATGATATTGGTAAAGTGCCAGAGACAGAAACAGAACTACCGCATGCAATTCTAGGAATGCAATGGGCAGAAAAGTATGGAGAGAAACCAGAGGTTTGTAATGCAATTGGTGCCCATCACGATGAAATTGAAATGACAAGCCTACTCTCACCAATAGTTCAGGTTTGTGATGCTATTAGTGGTGCAAGACCTGGTGCAAGACGTCAAGTACTTGATAGTTATATTCAGCGTTTAAAAGATCTTGAGGATATTGCCTTTGGTTTTGGTGGTGTAAATAAAGCCTACGCTATTCAAGCAGGAAGAGAGTTAAGAGTTATGGTAGAAAGTGAGAAGGTATCTGATGATAAAGCTGCGCAATTATCTTTTGAAATATCTCAAAAAATCCAGACAGACATGACCTATCCAGGTCAAGTAAAAGTTACAGTAATTAGAGAGACTAGGGCAGTAAATATTGCCAAGTAATTTTTACTAAACATGTAGTTAAAAGCTTTTTTGATACTTGTATTGAAAAAGCTTTTTTTGGTTCTATAAGTATGTACGTTCTACATAAAAAGGGCCAAAAGGCACCACAGAACAAATAATAGCTATAAAGAGCTTTTTGACACTCCAATGTAACACGCGCCAAGCATATATAGCAAAGGCGATGTATAGTATAAATAACACTCCATGAGCCATACCCACAATTTGAACTAGTTGAGGCATATCCCAAATATACTTTAAGGGCATTGCAATACAAAGCAGTACTATAAATGATATAGCTTCTAGGGAACTTATAATTTTAAATACTTTGATACCTTTATTCAAACCAACTATTTTTTACAAATATAGTTGCCTAATATGTACCTAGTAGGTGTTTTAAGAAAATTTTCACCCTTTATTTTCTAACAAAATAGTACCTTTCCTTTTTTAATACTTGAAATTACACATCATGAAATCAACTACTATTTTTACGACTTTATTTCTTTGTATAGCCATGCTATCCTGTGATAAAAAAAACGACACAGGCAATACAGACAAGGGCTTCACGCTTGACTATGAGAAATTCACTTTAGCTAATGGTCTTGAGGTTATTTTACATGTAGATAAGAGTGATCCAATTGTTGCAGTTGCTACTGTGATGCATGTAGGGTCTAATAGAGAAAAACCTGGAAAAACTGGATTTGCTCATTTCTTTGAACACATGTCTTTTAATGATAGTGAAAATGTTCCTGTTGGAGCAAACCGTAAAATGATTCCAGAGTGGGGAGGAAGCCGTAATGGTGGAACTTGGAGCGATGGTACCATATACTATGAAGTTGTTCCTAAGGATGCCTTCGAGAAAATTCTTTGGATAGACAGTGATCGCTTCGGGTATATGTTAAACACAGTGACCAAAGAAGCACTAGAGCGAGAAAAACAAGTAGTTAAAAACGAAAAACGCCAACGTGTAGATAATGCTGCCTATGGATATACAGATGAAATTATCCGTAAAAATCTATATCCACAAGGACACCCTTACAGCTGGACTGTTATTGGCGCATTACCAGATTTGCAAGCTGCAACCCTGGAAGATGTAAAAGAATTCCATAAAGAGTACTACGGCGCCGCAAACGCCTCTTTGGTAATTGCAGGAGATATTGATATACCTGAGACTAAAAAACTTGTACAGCAATGGTTTGGTGAAATACCAAGAGGGCCAGAGGTAGCTTTCATGGCTCCAATGCCAGTAACTTTACAAGAAACAAAAACTTTGTTTTTTAAAGACAATTTTGCAAAACTGCCTGAACTACGTATGGTATTTCCAACGGTTGAGAACTATAATAAAGATTCTTATGCTTTACAGATACTAGGGCAATTACTTAGTGGAAGCAAGAAATCTGCACTTTACAAAACCATTGTAGAGGAATCTAAACTAGCGCCAAATGTAGGGTCTTACCAAAATAGTAATGAGCTTGCCGGTGAATTTATTATTAGAGTAAGAGCAAACCAAGGTGTTGCATTAGATGATGTAAAACAGGCCATAGACCAAGGACTATTAAATTTTGAAACCAATGGCTTTACAGATAATGAGCTAACTCGCATTAAAGCAGAACTTGAAACCCAGGTCTACCAAGGAGTTGCTACAGTTTTAAATAAAGCCTTCCAGTTGGTTCGTGACAACGAATTTGCTGGTGATCCTCAGCAAACTATTAAAGATACTCAAATCATCAAAAATTTAACTAGAGATGATATTACCCGTGTATATAATACCTATATCAAAGACAAACATTTTATACTCTCTAGCGTGGTTCCAAAAGATACTCCAGAGCTTGCTGTGAGTGGTTCTAAACAGGCAAGTGTTTGGATTGAGCAGGTTGGTACAATGGCGGCAAGTGAACAGGTTAGCCAAGGAGCAGAGGCTGTCTATGAAAAAACAGCAACTACTTTTGATAGATCTGAGCCAGATTTTACAGAAACACCTTTACTGAAAATGCCAACTATCTGGAGCGCTAATCTTGATAATGGTATGGCATTGTATGGTATTGAAAACACAGAATTACCCCTAGTTAATTTTCAACTCTCCATTAAAGGAGGCCATACTCAAGACCCAGATTTAAAAGCTGGTGTAGCATCATTAATGGCAGATTTAATGAATGAAGGTACCCAAAGTAAAACACCAGCAGAGTTGGAAGAGGCAATAGGTCTTCTTGGGTCAAGCATATACATTAGCGCTGGAGTTGAACAAATTACTGTAACAGGTAGCTCTCTAGATCGCAATTTTGGAAAAACCATTGCCCTTGTGCAAGAGATGTTAATCTCTCCGCGTTGGGATGAGACAGAGTTCTTGCGTTTAAAGCAAGAATTACAAACCTCATTAAAAGGCAGAGAGGCTAACCCAAGGGCTATAGCTGCTGTTAATTTTAATAAATTACTCTATGGCCAGACTCATCCTTATGGTGTTCCCACTAGTGGTACCCTTAAGAGTGTTTCATCTATTACTCTTGATGATGTAAAACAATTTTACACCAATATATCTCCCAAAGTTGCAAGTTTTCATGTGGTAGGAAATGTTGCTAAAACTCAAGTAGAACAAACCCTTGAAAGCATTAATAACAATTGGCAAGCCACTGATGTTGAAATGAGAAGTTATGACGCGCCTTCTCACAATAACGCTGGTAATCTTTACTTTATAGATGTTCCAAATGCCAAGCAGTCTGTAGTATATGTTGGAGATATTGCTTTATCTGCTACTAACCTAGATGCTAAAAAGCTAGACTTTGCTAATGAAATATTAGGCGGCGGATCCAGTGGTAGGTTGTTTCAAACATTGCGTATTGGTAAGGGGTATACCTACGGTGCTTATTCTAGAATACCAAAAAGAATGGATAAAGCTGCTTTTACAATTTCCTCTAGTGTAAGAGCAAATGCTACTTTAGCATCATTACAGATTATTCAGCAAATGGTTCAAGACTACGGCGCTGGTTTTACAGACAAGGATGTTACTCTCACACAAAACAAAGTCATAAAAGCCAATACCCGTGCTTTCGAATCTTTTGGAGCAAAACTAGGGCTACTTAGCAATATTAGCACGTATTCAAAAGACCTGGATTATGTAGATAAAGAACAAGAGCTACTTGCCGCTATGACCCTTGATGATTTTAAAACAGTAATTAATAAATACATCAATGAGAAAAATATGGTTTATCTGGTTGTTGGAGATAAAGCGTCGCAGCTCTCCGAGGTTAAAAAACTAGGAAAACCGGTTATCGAATTAGATATCTACGGAAATAAAATATAATAAGAAAAACAATTGATTTTTTGTATTGAATCTTAAAAATTACATTTGTTATAAAAATAGGATATGGCTGGTAATACCTTCGGAAATTTTTTTAAACTAACCACCTTTGGAGAATCACATGGGGAGGCTATGGGCGGTGTCATTGATGGTTGTCCGTCAGGATTTTCTATAGATTTAGATGCCATTGAAAATCAAATGATGCGCCGCAGACCAGGGCAGTCTGAAATTGTTACCCAGCGTAAAGAAGCAGATACCGTTCGTTTTCTATCAGGAATATTTGAGGGTAAAACAACGGGTGCTCCAATAGGGTTTATTATAGAAAACACCAATCAAAAACCTGCAGACTACACTCACATTAAAGATAGTTATAGACCAAGCCATGCAGATTATACCTTCGATAAAAAATACGGCCACCGTGATTACAGAGGTGGTGGACGCTCTTCCGCCCGTGAAACTGCATGTAGGGTAGCGGCAGGAGCTATTGCAAGTCAGTTATTAGGTGCAATATCTATAACTGGGTATGTGTCTTCTGTTGGTGATTTAACATTAGAAAAACCATACCAGAAGTTAGATTTTAATACCGTAGATAGTAACGTGGTGCGTTGTCCAGATGCAGAAATGGCATCAAAAATGATTGCTAAAATAAAAGAAGTTAAAAAACAAGGAGATACTATAGGTGGCATAATTACCTGTGTGATACAAAATGTTCCTGTAGGTTTAGGCGAGCCTGTTTTTGATAAATTACATGCACAACTGGGCAAAGCAATGCTTTCTATAAACGCAGTCAAAGGATTTGAGTTTGGTAGTGGATTTAAGGGCGCTACAATGAACGGAAGCGAGCATAACGATCTTTTTAACCAAGACGGGACTACCAAAAGCAATCTATCTGGAGGTGTTCAAGGAGGTATAAGTAATGGTATGGATATTTATTTTAGGGTAGCTTTTAAACCAGTTGCGACGATAATGCAAAAACAACAAACCATAAACAGCAAAGGTAAAAAAGTAGAAATGCAAGGCAAAGGTCGTCATGATCCTTGTGTTGTTCCAAGAGCAGTACCTATAGTAGAGGCTATGGCAGCATTGACTATTGCAGATTTTTGGTTAGCCAATAAATTATCTAAATTGTAAGTTTAGTATCCACTTTAACTTTATTATCAACTACAGTATATGAAAAAATTAGCATTACATTGGAAAATTCTTTTAGGTATGTTAGTAGGAGTGCTCTTTGCGCTACTGCTCACTAATTTTGATTGGGGTGCTTCATTTATTGGAGATTGGATCAAACCCTTCGGAACTATATTTATAAGCTCTTTAAAGTTAATTGCTATCCCACTTATATTGGCGGCTTTAATCAAAGGTATTTCAGACCTTAAAGACATTTCAAGTTTGTCTAAAATGGGCATGCGGACAATTTCTATATATGTTGTAACAACAGTAATAGCTGTGTCTATAGGGCTTACAGTAGTAAGTCTAATACAACCTGGAAAAACAATTAATGAAGACACTCGTAATGAACTTGTTGAAGCCTATGGCGGTGATGCAGATGCAAAACTTCAAGCTGCAGCAGCACAAAAAGATGCGGGCCCTCTGCAGGCACTTATAGATTTAGTGCCAAGTAATATTGTAAGTGCTGCCTCTAGTAACAGAAATATGTTACAGGTTATCTTCTTTGCAGTGTTTTTTGGAATCTCATTGATTTTAATACCCCAAGAAAAAGCAAAGACTGTTAAAGACTTTTTTGATGGGCTTAATGAAGTTATATTAAAAATGGTAGATTTAATTATGCTGGCGGCGCCCTATGGAGTCTTTGCATTGATGGCTGCACTAGTTGTGGAAGCCCCAAGTGCAGACTTATTTGCGGCACTTGGCATGTACGCTATATCTGTAGTATTTGGCTTATTAGTAATGGTAGTATTTTATATAGTACTAGTAAAAGTATTTACTAAAAAGTCTCCCAGGTTTTTCTTGAATGGAATAGCTCCTGCGCAGTTATTGGCATTCTCTACCAGTAGTAGTGCGGCAACCCTGCCCGTAACTATGGAGCGTGTAACAGAGCATTTAGGAGTAGAGGAGGAGGTATCTAGTTTTGTGTTACCAATTGGTGCCACCATTAATATGGATGGAACTAGTTTATACCAGGCAGTTGCAGCGGTTTTTATTGCCCAAGCCTTTGGTATGGATTTAAGTTTCGGTACCCAATTGGGTATCATTGCAACAGCAACATTAGCCTCTATTGGATCTGCGGCAGTTCCTGGAGCAGGTATGGTAATGCTTGTTGGAGTATTGGGGTACGCAGGTATTCCTGAGGCTGGACTTGCGTTAATATTTGCCGTAGATAGGCCTTTAGATATGTGTAGAACAGTTATAAATGTAACTGGTGATGCAACGGTGTCTATGCTAGTTGCAAAATCTCAAGGTAAACTAGGTGAGCCTAAAATTAAAAATTGGGATGATACTTATACCAAATAATATATCATATAGCTATATAAAAAAAAGGCGGTCTATCAAGACCGCCTTTTTTTATGACCATAAGGGCACTATTATTTTTTAATTTCAACACTATGAGGGTAAGGAATTTCAATCCCTGCTAAATCTAAAGCGATTTTCACGTTCTCTAGCGTAGTGCAATGAACCTGCCAGAAATCTTCAGATTTAACCCACCCCCTGACTGCAAAATTTACAGAGCTATCTGCCAATTCAACAACATCTATACTTGGAGCAGGATCTTGTAAAATATTTTTTTGAGAGGTAAGTACGTTTAATAAAACTTCTTTTGTTTTTTTGATATCAGCATCATAAGACACGCCTATTACATGGCGTACTTGTCTTGTGCCCTCAGAGGTGAAATTGGTGATACTACCATTAGATAAATTACCATTTGGTATAATGATTAAATGATTTCCAGGGCCAACAATTTTGGTGGTAAAAATCTCAATTTCTTTGACTGTTCCTTTTTTACCTTGAGTTTCTATAAAATCTCCAATTTTAAAAGGCTTGAATATCATTAACATCACACCGCCTGCAAAATTAGAAAGTGATCCTTGCAGGGCCAAACCAACGGCTAAACCTGCAGAGGCAAGTACAGCAGCAAATGAGGTGGTTTGAATGCCAAGATTTCCTAGTATGGAAAGTACTAGCAAAACTTTTAAAACAATACCCGCTAGGTTTAGTAAGAATTTTTTTAAACTCTCATCATAATGGCTTTTGTCCATAAGGGCATTGGCAGCCTTCATTAGTTTTTTAATTGCCCATGAACCTATAATCCAAATGGCAATGGCGCCTATTACTTTGATGCCATATTCGCTTGATATACTTATTACTTTATCTAATACTATTTGATAATCCATCTTTTTAGTTTATGTTGTAAAAATACTACTCATTTTGAGAAAATGTATATTTTTTACTTATTTAATAAAACAACACCTTTTTACGCTATAAAAACTTTTCTTTCAAGCCTAGGGTTGGTATCATACACTGCTCTTTTTTGCCAAACCACTTGTAACGGTTTTTGGCAATAAAATCATAAACTCCATCTCTAATAAAGTTGGGTATGATGAGAAGTACAAAAAAAAGGGGCCAAAGATTTGACATTTTTCTTGCAATACGGAGCGCTGCAGAAGACTTTGTATACACATTTCCATTCTCAATAAGCACTATTGAGTCTAGCTTTTGGATATCGATAGCATGCGTTTTTAACAATAAGGCTCCTTGTTTTTCTTGGAGAGGAGCAAATTTAAACACATTTCCGGGATCTCTTTTTATCACAAAATTAACGGCTCCGTTGCATAAATTGCAAACACCATCAAAAAGAATAATACTGTGTGTAAATTGTTTATTCATACCTCTCAAAAATAATCATTAACATGCAACAATGAGTATTTTATTTGTTTTCAATACATTAAGATACTTTTTCTAAGGCATCTAGATTTACGTTAGTAGTAAAAATACCATAGTTGACAATGGCTTTTTTCTTTTCTATGGTGTCTATAGTGCCTATTGCCTTACCGTCTAACATGCGTACTCTGTCACCAACTTTTAAGATTACTTTGGCTACCTGTGGTGGCGCTTTTTTTGCAGCCGCTTTTTCTTTCTTTTTACGAGTACGTATTTCTTCAACTTTTACATCTACCTCTTGTTGTGTAATACGCTGTTTGGTTTTAACCTCTTTTTTTTGTTTTGGGGCTATTTTCTTGCGTTTACTGTTTTCTACCATTACCAGTTTAAAGAGCTCTTCCTGCAACAGTTTTTTCTTTTTGTTGTTGTGATATTTCTCAGAGATTTGGTTAAACTTTTTACCAATAGCAATTAATTTTTGGTTGCTATCATAAAGCTCTTGATAGCTCTCTAGTTTATCTTTCACTTTTACATTTACTGCCTCTAATTCTTTCTCTTTCTTTTTAGCCTTTTGAGCAGAACTTTCAAGATATTCAGAGTTTTTGCGCAATTTTGACCTTTCTTTTTGTAGGTCTGCTATAGATTTATCAAAGCGTATTTTACCACCTTCTACCTTCTTTTTGGACCTGTTAATAAGGCTATATGGTATACCGTTTTTTTGAGCAACTTCAAATGTAAAAGAACTTCC
>Ga0302125_10001647_pt1 | contig 10987 bp, 9 predicted proteins | sample CB4_surface_MG_FD_203111 | JGI IMG/M metagenome (GOLD analysis project Ga0302125, IMG submission 203111) | Marine microbial communities from Western Arctic Ocean, Canada - CB4_surface | ecosystem: Environmental > Aquatic > Marine > Oceanic | place: Canada: Western Arctic Ocean | collected... | reverse complement strand
AGAAACAGTGCGAGCTACTTTCGTTCCCCGAGGCGTGTGCGATTCGGGGACTCGCGATGGCACTGACACGCCGGTTTACCGCTGCAGACCGCGGAAAACAAGAAATGAAAAGCACACGGGCTTTCGTTGCGGAGTTGGTGTGCGGTGGGAAGCGCAAGCGAACGGGCGAAACCGAAAAAGAAAAAGAAAAAGAAAAAAGGTCCAGCTTGAGTTTCTCCCCCGACCCGGAGGACGCTTTGGTCGGCGCGGACGCCGAAACGTTGGGGGCTAAACTCGCGGCGGCGCTCGGTCCGAACAGTGGTGAGTTACTTACCCAAAAAAGCACGCCAGCGCCAGCGCGTCTGTCCCTGTACCACGAGTTCTTCACCCCCGTTTCCTTGGGGGGGGTCGAAAACGTGTTGCCCGACTTGCCGTCCGTGGCGGAAACGTACGAAAAAGGCGTCGCCGTGTTCTCGGCGGCGATGGCGGATACGCGCGAACGCGAACGCGGCGCGCATGACCCGTCTTCAAAAAAACAAAAACAGCAACGCGTCCCCTTCGGCGTGTCCGTCGGTGCCGCCAAAAGCGACCGGCTGGTCGTTGATGGTGACGGTTTATTCGGAAATCACTCAAGGAAAGGTGTGTACTTGTTGGCGTGGGTTTCGGTTCGTCTCGAGACGCGCCGAAACGGAAACGGCATCGGGGCCGGCGTGACTTCGCTTTGTTTGCGTGATTCGCGAAACGGCAGCGGGGGTGGTTATGGTCAAATACACCTGGAAATAGAGAACGTCTCGGTTGAAGAAATGATTCCACACGGGTCCCTGGTGGTTTTGAAAAAGTGGCGTTTGTTCGTGGAAAGCGTCGCGGCCAGGGCGACGTCGGCGGACGACGCCGCTTCCAATCGCGAAAATAGTTTTTGTCGCGCGCACGTCCGGGTCGCGCGCCGCGATATGGTCATCATCGACAGCCCAGGAGGGTCGGCTGTGCATGGGAACTTCAGTAGGTACGGTGAGAGCGTTAAATACGTACTCACGCCCACACTGAGCGGCGTGTGCGGTTCGGTTTCGGATACCCTGCTGTGGCGCGCCGACCCGTCCCACCGAAACCGGTGGCCGCCGCAACCGGAACGCGTGCGGAACGACTTCACCGCGCTGATTGTTCGCGAGGAAAGGATTCTGGACGACCGCGGCGGCGAGCGGAAACTTAGGCTCACGTTAGGCGATATCGCAAACCCAGATGATACGATAGATGCGTACTGCGGCGATGTCGACCCTTCACACATACCGACCGGGTGCGGCCAAGGCGCGGTGGTGGTGGTCAAAGGTGAGTACTTGTATTTCCCAAATCCCAGGACTGTTTGCCCATACAATACTGACACTTTTCGGTAACAATAAAAAGGCGCCACGCGGCACGTAAGCGCCAGCGCCAACGTGTATTTGAAACTTAACCGAAACGCGAGGTTGTTTTTAAAATCGCCAGCAACCGGTACCGTGAGTTTGGATGGGGACCACCGTACCGCTGAAAGTTTGGTAGGTGACCACCGTACGAGCGCATTTGCGCTGGGTGACAACACAACGCAAAACGACGCACCTCGCGCCGCGACTCTTTCCCAGCTCTCCGCCGCCGCGATTGCTGGCGTCGGCGCCGCGATTGACCGCCGCGCGTACGTAACGCGCGCGCGCGTGACGCGCGTAACCTTGCTCGCCGCGAAGTGGGCGTGTTTAACCTGCGGGTGCGACGCGGGTTTGATGGGCGCTGGTAACGCGATGGCTGCGTCTGCGCTTGGGGCGGTGCGACGCAAGGCGAGGGCGGTCCAGGCTGACGGCGGCGGCGAGGAGGGCCAACTCGAAACGGAACACGACCGGATCCCGGTACCCCCGACGGATATCGCCGGGTGCGCGGCGTGTCGCCCGCCCCCCGAGCGCTTCCGCTCTCCACAGGATGCGCAACGGCACACGCAATCAGTGTGCGGCTTCGAAGTGGAACTAGGCACCACGATGAGCGACGGTTCGTGTTCCGCGGATTGCTGGATCGCGGGCGACGCCGGCGCGGCGCTTTTACCTCCGGGGGTTAAAAACGCGGTGCGCCAGTTAGCCATGCGGCACGGGCGCGTGACGTGTAAGTTCGACGTAAACGCCGCGGGTACGTGCGTCCGGGCTTTTCCAAATCCAGACACTGTTTGTGGACCCGTGTTGACCGTTTCAGCGCACTACGGCCGTGATGTCCGTGGTGCGCTACGGCCGTACCATTTACTGGCGTACTGGCGCCTGTTACAAACCGGTACGCGAAACGCGCGACTGACACTTTTCTTTCCCAAAACCAGTCTCTGGATCGACCACTCCGTACCTGATGCAAGGGTACTGCGGTGTTTCCATCGGCGCCACGGAAGGCGCGTGCCTTGTCGCGGCGATGGGTTTGGCGCAACGGCTGGGGGAGGTGAGGGCCACGATGAGACTGAGCTACGAGGTTTTTTTGGAACGCGGCGAGTTTGACTCCGTCGGCGCCGTGAACCAACCGCGTGCGGAACACCGAATCGTAACCTGCGGAGGCGTACCGGTGCTGATGAAATGCGCGCCGTCCGCGAAGCTGCGCGCGGTGGCGCTGGAACCGGTGGAACCCGCCCGGGAAGCGGGAAGGGTGTTAGCGGAACGAGAAGGGGGACGGCGGTAGCGCACGAGTTTCGACAGACCGAGTTTCTTTTGCCCGCCTCGCCAAAAGCCCAAAACCAAATCCAGACTGCAGACTCTCCTCGCCACTCCCGACGGAAAAATCCTCGAGCGCATCATCCATCAGGTCTGATCAGCACGCCGCGCCCGGCACAGTTCCGCGCGCGATGCTGTCCACCAGGCAGCTTCAGCGGGCTGTGCCCCGGGGCTACCCCGCCGCGGCGGTGGATGCTGCGAGGCACGCTCTCGGGGATGCCAACAAGGTGCGCGTCGAGCCCGGTTTGTTTCGGTCTGCGCGCGACCCACCACTTCGTGGAGATGATTCTAACCACGGTCGCCCCTCCGCGGTTCCCTGACGCCTTCCCCACCCTCCCCCTCGGCTCCCCAGGTTTTCACCCGGGACAACTCGTCCCTCCCGGTGACGTTCGAACACCGAGGCACGGGCGGCCGCTCCAGCATCAGGTACGTCTACCCCTCCCATCGCGGGCCCGCGAGGGCAACCCTAACCGCGAATCGCGGGTCAGTTCGGGGACAAATGGAACGGTGCCTTTTGGGGCTCTTTTTCGTGCAATCCGCTCACCATCTTCCCCTCGCTCTCCCAAACGCAGCGGCATCACGTCCACTGTTTTCGGCGCCACGGGTTTCCTGGGCCGGTACGTGGTGAACCACATCGCGAAGTCCGGTTCGCGGATGATCCTGCCTTCCCGGTGCAACGAGAACGCGCGGCAGCACTTGAAGGTGATGGGCGACTTGGGGCAGATTGTGAGTTTGGACGGGTTCTCGGTGAGGGACGACGACGCTATTAAGTACGCGGTGGCTCGGTCAAACGTGGTGGTGAACATGGTGGGCCGGGAGTGGGAGACGCGGAACTTTTCGTTCGAGGCCGTGCACGTTGACTTTCCGTCTCGGCTGGCGGAGATTTGCAAGGAGGTTGGCGTGGAGCGCCTGGTGCACGTCAGCGCGCTCGGCGCGACCGAAACGCACCCTTCCAAGTATTACCGCACGAAAGCGATCGGCGACGCCGCGGTGAAAGCCGCGTTTCCCAACGCAACCATCGTCAAGCCCGCGAAGCTGATCGGCACGGAGGACCGGCTGCTAAACGTCTTTGCAGAGCACGCGTGTAAGTTCCCAGCGACGCCCCTGATCGACGACGGAGGAAGTAAACACCAGCCCGTGTTCGTGGACGACGTGGGGTTGGCCATACAGGCCATCGTGGAGGTACGTATTTCCCACCCAACACATTCCGCCTCTGCGATTGCCCATACCCTGACTGACACTTTCTTTTTTATCGGGCCAGGACGTGACCACCGCCGGGAAGACGTACGAGCTCGCGGGAAACAAAGTGTACACGATGGAGGACCTCGTGAAACTGACGAACATCGTGATTCGCGCGCAGAACCCGAAGATTGCGTACATCCCCGCGTTCATTATGAAGTTTTTAGGCGCGCCGCACGAGTACTTGTTAAACAGGGTGCCTTTCCCGTTACCCACCCCGACGGGGCTGACGCACTCGTACGTCGACGCGCAATCGATGGATTACCTGAAAAACCCCAAAACCCCGGGATTCAAGGAGCTGGGCATCGAGCCCGCGAAACTGGAAGGCGTGGTGATTGATTACCTGCGCGCGTTCAGGTTCGGGGGGTACGACGCGGGGAGCGCCGTGGGACAACCAGGCATGGACTCGGGGAAACACTGACGAGAAGGTTTTTTAAACTAAAGTTTTTTTGTAATCGACCGACGTACTTTCACCTTCGTCCGTGTTACTCGGTACCCGCTTTAGTCTCGATATTTCAGCAAACACAAACGGTGTGCGTCTCGACAAAAGTACACCAAATGTCTACTCGTCTTCGTCTCCGAAAGAGAGCACGGGGTTGTTTTTGGTTTTCTTCCCCGCCGCGGCCAAGGCGTCGCTCGGCGCGTTTTCGACGTCGGCGATTTGGCGCTTTGTTTGTTTCGGCGGCCCGATGGAAGGCCCGATGGAAGGCCCGATGGAAGGCCGAATGGAAGGCCCGATGGATGGCCCGATACCGTCCACTTCCAATCCCCCGCCTCTCCCTTCGTTCGTCGCCGCGAGGTGCTCGGTCTTTTCCTTTGCTGCGGCGAGTACCGCGTGTTTTATTTGCTCGCACTGCTCGCCCCGCGCCACGTCGCTCGCGCGCTCGCCTTTTTTGTTCCGGTGCAACGGATCAACCTTCTTCCTGAGAATTGCGGTTACAGTCTCCAGCGACCCGCTTTTGCACGCCATGTGCAGGGAGTTTTCGCCTTTGTGCGTCAAGGCTTTGGGATTGGCGCCCGCCGCGATCAGCGCCCGAGCGGATTCCAAATGGCCTTTTTGACACGCAAAGTGTAACGGCGTGATCCCATCCATCGCCTCGCTAGTGGGCTTCGCGCCGGACGCGACCAGGAACTTCACTGCTTCAGTCTGAAGAGGGGGGGGCATTGCGTCAGGACGAGGGATGGAAATATGGGAAAGAGGAGGTGGACGTACGGAGGATGACGCGCACGCAACGATCGATCTTACCTGTCCTGCCCACGCGGCCATGTGCAGCGCGGTTCGCTTGTGTTTGTCCATGCCGTGCACGTCATCCCCCGCGGCGACCCTCGCGCCGAGCGCCTCGAGGTCGCCGCCGCGCGCGGCGGCGTGCAGGTCCACGAACGCCGGCGCGTCGTCCGCCATCGCACACACTGAAGGATCTCTGCGTGCTGCTGTGCTTTTTCTTTTGGCGGACGAAAATAAAAGGAGAAACGTTTGAAAAGCACGATTGACCGTGTTGTTGGATGAACGACGCATTGACATTAGACTACCTTCAAACTCGCACCGGTACCACTGCGATATGTACCGCCGCCGGTGTGGACTGCGCGATGTGGTAGTAACCGGATCACACCCCCGTTTCCTTTCCGTGTCCCGGCCGTGCACCGACGTTACCCGAAGCTAGAAATGAGGTACTTTTTGTACGACGCCATGAACTGCGCGACGAACCCTTCAAGGTGGATGATGGGTTTCTGGCCTTCCTGCATTCTGTGTTCGAAGTGCGCGGCGTGTCGGGCGACTTCGTGCTTCAGCTCCGGTTCCAAACGTTTGTTCAGCTCGCGAACCAGTTTCCGCAAAATCACCTCCGGAGGTACGCAGTTCACCAACAGCTCGTACAGACGCCCTCGGATTTGCAGTAACCGCTTCGGGCTCTGTTCCGCAAGGGTTTCGCTCGCGATCTGCGTGACATACGCTTCCCAATCAGCACCCGCCACGACCTGGTCGGGAGTAAACGGGTACTGCTGCACTCGGCACGCCTCCAGGGAAAGCAAAGCCCGGCGCATGTTCCGCTCGGCGTGTAGCGCGACTCGGCCGGCGAGCTCCGCCGGCAAGGTCAGTTTTTCCCGCCGCGCGACTTCGATCACCAGTGTCTCAACCGCCTCGTCCGAGGGCGCGGCGACCCTGATGGGCAAGCACCGGCTTCTCACTGCATCCAGCACCTTCGAAACCGAGTTGCAAATCAAAATCAAACGACACGCTTGCGAGTATTTCTCCATCGTCCGGCGCAAGCCGTGCTGCGCTTCTTTCGACAGCTTGTCGACTTCGTTCAAAATCAAAACCTTGAACCCCTGCTTTCCGGTCGCGTCGATCGGCCTGGATTTCGCCATATCCTTGATCACCTCTTGCACGACGTACCTGTCCTTGGTGCCCACGTCTGATGGGTTCATCTCTACGTGGTAGTTAGAGCTCAACGTGGTGAGCTCGACTTCGATTTTGCGGTCGCCTTGTTCCAGCTTCCACGTTTTGCCCTCAACCTTGACCTTCTCCACCGCGGGGCCGAAGATCTCGCGAAGCACCGCCAGGGCCAGGGTCTTCTTGCCTGCCCCGGAGACGCCGTAAAAAAGCAAGTGCGGGCAGTCGCCATCCGCGACGAGCCTCTTCAAGTGCGACGCCGTGTCCGCATTCGCGAGGGTGAACTTATCAAGAGAATGGGGACGGTGCTTGTCCACCCACAACATGATGGATGTTTGTTTTACTGGGCACACCGGGTTTCAGATCCACACGAGGAGGAGCTTCCACGTGTGTGTCGTGGGTTGGGACCGGAACAGGGAAACGGGTCACTCGAGGTTCCGCGCGTGCCTTGCCTGCTGGACACTGCCCGGTACCAAGCGTGGTGCGGCGCGGTGTGCGTGCGGGGGACACGCGCGCGGGATCGAGGCTTCGGATGTTGGCACTCTTTTTGAAAACCAGCCAGGTTAGTAGCAGGCTTTGGCCCACGAAAACTTCTTTCTTCCCATGTCCGACAGACAACCATGCGCGGTCCGCGGGCGAGACCTCCGTTTTTCCTCGCCGCGCTCGTGCTCCTGGCGACGTTGGGTTTCGTGAAAGGCGGTGAACCTGAAACATGGTCCATGGACGATGTCGGTCTCGGGACTTGGGAGACGTGCGATACGTGCGACATGTGTCTTTTGACCGACGTTCCGGTTGGGACGACCCCGCCGAAACCGGCACCCGGTGCGGACGGCAAAACGCACTGTACCCGGTGTTTAGGGTGCAACGTGGTGCTCGCTCGTCTTGACGGGCTGGTGAACTCGAGCATGTTAACGGTTGAGGTCAAGGCGAGCGTGGGGCGAAGCGGCGCGGCGATTTTAGCGGGCGAAACAAAAGACTGGGGATCCGTGATTGTCAAGGCGTACTGCGGCGTTCCGGGCGGGTATAAGCAGTTCGGTTTCGGCGTTTCCGAGACTCCCGATACGTGCAAGGACACGCTAAATACGCACCAGTGCGTCGCGAAATCGGGGACGATAGGGTTCGGCCGGTGTAACTACGATTTTCTCAGCGCGCTTGACCAAATCGCGGTGGACGCGAACTTGACGCGCGTCGTGGGACGGTCGAAAACCACGAAACTACGAAGTTTCCTTCCCGTGAAGATTTTGGTACCGGACGCCGAAATGAGCGACGACCCGGAGGTTGCTAAGCTCCAGAAATTCGACGATGGGAGCGGAGGCGTGAAACTGGCCGACGTTTCGGCGCAGATGTTCAAGCGAAGTTTCGGGGTTCCGTTAGTGGAGCTTTACAGCGGCGGCGCGCGGTTAACGCCCACGGTTTGGGGGGTGACAAAAAAAATAAATCACGACTCGGTGTTCGCCGCCGGGTTTTGGGATTTCATGGTGGGCGAAACCGATCGGCACGGCGAAAACGTGTTGCTTGACGATTCTTTGGTACCAAGTGGAGGCCAGGCCGTGATACGACTCATCGACAACGACGGCGCGCTGAAAATAGGCCCGACTGACGCGGTTTCGTCGTTTTTGGTCCCGGGAACGAAATGGTGGCGGGTTTTGAGGAACACGCGGTACGGACACGAACGGATGTGTTGCGTGAAAGCTGGTCTGCGTTTGCCAAGTACATCGGGTACATCGGGTCCACAAAACTCGTTACCGACGGTAGAACGTTTGCTGCGAAACAAAACGCATTCGTTAAACGACTCGAGTTTAACAAACAAACAGAGTGAAGAAATTGCGAAATCGCAACCGGATCCCGGGGCGGCTGACAAAGCAGACGCGTGTGGGGTTCTCGGGGACGCCGAACCGCTCGGCCCGGAATCGCTGTTCGACCCGCGGTGTCACGTTCACGGCAAGTTCGTCGGCACGAAAACGCCCAGCGTGAAAACAACACAATGGCTCCGCGAGGTTGTTGAAAACTCGACAGCACAGGTGATGGGGCGGTACCCCGGGTTGATCGACCCCAAAAGAGTTCACGCCCTGAAACGCAGGGCTGGGAACTACCTCACGGGGGGGTACGAATATGCCCTGTTACGGGAATTTGCGCGGACGAAAATGCTGGACTGCGTGGAGGATGACGTTGATTCCCAAGAGTCTTCTAAGGAGTCTTCTGACCTGTATGACACCACCCTGTTATCGCCGTTTCGGTGGCGCTTGAACGAACCGTGCTGTTCGTTAGCGGCGGTCGGTACCTGTAACGCGGTTAGGGTGAAGGATATTCATGACAAAGAGATGGGAAAGATTTTGGAAAGCGAAACGGAGAGAGAGATTTTTCCCAACAATCGGCAAAGCGACGAATACGAAAAGCTGCACGCGACGCCGGTGGAAATCGCATCGCCGCGGAACAGTTTTTCGGAGGAAACTTCCGTGTTAGGGAACGAGGTGGTGTAAGTTAAGACGAGAGCGGTAGTACCGCCTGTAGCGACAAGGAAACGGGATTTAAACAAAAGTCGAAGGATACACACGCGCGCGCCGCGTCTTGAGAGGCCTTGCGAAATGCCGGCTCGCTGCAGTCACGAAAACTTTTTGAACGAAACCCGGGCGGCTGCTGAAAAGCAGTTGCGGATTATCGTCCCTGCAGCCTGCCCACTTCCGATGGCGTCCGCGCGGGCGGCGCGGCAGCTGGCCGCGATGGTGTGCCGACCGCCGAGCGTGCGTGCGTGCGCTGGGACCGCGTCGAGGGCGGTGGGACGAACAGGGCCGGTGCCCAACCCCGGGGGAGGCACACACGCGCAACAGGCGATCCGAAGGTTGCTGGCTGGGGAAAGCGTCGCGGTGGGTTCGGTCGGGGGACGCGCCGCCTCAACAAGCGCGCGTCTTTCCAGCGCGCGTTGCTTAGCCGCCGCGCTCGGGCCGCTGGGTACCAAGCAAGCCCTGGCGCTCGCGAAGACCCTGCTTCACGATTACCAGGAAGACATGGCGTTGATAGACGACGGGGACATGGAGGAAGATACATGACAGGGTGTCGACCCCCGGAAAAAAGGCTTCAGTCGAAGAGAAAAGTATTAATCACAACTGACGGCGGCGACGGTCGTTGGTATAGTTACGGTACCGTCGTTGAAATAGTCGCATCTACTGCTACGTATGACACGCAATATGTGTATGCACAGCTATGGTTCGATAATTCGTGGCTAATATCGCCCGCGCCCGCGTCCGCGCCCGAACCCGCGTCCTCCCGGCGTCCATCCCCGCGCGAAACCGCCGGAAAAGTGACCGTTTTCGGGTTTCGGCTCGTCGCGTTGCATCAGCGCCAAACCCCGGCCCGGCCCCGGGGGTGTGGGCGCGGGGATGATCATCCCGTGCTCATACCGCTGCAAAACCCGCTTGCCGTCCCCTAGCGTCCACTGCGTTTCGTCCGTTTGGGACTTTGTTAACTTGAACCCGAACCGATTCAGGGAATCGTTCATCGCGCGGAACGTGTCGTGCCCGGTATCGCCCCCCCCGTTCAACTGAACCTCCCCGGTAGGCGCCACGACAAGAACGTCCTTGCCGTGAATGTTGACGCACACGAAACCGTCCTCGCGTTTCGTCACCTTCTCGCGCTGAGGGATTGTACATTGGAGGGAGGGACCGTGAGTTTTGAGTTCGAGTCCCGGCGCGCGTTTCGGGATTTGAGAGTTGCGTTGATTTTGGGATCGCGTCGTCCCCATGGCAGGCATTCGTTCCCAAACGTACCTTCGTTGGTGCGCTCCCTGCTCTGCCACCGCCTCGTCCGCCTCGTCCCCCCTCAGGTCGTGAACCGTTGGTGGTCCGTTTCACGATAACAGCGCGGACCTTCAGACGCTCTCCGTTCGGTCCGCTCCCGCGACCGGCAGAGCTTCGGTTCTTCCCCGCGCCTCCAGATTCTTTTTGGTTAAGCCCTTCGTTCATGTACTCAGCAAGGTTCGCTGCATCCGTGGGAACGTCACCGGCACCAGCAGCGGCATCAATGCCGTGCTGCGTCGCGGTGTCCACGGGGTATTGAGGTTCCACGTCCATCGCGAGACAAACGAGAAGCGGAAGGTGCGTCGAATTGTGATGCGTCGGGTTCGGCGAATCCGTGTTTTGGCAATTTCTGTCTTTCTATAAATGTGCTGAAAACACGGGGAAATCGTCGGGGATGAGTACTTCGCTTGTAAGGGCTTCTTATTAACTAGACTACTCGGGCTAAATACACATACATAAAGAACTACACTCTGGTTCAGTGGGCGCGCGCGAACGGCTGCCCGTGGAACAGGATTACGTGCGCAAACGCGGCGGAGGGCGGGCACCTCGAGGTGCCGCAGTGGGCGCGCGCGAACGGATGTCGGTGGGACGCGGACGCGTGCCGGGGTGCGGCGTTGAAAGGGCACCTCGAGGTGCTGACTCACACGCCCATCTATCCCCCACCTTCCGGGCCGGGGTGAAACAGATCAAGCTCCGCGACGGCGACGAGATCTGCTTTTCGGGTTTTCGTGTGTCGCGTCCATTCGACGACCTCGACCTTCGGCGGCGCGCTCGGCCACTCGCCTTTCTTTTTCAGATCCCTAATGTGTCGCTGCTTGACAACTTCTTGTTGCGCGGGTGAGACGTAGGGTGCTTTTTTTGACACAAGGAGCAACTGCTCCGAA
>Ga0302125_10001641_pt1 | contig 11019 bp, 10 predicted proteins | sample CB4_surface_MG_FD_203111 | JGI IMG/M metagenome (GOLD analysis project Ga0302125, IMG submission 203111) | Marine microbial communities from Western Arctic Ocean, Canada - CB4_surface | ecosystem: Environmental > Aquatic > Marine > Oceanic | place: Canada: Western Arctic Ocean | collected... | reverse complement strand
ACTTTCAACTTTTGCAATCAGATCAACAAATGCCCCCGAATAAAACTTTACAGAATCACCTTTTTGTAACTTTTCATTTTGCGTTGGATTACTATTAATTTCATACCTAATTTTAAGTTCTAGAATTAAATCAGACGAAATTTCTGAAGGTTTTTTGTTAAAAGCTAAGATTTTTGAAACACCATAAGTGCTATTTATTTTAGTCCAAATAATGATGTCCGGGTCAAAACACACAAACATATATCCAGGAAAAACATAAACGTTCTTATCAATAAATTTATCTTTTTGTCTTTGTGTTATTTTCATCTTAGGAAGAAAGGTTTCAAAGCCTTGTCGTTCCAGGTTTTGAATAGCGGAGCGATATGAATTTGGTTTAATTTGAGCTATAAACCATTTTTTGTCTAAACTTTGATTCATTAATATCTCTTAACTTTCTTTTCAGAGTTATTATAAATTCTAATAAATAAGTAAAACAAAAACAATATTAGAAAGACTGAGAAACTTAGGGCTGGAAAGTTGTTTTCTATAAGACTTTCTATTAGCAAAATAGCCAATCCAGAAGAAACGGTTAGCAACAATATTAATTTTTTATAAAATCCTAAATTTTCTAAAAAATGGTGAATATGATCTTTCCTAGCAAGCATTTATGAAATCAAACTAGTTAGAAATGCAGTTATAATATTCAATTCAATCATCCTTAATTTATTAATTGATAATTTGGAATTAATAAAGAAATATATGAAAAAAAATTTGATTTTATTATTTCTAACTTTAATAACTAATGCTAACTATAAACTCAGCTCTTACGTCGTAAATTTTTTATATTACTGTATGATTTATTATTATAAAATTATCCGATCTAACAACTAAATCGTGAAAAGAGTAATTGGAATTTAGCTGTAGGATGAATAGTTATCCGTTTTATCTATAATTTTTGCTACTTGTAAACATTTCATTAAAATTTAATGAATTCATCTTACTTCACGCTATTTATAGTCATTCAGTCAACACAAGTGTCTTTTAAGAAAACTTCCGTAAAAACGACTTATTTTTCTCTGCAATTTTTATAATAAGCATCTTCTTTATTTTGTTTGTCCTTTACTGTCGCGAGTATAAATCTTCATATCTCTCTATATCGTCTTCACCCAAGTAATTTCCTATTTGAAACTCGATGAGAACCATTGGAGACTTGCCTGGGTTTTCCATGCGATGAATTACTCCTTTTGGGACGTAAACTGAATGTCTTACGTTAACTAACTTTATTTCATCATCTATTGTCACTTTTGCAATGACCTCAACGACTATCCAATGTTCAGAACGATACTTATGACTTTGAAGGCTAATAGCTGCTCCTGGCTTAACAAAAATGCGTTTGACCTTAAAGCATTCATCAAGCTTAAGAATTTCAAACCAACCCAAGGTCTAAAATCTTTTGAATGGCTTTCTGCCTGCTGGATATTTTTTAGCTTGAGAAGATCTACAACCTTTTTAACATCTTGTACCCTATTTTTTTGTGCAATGAGTACAGCGTCAGGCATCGCAATTGTGATAATATTATTTAACCCTAGTCCAACAATTTGCTGATCTACACATTCTGAGCGAAGCAAGGTATCAGAGCAATCAATTGCATGAGCTGCTTCAGATAAAGCTGTGCCTGATTGGTCCTTACTGACCTCTGCCCATACTGCATTCCAGTCACCCAAGTCAGACCATTTTGATAAATAAGGAATAGCTACTAAATTCTTGGCCTTCTCCATAATAGCGTAGTCAATACTAATATCTTCAAGCTTGCTCCAAGGCTCTGGATTCATCCTTAAAAAGCCAAGATCTGATTGAGCAGTTTCGACGGAATCTTTTGTTAGCTTAAAGTTATCAGGGGCCAAGGTTTCAAACGCTGTAATCATATCTGCCGCTTTAAATAAAAAAATGGCAGCATTCCATAAATAAGACCCAGCTTTAATCATTGACTGGGCAGTAGCTGAATCTGGCTTTTCTATAAATTGCTTTACTGTCATAGCTTCATACTGTGTTGCTTTTGACAGTGAGAGATAACCGTAACCTGTTTCTGGACGCGTTGGGTATATTCCCAATGTGACAATCTTTCCATCCAGCACTTCTTTTAGTCCCCGTGATAAAGTATCATGAAACACTCTAATATCAGGAATCAAATGGTCTGAAGGTGAAACGAGCAAGATTGCATCTTTATCATTAGCTATAGCATACAGAGCTGCCGCCAAGATAGCTGGTGCAGTATTTTTACTTTCGGGTTCAATGAGTATTGGTCCAGGATCAATGCCAATTTTTTGTAATTGCTCAGATACAATAAATCTAAAATCAGAAGTTGTGACCGTAATATGTTTTTCAAACAAAATTTGATCTGACGAGATCAATCGAAGTGCACTTTCTTGAAATAGACTATTAGCCCCAATAATATTTGAAAATTGTTTAGGATATGATTTTCGTGAAAGTGGCCAGAGCCTTTTCCCCGACCCCCCCCGCTAAAAGCACAGGAACTATAGGTCTCATAATTCTATCCTCTTCCCTATATTAGACACACAATTAATAATATTTAAATATTATTTAAATTAATACTACATATAAAATAATTTTTATTCAACAATGATACGTCCAGACTTTTCAACTAAAACTAAAGGTAAAGGTTCAAATATTTCAAAGATTTATTACTTCCAAAAATAGTGGCTCAGATTACAAAAGAATTATGTTATATCTTCAGCATTTTTCTATTGATATGTTGTTTTATTTAATATTTAAAAGACACCTATAAAAGGATTAATTAATTTTAAATTTTATATATCATAACACATACGAAAATGCACGCACTCCAAATAAACACAATAAAACCATCCACTTTTTCATATTTTTGGATAATCAAGCAAAAACCTTTAAATACGCAACTTTAAGTATAAGTTTGTTTGTCGTAAAAATACTTTATAGCTATTTGTTAAATGAATATTGTTTTATTTTAAAAATTTAGTATATGATTTTATTTTATTACATTTTGCGTCAATATTATAAACCAAAAACACTTCGAGTCACAGCATAAACATGATTTTCTGGCGAGTGGTACAGACAAAATGTGTCACCTTGAAGACCTAAGACTCTCAATAGCAGGTGGAGACGAGATCCCGACCAAGCGCACATTAGAACGCTGGATATCCAAAATTCCATGGCTTAAGAGCTCCCAATCAACTTGTCCTGGACGCTTTCGTATCGGGAGCCCGAAAAAAACGCAAAGCTGCCTTGTTTGTGCAACTGCACCGTCTTCCTATTACCAATGACAATCAGCCTTACAAGAATTTAATGTTTTGGTTGCGGAGGATGGCAAAGGAGCCAAACGTTGGTGCCTTTTGGCCGACGAACAGATTCCAATATCATTAGCCGAATTGACACTTTTAGCTGCTGGGAAACCCACCATGTTCTTTCCCTCAGGGAGTCTGGTGGTAACTTGCCGTGAAATCAATCGACGGGAGCAGAATCCTGGCGCCGGCATTGATGTCGGGACTAGCCAGTTTCCCGAGCCCAATACTTCCAATGACGATTATCTGCCGGAGACTAAAACCATGGCTAAAACATAACCAACGAAACTTTCTCATATGGACCGGCTTGAAGCCGAGAGGTTATAGCTCACGCAGAAAACCCAGTGATGCTGTGCTCAGTAGGCAAAGACTCTGCCGTCATGCTGCACTTATCCCGAAAAGCCTTTTACCCAAGCCCACCGCCGTTTCCCCTTATGCATGTGGATACACGATGGAAGTTTCAAGCCATGTATGATTTTCGCGATGCCATGGCCAAGGCCTCTAACATGGAATTTATTGTTCATACTAACCCTGAGGGAATTGAAAAAGACATCAACCCTTTTGACCACGGTAGTGCACTGCATACAGACATAAAGAAAACCCAAGGACTAAAATAAGCGCTGGACCTACACAAATTTGACGTTGCCCTTGGCGGCGCACGACGAGATGAAGAAAAGAGCAGGACAAAAGAGCGTGTTTTTCCTTCCGCAGCAACAGTCACCGCTGGGACCAAAAGAACCAGAGGCCAGAACTATGGAACCTCTACAACTGTCGAAAAGCACCAGGAGAAAGTGTTCGAGTATTTCCCCTATCAAACTGGACTGAGCTGGATATCTGGCAGTACATTTATCGGGATAATGTTCCTATTGTGCCACTTTATTTTGCAGCTGAGCGGCCAGTGGTGGAGCGCAATGGCATGCTCATTATGGTCGACGATGACAGATTGAAATTACTCCCAGGTGAGTCTATCGAGATGAAAAAAGTCCGCTTTAGAACCTTGGGATGCTCCCCTTTAACCGGAGCAGTCGAATCATCGGCCATGGATTTATCTCAAATCGTGCTGGAGCTTTTACAAAGCTACACCAACGAGCGGCAAGGCCCAGCCATTGACTCAGATGGCAGTGCTTCAATGGAAAAGAAGAAACAAGAGAGCTATTTTTAATGGAAAAGCAATCAAACCATAGCAACCACAAGGAGATGCAATCCCGAGTGGATGCCTATGTTGACACTCAATCGCATCTCGACCTCCTGCGCTTTATCAACTGCGGATCAGTGGATGATGACAAAAACACCCTAATAAGGCGCATGCTGTACGAAGCGTAGATGATCTTTGAAGATCAGGTTACCTCCCTTCAATCCGATTCTAAAAAAGTTAGCACCCAGGACGCTGACATCGACTTCGCATTATTAGTCGACGGTCTAGCGGTAGAGCGCGAACAAGGTATTACTATTGATGTTGCCTATCGCTTCTTCAACACAGATCATAGTAAATTTATCGTTGCCGACCCCCCAGGACATGAACAATATACCCGCAACATGGTGACCGGTGCCTCGACAGCCGACTTTGCAATTATTTTAATTGAAGCAAGCCAAGACGTGCTCACCCAAACCCGGCGACATTCTTTTATTGCCTCACTGCTTGGCATATAGCACGTAGTGTTAGCCGTTAATTAAATGGATTTAGTGGAATTTTCTAACGTCCGCTTCAATGCGATCTGTAACGATTACCAAGCTCTGCGCAAGCACTTGGCGTTCAAGTCAGTCACACCTACTCCACTCTCTGTGCTCAAAGGAGACAACATTATTGAACGCTTCGGGCGAATGGATTGGTATCAAGGGCCTACTCTTTTGAGATTTTTGGAAACCGTTGACATTCGAGAGAGACTGAACCAACACTCATTCTGATTTCCAGTCCAATGGGTTAATCGACCAAATGCTGACTTTCGTGGTTTTTCAGGTACCGTCGTCGCCGGTAGCATTAGACCAGGTGATAAGATTCGAGCATTACCCTTAGGTCAAATCGCGTTGATTGATCGAATCGTACTCTCAACCAACGATCTAGACCAAGCAGTTCCTAACAGGCAGTTACCTTGACGCTGGATCGTGAAATTGATCTTTCTCGAGGAGACTTGATCGTCTCCGCAGATGCACCCTGTGAAGTCTCAGATCAATTTGACGCAGAAACTTGTATGGATGGACAACGAACCAGGCTACGTCGGACGACGATATATTTTACAGCTAGGCACCAGTCAGGCGAATGCTAGCTTATCCGATATTAAGTTCAAGTATGACGTTAACACCTTCCAGCACTTATCAGGCAGAGAGCTATCTTTTAATGAGATCGCCAATGTCCAGATCACCTTAGATGCCGAAATTCCATTTGAGGCCTATGCCGATTGTCCTGGGTTGGGTGCCTTCGTATTGATCAACCGCTTTAGTAACGCAACCGTTACAGCAGGGATGATTCGTTTTGCACTTCGTCGATCATCTAACGTGCATAGACAAGCACATTTGGTAGACAGAGCCGCCCGTGAAAAGTTATCTGGGCACCGAGCTAGAGAGTGGCATGGCTAACTGGTCTCTCAGGCTCAGGAAAGTCTACAATCGCCAGCGCAGTAAAGAAAGTCCTCCATGAACAAGGTTACCGAACATAGATTTTAGACGGAGACAACGTGCGCCACGGCCTTTCAAAAGACCTAGGGTTTACAGTGGCCGACAGAGTGGAAAATATTAGAAGAATTGCAAAAGTCGCTAAACTAATGATGGATGATGGAGTCATCGTGCTCACAGCCTTTATTTAGCCATTTCACTATGAGCGCGATATGGCAAAGAGTTTATTTGAGCCTGACGATTTTCTTGAAGAATTTGTTGATACACCCCTAGCTCTTGCCGAAGAACGTGATCCAAAGGGCCTCTATAAAAAAGCGCGAAGTGGAGAGTTTCCCAATTTCACCGGTATAGACAGCGAGTACCAGCCGCCTAAAAACCCTAGCTTGATCCTGAAAACAGAAGACCGGACGGTAGCAGAATCAGCAAAAGTGCTGGTCGAACTAATATTAACGCGCGCCCAGAATCAATAAGTATGCCCAACAACGATCCAGCACTTTATAAAGATATTTTATGCAACTAATAGCTGACTTGAAGAACTCGGATTCTCGAATATGTGCTCTGGCAAAAGCGCTCACCTGGCGAATTACTGCAACACTGACAACCGCCTGCATCGCCTTCATAGTGACAGGAGAACTAAGGATCGCCGTGATAATTGGCGGTATAGAATTTATAATAAAATTCTTTATTTATTATGGCCACGAGCGTGCCTGGAATTTATTTCGCTGACCTCAAACCTTGCCCACTAAAGTTGGATTCATTGGCAGGTGATTCAGATTGGTATTTATCAATAGTCCTTTGTTCTGTTAGAAGAGAGGTCAAACTATACTTGAAAAACTGCTGGTGATTTAATAGATGATAAGGGCATTTATCAAAGGTTAGTTCGTTTCGTAAAAAGATGTTTATTTGCACAAATAATTTTATAAATTTAGTTAAAATAAGGTAATCGTTTAATTATAACCCCTACATCATGCCTAATAAAATTAAAAACACCAGTGGCCCAAAAACTGACGAAGGCAAGGCTAACTCTAGTCGCAATTCAACCACTCACGGACTCACTGCAAGACGCTGGATAAATACCGATGAACAGTCATTATTTGATGAGACTGTTAAAAATTTAACAGTTGATTTTGACCCACAAACATACATTGAAAAAATACTTATTGCAAAAATGGACGAATGCTCTGTAAGACTCATACGCATTCAAAATACTGAAAATGCCATGTTTGATCTTGCCAGTATTGAGGCCGAACATACTGTTAAGGCCATCAAAAGTCTTAGTAATAATTGCGAATTAGACTCAAGATTGATTGATTCCATAGAGGCTGCCCGTCTTGGAAAACCGACATGTAATCCTCGCGCCACAGTAGATAAAATCAATCTGATGGATGAAATTGACTTTCAAAACCTAAGTGATGTATCTGGATGGGGTTATGTCGAAAAACATATGCCAATGGCCGAAGCCTATATTATCAAAAAGTGTTCCGAGGAAGATCTTGATTTGTATAGTTTCATACTTCGAGAAACTGAGAACTTAGCCAACGTTAATAAAAAGATAAAATTTATAAATGGAGGTGCTCTTCTTGATAACAGATTCTCACCCAAAGTAAAGATGACACAAGATTCTAACAAAATCCAATCAACTTCACTGCAACGATATCTCGAACAACTTTCTAGAAACCTTGGTAGTGACATACCAGCCCAGATGATACTTCACAATACAAGCAAGAGATCCCAACAACTCAAGGACGCTGCAATGCCTGATACTCAAAAATTAAGCTTTATCCAACGCTATCGAACCGCGGATGAAAGGCAGTTTTCTAAAACACTTGGGGAATTGCTTGAACTTCAAAAAAGACGAAACAGTATATAACTAATCTTTTTGATTTAGTGATACACTTGGACTCTTAACAGGGTCTCCAGAAAATACCACTCCCGCCTCTTCCAAACAATCCTTAATAGCCTTAAGAACAAATGTATTTGCGTTAGGTATTCCATCTTGAGCTTCATATCTTCTTAATGTTGTAATCCCAACACCGCTCTTATCGACCAGGTCTTGGCCACTCCACCCAAGAAGCATGCGTGCGGCTTTTATTTGTCTTGATGAAATCATAAAAATAGTATATAATGGTACTTAAAATACCATTTGGAATTAAAATGCATAAAATAAATCTCCTGTTCGATTCTTTAGAGGGCGCTTACGCGCCCAATACAATTAGATCTTATAAATCAGATTATATGCATTATTCCACCTGGTGTCATAAATATCAATACGATCCTCTAGATACTCATGAAGATAAATTTGCAGACTATATTCTGCAGATGGGTGAGAGGCTAACTGTTGCAACAATCCAAAGGCGAGTAGCCAGTCTTAGCAGTATATTCAATCTCACCAAAAGCACCAACCCCACAAAAGAACCTATAGTCATTCTAACTTTTAAAAAACTTAGAAGAAAATTTGGGAAGCCTCAAAAACAAGCAACACCTCTAACTTATGATATTTTGATACAACTTAAAAATGTTTGTTCTGACGATATAGTTAGCCTTAGAAATAAGCTACTTTTAAAACTCGGTCATGAAACTATGCGCAGACGCTCTGAAATTTGTCAATTTAAATTTGAAGACCTTCAACATTTTGGCAATCATAAACATGCACTTTTACTTCGACACTCTAAAACTGATCAGTACAATGAAGGGAAGGTAATTCCAATATCTGGCGAACTGTCTGAGATGATCTCAAGCTGGTCATTGGCAATTGATCAAGATAGTGGCTATATCCTTAGAAGCTTCAAGCGAAATCTATCTACCAAATCTTCTCTCACACCTGCATCTATTAACCATATTTTAAAGAGTCTTCAAAAGCAAGCCGGCCTGAATCAAATTGGAGAACTATCAGGTCACTCATTTAGAGTTGGTGCTGCGATTGACCTATTAAACAAAAACATCCCCCTGGAGAAAATTATGCTCAGAGGTGGCTGGAAATCAGAAGCTAGTGCGATGAGATATCTTCAAAGTTGGAATGATAGTAACTGGTTAATTGTTAACTCACTACAGAAAAGCTAACAACTTAGTTCAATACCTTTACTAGTGACTCACACCATTGCGCTTAATAACCTTTAAGAAGGTCATCCTTAATATTTTCATATCAAACCAAAAGGATTGACGATTTAGATACTCTACATCCAATACGACTTTATCAGGAATTGAAAGCTCATCTCTTCCATTCACTTGTGTCCAGCCTGTAATGCCAGGTAGTAATTTATCCACGCCTTTCTCAGTACGCAAAGAAATTAGGTCATCTTGATTATAAAGCGCAGGACGCGGTCCTATAAAGCTCATATCACCTTTTAAAACTGAGAATAATTGCGGTAGCTCGTCTAGACTGGAATGGCGCAAAAATCCACCAACTGAAGACAGAAAAATATCTGGATTATCTAGCAAATGTGTCGCTACAATAGGCGAGCCAACTTTCATCGATCTAAGCTTTGGCATTCTAAAAATATTATTATTTTTCCCAATACGATCAGACCAATACAGCATAGGGCCTTTTGAACTGATTTTAATCACTATCCCGAAAATTACTATCAACATGCTAATCGGAATAATTAAGATTGACGCAATAAATAAATCAACAGCGCGCTTCATAAAGATTTCTTTGCAAGAATATATTTTATAGTATCTATATATTTATTAATCACAATTGATTCATTAAACTCCTTTAGCATTTTCTTTCTGCCTAATTCTCCCATTTTTTTTCTGTCACTCTCTGGCATATTAAACATTTTTTCCATTTTTAAGGCCAAGTCAAATGAATCCTTAACTTGGCATAAGAAGCCTGTAATATTATCATCAATTACTTGCCTACAGCCAACAACATTAGTTGTGACAATAGGTATTGCCATTGATGAGGCTTCCATTAAGCTTCTTGGGCTTCCCTCTCTATACGAAGGAAGAACTACACAATCAGCATTGGCCAGTTGCTCTCGAACATTATCTGTCTTGCTTAAATAATTTATCACGCCATCATCATGGAGCTTTAGTATTCTTTTCTTTGGTATTGCTGTTCGGTTAATTGAATCCAACTCACCCAATAACCCAAATTCAATATTGCTATATTTATTTTTAAGAATATATGCAGCATCAATATACTCAAAAATACCCTTATCTTGGATAACCCTTGCAACCAATAAGATTCTGAAAATACCATCATTATCATGATCAACAGGTGTAAATTTGTTAGTATCTACGCCGCTTCCTGGTATTACACTGCACTTATTGATAGATACTAGCCTCTTGCTTAAAAAATAATTTTGATCTTCAGGATTTTGAAAAAATACATATGTTGAACAAGCTAAAGACATCTTATAAAGTAACTTTACAATAGAAGTAATCAAGGTTTCTTTAATAAATACAGTGCCTAACCCTGTAATATTATTAATAGAGTCTATATGTAATAATTTTGCAACCATGGCGCTATAAATATTAGGCTTAATTGTAAAATTAAGAACAATATCAAATTTATTTTCTTTGTATGCCCTGTACAACGAAAGGCAAACTTTTAAGTCATCTATAGGATTCATTCCTCCTGCTTTAAAAGCGACATGAATGAATTCAAATTCTGACTTTAATTTATCACTGTATTCTCCATCTTCTGGCGCAATAAATACAACCTTGTAATTATTCTCTTTAAGCTTTCTAGCAAGATTCAACCTAAAATTGTACCCTTGCCATGCTGAATTGATAACAATTGCGACTTTGGTCACAATTGAGACTCTTTCCATACTTCTAAACTATATAAAGTCCATAGCATTTTTGCTCTTTTCTCACTTGATACATCTAACTTATTATTCAGCAACTTATCTATAAAATTCCATTCAATAAATTCACTAGAATAACAATTCTTATTAATTCTATCAAAAATATTCTCTCTTAAATCTCCTTCCACCCACTTTTTTAATGGAACTTCAAACCCTCTTTTTGGCTGGTTAATTAACTCTTTAGAAAGATACTTCTTAGCTAATTCTCTTAAAACAACCTTCGTCTTAGTTCCTCTAATTTTATATTTATCATCTAATGTAGGTGCCAATTCAAGCAT
>Ga0302125_10001627_pt1 | contig 11084 bp, 14 predicted proteins | sample CB4_surface_MG_FD_203111 | JGI IMG/M metagenome (GOLD analysis project Ga0302125, IMG submission 203111) | Marine microbial communities from Western Arctic Ocean, Canada - CB4_surface | ecosystem: Environmental > Aquatic > Marine > Oceanic | place: Canada: Western Arctic Ocean | collected... | reverse complement strand
TGAGGAATACCTCAATGAGTTTAAGCCGGTCTATGACTTGATTGATGCCCTCAAAGACGCTAATGCCATTGATATCCTTCAACCTCAGAACTGACGCCGAGATAAGTATCTACATCCACGGGCTAATTTATTATTTGAAACAGTTTTATCCCCAATAACACGGCCTGCCATAGCAAGTTCGCCATTCTGAACCAAACTCTCCTCTTCTTTTTTGATTTACCCTTCATTTCTTCTTCTTAGTACCACTCAATCTTTTTCCATCTTTCATTTGATCCTTTCCTTCCTTCTTAAACACTCGCTCTTTGATTTTTGTAATTGTTTTTTCTTAATTTTAACACCTAATGTCAGCATTCATACCATCGAGTGGTCTATCGAGTGGTCTATCGAGTGATCTAGCGATTTTCTTAGGACAGCAAGTCCCCGAAGCCAAGGAAGAGAACAAGCCGGTAACCTTTGTCATAAAAGAACCCTCTGATTTTCAAGAAGCACCGCATTGCGCCTAGCCACAAGCTCAGCCTGATGAACAAGCCGCTTGCGGTCACGTGAAGTAAAATCAGGTAGATTGTGGTACTTTGATCACTGGTCCTGAAGAAACCGACCACTACGCCATGTCTATCGCCTACAAAAGCTACACCGGAGAGACTGAGCCAGCTCATCTTCATTTGAGCAACTTGAGGTAGATTGATGTCAATATCAGGAACAAAAGTAACAAAGAAGCCAGGCTTGATAAGTTTGAAATTTTACGGGCTTACCTTGTATTAAAGGCTAAGGCTGAAGCGGATAATAAAGCTAAGGCTGAAACTGAGAAAGCTCTGGCTGCGGATGAGAAGAAAGCCAGAAACCTTCGGAAGAACAAGAAACATCGAGACAAGAAAAAGGCTAAAAAGCTCCTTTAACTTGGTGAGCCCTTGAATTTTCCTCCAAGCATCAACCCTTAAAGTTGATTTTTGATTCGTAACCCAAACAATTTAACTTGCGATACCAAACTAAAACTTCTTTCCATTTCTTTCATTTGATCCTTTCCTTCTCTCAAGTACTTACTCTTTCAAACCATACTCACTCAAAGCCAAATCTTCTTTATTTCGGTTCTTTTCAATTCTTTAAACTTAAGCATTCAATCTTTGATTAAGCTTGTAACTATTTTTTAATCTCTACTTTTCAATGGAATCTGTTCCGCAATCTTAAAATACCGACAGGATTTATAACCGTAGCTAAGATTTCAGCTTGCTAGAAGCCAGAAATTCTTGGTTTTTCAACAGGGTCGACGCTGATCTTGATAGGCTTTAGAATATCGGTCCAAGTTCTTTATTCGATCTGACTGAACCCAGATTATCCTTCATTTCGCTCATTGAAGGATCTGATTCGATTAAGGTTTCTCTCACCACTGCCCGCGCATTACCTTACTTCTTCACCTTATCCGAGGAGGACTACACTGAGCTCAGAGATGAGTTTTCGATTTAAATCGACAATTTGTGGCATGACTACCTCCAATTGAATTAGCCGCTTGATGAAGTGCTCCAACAACTTTGAGTGCTGGCTGATTGATGTAATTTTTGCTCCATAAACAAATGCTTTAAGTTAAGTTCGATCTCAAAACTCTCTTTTCTATTTTTATCTTCAATTTCATTCTCTAAGCACTCGCACTTTGATTAAGCTTGTAATTTATTTATTTCTTAATGTTTACTCACTAATGCCACCCGCAGTTCCCTTTCCTATCCGTATCTTAGAATTCAACAGACTCTCTCGTGGTTGCACGAGGTTTCTCGGCATGGTCAATCTTAATCTAGCTGATTATCAGGCGCCCAGTCTTATTCGTGCAAATATCGTTGAAGTCAGGACATCAGTCATTAATCTAAATGATTCCATCATCCATGCTCGTGATTTTAATTACATCTAGACCCTCTCCGAGGGGGATTACATTGATATCAGAGCTGATATTGCGTTCTTACTCCTTGAATTGAAGCAAGTTTTTGACTTTTTGAGTTCGCCTGCTAACTGGGGCCAGCTTGAGTGATGACAGGTGTTCCAAATCAGTACTTCATAAAATAAACCTTTTCAAGTTTCAAAGACTCTCTTTTCCATTTTCATTTAATTTTCCATTTAATTGCGTATCCTTCTTACTTTGTTATTAATATTTGAATTTAAATGCCAAAAAAGAGCAAGAAGACTATTGCCATTGATAAGGCTGCGGAGAAAGAGGCTAAGAGGGCTGGCAAAGATCGTAAGTCGTTGATGCCTGAAACATAAGACATTCTCGATATCTTACCCGAGACCAGACTACGGCCTAGAAAAAGCATCTCGTAGAAGCCTCTTCATAAAGAAGACAAGACTCTACAGTACGATCCACAGCCTCAGGATCAACTTCTTAGCTTTATGAAAGTGTAGGCGTCATTCCGGCTATAGAATCCGACCAAGGATAATAGCCCCTGTAAGACCATGGAGCAGCACATTGAACGGAAGCGCGATGAAGCTCGATAAAGTCGTGAGTTTTACGCTGCGCTCTAAAGGAACAGAGTCAATAGGAACATGCGATCACAGTCATTGCCTCGTTTAAAGTAAGATGTACCGCGCAAAGTTTTGAAAATTACGAATGCCCGCAACATGCCAATGCTCCGACTGGACTTGGAGGATGTCGAGGATTTAACAGTCGAACAGTCCCGAGTCATTCGACGGGTACAGCCAGTAAGGGATAACATTCCTATTATTGGTCAGAGGCGAAGCAAGCAACAAGTCTAAAGGCAAAATATCCTGAATGGTAATAGCCCATCCCCTGTCCCACCTTCGATGAACATGAGGAGAAGGAGGACATCGTTAGTGGCACCTCGGCCAAGTAAGGTTAAAAAGCCCGAGGCCAAGGTCGAAACTGGTTCTTAGACTCGATCGTCAGCCCATTTCTAGAAGTCATAGCCTCAAGTGGAAGAGGCCGAGGAGGATGCTTAGATCCCGTCCTCCTATGCGTGATCGAGTTGTCATTTGGCCAAAAAGCACCAAGCCAAGGTCGAGCCTGGATTATTGCTTGCCAGTGCCATCTGCTAGCAAGACCCAAGTGATGCCGATGCTGTTGATTACCCATGTATTTGTTACGGAGGCTATGGAGTTCTTCCATCTACCAAGCCTCAAGTGGGAGAAGCCGAGGATCCGTCCTAATATGTTTGATCCAGTTATCATATTTGAATTATCAATTTTGAATTATCTATCATAATACCTTTATATTCATATTTTTTCTTGAATAGTTCGATGGGATAGTCGTTGGAACTCTGGGCTCGATATCAGTTTGTGATTTCTGGCTCTGGGTTCGAGCTCCTATCTCCTTCATTCTTTTGGTCATTTTCATATATTGGTATATATAGTACTACCTTTGGTCATTTCTTTCATTTCATTTTGCCGCAATTATTATTTTTATGTCTTCGATTGACAACATATTCGATTTTGTTGATAGCATTCTCAACAGTGATGGGGTCAACTTGGCTTTCGATAAGTGCTCGAGGGTCTTGAGCGCGGTGTCGTATAAAAGTAGCGTCAGTCCAGGCACCCTCATTCAACTACTGCTCGTACTACTGGCGATGGGCGCGATGGGCATGGTCTATTTGAGCCCTCATTTTAAGGACGTTGTCCTGCGTATTATCTGCATTGTTTACCCAGTTGTCAAGACTTTGGACACCCTCGAAGGGGACGATCCAGTCTTATTGAAGGCCTGGCTCTCTTACTGGCTGGTCTATGCGTTGCTTCGGATCGCGAGGAGGGTATGCAAGCTTGATCAGAGTCGATTACCATATATCTGCTTTGTTGAAGTTGCCTTCTTCATCTGGCTTTAGCACCCAAGTTTTTGCGGGGCGTAGAAATTGATAGGATGGCTGTTGAGGCTCTGCAACCACCAGATCTGCATGCAGCGGATGTGCTATCGGTTTGAGTGCTCTGTCAAGCTGGGGCTCTACAACTTGATGAGAGGCCGGGACATCTATGGTCCTCACCAACCTATCTTGGCTCTGCCTGAAGCACCTGTGTTTTGAGGATTGTGGTTTATTTCATGTGGTTGTTATTATTACTTTTAATTAACTTTTAATCGTTGAAATGGTCATTCTGGGGGTTCTCTGGATCTTAATCTCAGGGTCGTCTTGGGTGCTGTTCGGACTTGATCTTGTTGGTATGATGATAGCCTGTCGGTCCTGGGCTTGATTGGACAAGTTTTGTAAGTGTTTATTGGAATTCTAGGAGTTTTTTATTGTTTCAGTGTGTTTTTATGACGATCGAGAATACGCCATTTTTAAAATTGATTAACTTTCTATACTAAATAGCAAATGGGCGAAGCCGACTTTTTGACGCCAGATTAACTTAGGAATTTCAGTTCACCTCACACCAGACTCATGAATCTCATCTCACATCAAGGTCACACCAAGGTCACACCTTGAAACTCTTTTTTTGCACATGTCGCCAAAGTGGGAGGCTTCATTCAATCTCACATCACACCAAGGTCACACCGAGATCACACCTCAGATTAATTAAAATTGGGTGTTTTTAAGAAGGAAAAAACTTTGTCTTGGCCTCAAAACCACTAGTAAAATGTGATATATATGGCAAATTCTAAAACACCTTTAGAGGCTAAGACAGAGTTTTGCAAAATTCAAAGTTGCCCAAATGTTCACATTCGGTCCAGAATTGAATTCTAAGACCAACCAAACAAGTAAAAAACAACCCCAAACACCAAAACACCGTTCAATATTAGCGGAATAAAAAATTGAAATTTTTATTGGCTAGCGCCGGCGATATCAGTAATTCAGAAAAACGATGGAATATATAAAAGACTCTCAATACTTTATAATAATGACTCCAATAGACTCTAGAGGCTTGTGAAAAACCTAGAGATACCCGTGCAGAGTCCTCAGACCCGAGAAGGCACCATATGACTAAGCATTGGCTCCTTGCCGGAATTTGGTGAGACATAGACCAGTCAAACATGTGAAGAACCTGGCCAGTATCTGATTAAGCGCCAAATTTAATAATTCAAATCTTGACTAATCAAAATAATGTGCATTGCAGATTCAATCCAATACAAGATTTGATTAAAATCTTCGCTTAATCTAGAAGCCACCAATGAGATCATCAAATTCTAATTAGATAGCGGCTCTCATATGTTTAAAAGCGCGCAAACTTACCAGTAGATAACAAAATTAAAATTAAGATTCTCATGCTAAATAATAGAATAGCGGAAACATTCTGCTTTTTCAAATTTACCAAAGGCTGCTAGTTCGTAGGAAAATGCGGAAGATTAGAAACAACTAGAAAGCACTTAAGAGACATGCATAAACTTTCCCCTGCAATTATAGAGGTCGTCATGTGGAGTTAATGGCCAGACTACAGGCCAATATATATCCAAGAAAGTATCGGCGACGCGCCACGTAGAGTGAATGCTACAGGCAAGGTTGCCCACAACAAGATGCTGGCTCTACTGTCAGAGCACTTTAGAAGGGACATCAATCATCTTGACCAAGTTCAATTGCAATCTTTGAAGAACGACTTGGAGTCCACAGATGTCGACCTCGACGCAGGGTCTCGCCTACGTGGACCCGTTGAAGATCTCTTGCAGAGAATAGTATCCTCCTTAGCCACTTTTGGAGATACCGAGTCCGAAATGGTTGTAGTAATCCAGGAACCAGCTTAAGATGAACAAATCGCGATCCAGGAACCAGCTTAAGATGAACAAATCGCGATCGACTCACATGCTGTAGAGACCCAAGCAATCCTACCACCAACCCTTTTTAGTGACATCTCATAACTAACCAAAGACCAGTTACAACGATTATTGAAAGACTTGGAACCCATAGATGTCAACCTCGACTCTGATTCTGTCCTACGTGGACCCGTTGATAATCTCAAGGAGAGAATAGTATCTTCCTTAGCCACTTTTGAAGGTGTCGAGTCCAAAATGTTTATAAAGGAGGCAAGCGAATTCGGTGCGCAGATCCTTCGAGCAATCCAGGAACCAGCCCAAGATGAACAAATCGCGAACGACCCACCTGCTGTTGAGGCACAAGCAATCTCGCTACCAACCCTTGAGGAATAAGCGGAAAAAATTCTCAAAGTCATATCAAATCTCCAAGCTGATTTTGAAGAAGAGGGTGAAGCCGGATTTGTAAAAATTGTAAAAACGTTGATAAAGGAACACTGCCCGGCTGCTTACTGTGAAGCCTATCACCTTGACATCTACGATTTTATCTGGGAGAAAGCTAGGAAGTAATTGAAGAACTAGATGTAGCGAAAGACCAAAAAAGGTACCTCTAATCAGCAAATATAAGTATAATGTTCCACCGGCGAGAGCTTTCACCCGGCCAAAGAAAACTCGGAACCTGGGGAAGCAGATCAAAATAAGATAAACCCAATATGTTACACCCCCGTCGATGCTGGATCTGAAGAACAAAAATAAAGACTCCAACAGTCAGAGGCAGATTAGATCTCAATATATACTGCCCCCCTCGATGCTGAATCTGTAAAGCAACAGAAACCCCTCCAGCATTAAGCATTCTTAGAGAAAGCCTACTCCTTAAAAAAATTAAAATCGACACCTAAACTAGATAAATCTGAAATCGAAAATGAAAAAGACGTGGAAGAGGATCAGACTACTATCAAGAACGAGCAGGCTGGACTCAAGAAGACCCTTTGTTCTCACACCAGTTACGATAAGTATCCCATCTATTGCTATATCAATCAGCCGATCATTAAAGAATACACCAAGAAAACGCCCAAGACGTAGGCTCTTACGTTCTTCAAAACCACTCGGATGCCGACCTAATACCGATAGGCCATGGGTACAGCAACAAGGTATACATTCTCAAGAAGGAATCCCGAAGAGCGGAAGCCATATAGGTTGTTCATACCGGCTAAAGGTCCCAAATTCACTTCGTGTTAACCCATACTTAGCAGTAGTGAAATGAGTCAGTAAGATCGTGACGAACTTGTCAAGTTTGAGGCCTGTCCTCACAATGATCGCTCCAATTCTCAGCCATGTCCTGACCGCAAAGATGTCTTGGATGGCTCGTTCCATTACGGAGCTATGTCTCAGATCAATTCAATCAAATCAACTTCAGTCAAATCCACATCGAACCTTGCTGATCAGAAAGTTCTGGCCTTGAGCGACGACGTATTATCTTTCGATCGAGACGAGGCCATGCTATTCAAAAGCGAACACGATGTCTTGGATGGCCCGTTCCATCACGGAGCTATGTCTCAGATCAATTCAATCGAGCCAAAACCCGTATAGCAGGATTCGGCAGGGAACTCCTCTCACTCCAGCCCTAGTTCAGTTTCGCCAAATATTCATCAGCGTAGGCGAGCACAAGATCGTTAAATACTAAAAGACAAGTAAGAGAGAGAGGAACTTCATCGCGAAAACAAACCCAAGACTTACCTTAAAAGAGATGCCCCCCCAGATTCTTTGTCCCAGGCATAAGTGCCCGTCGAGTCACTAGAAAAGAAGGACCGCTTCCATTCCAAATTCACACGGCTAGTAGAAAAATAGGTTGACGGTTTTACGGAAGACTTTAACAAGCAAAGTATCAAAGTCAGAAAAATTCAAAAAGATGATGCCTTGGCCAGAAGAAAGGCGCTGGAGCTGAACGACAAGATCTGTAAAGATAATAAAGTTGGCTTCTATATGGGACTTGATGAACATAAAAAACTACTGCAAGGCAAGGGGGATTGGGCAACCGTCAATAGACAGCGCATACACAATGATGATGACTTAAAAGTCTTTGAAAGCATGGTGGCTGGAAAAGTAGAACATAGATATTCATCACCAATGAAAAACAGACTGGCCAATATCATTATCAACGATAAGCGTGAGAAAAGTTACATGATGAATCGGGATCGATATAGCGGCAACGAGGCCCCATCTGGCCCCAAGGAAGCAACAACCCAGAAAGCAAAACCCCAGGTAGCAACTAAGTTGGCTAATAAAATGTCAAAGCAAGGTATTCAGTAAGCTTAATCAACCAATCTTGCCGTACCAACAGCTGCCAGTAATGTCGTTTCTTGGATAACTGATGGTATCAAGCATCAGAAAAATGAAAAAATATTATTTGAGGAGCTGGGAGGATATGGAATTGAGCGTCCACCAAAGCGTGGTGAGGAAAAGTAAGAAACTTCCAAGGAACGTGCAGCTGCTCATCAAGATGCTCTAAAAAGAATAGATCCTGTAAGCGCGTTCAAATTTCAGGGTTTCCTTGATAATCCCCATGACTTAAGAAACCAGATAAGACCGACTGACCCCGAACACCTATGTAAAATAAATCAGGCTATCAAGCAAAAGACTGATGCATCAGCTAAAGCGATTGACACTGTATATAACAAAGAGATTGGAACTTATTATTAGACCATATCAAAGGCACCTGGTCCTTATGAGTAATGGCTCCAAGATCTGGATCAACAAGAACGGGGATCTTAGGTGCGCGCTTTAATTGATGCAGATACTCTTAAAGATATGCAAGAATGTTGGGTGGAGAAGTATTTCGGAGGTTTTTTCGTCAAACCGGAAGGCGGTTTCTTCAGGATAGAAGAGGTTAACGGAGTAGCATCGTTGGTCCAAAACGGACTGTTCAAGATCGTAGACGACGAAAGGTTCCGAGAGGATTATATCAACATGAAGAAGCTCACCAACAGGCTTTACCTCAACCTCCAGATCTCATAACTCAATATGATCCACCCTGAGCTCAAGTAGTTTTTCAGAGAAATCAAGGAGAAGTATGGATAAGACGCCAAGAATCTCAGGTTTTGGGCAAAGACCATGGTCGTCGATCGCTATCTTATTGAACTGCACCCTTAGAGCATCAGCATGCTGCAGGTAAAAGGATTTCCACCACGAGTCAAAGTTGCTGTACCTTACCACAAGGGCAAAGAGGACGAAGAGGACACAGGGGACGAAGAAAGTGACGAAGATAAGATTCCACATCATGACACAGTGAGCTTCACCTTTAGAGCGAACGTCAAAGATTACTTACATATAGATAATCTAAAGTATGAAGAACAATGCAATCGCCTATAAAAAAGGAGAGACGCACTGTACAAATGCATAACTGAAATTCGCGAAGCTTATTCGGGGAGACCAAAGAAGTATAATACGCAGCTGTCACCCGCCCAGGATTTAGCGATAACCTGTTTCACGGAGTAACTGAAGAGCTTGAAAAACTCAGCAGATAAGAGTATCAAATCTGACGCCTCTAAAAAGACTCCTGTCCCAAAACCTAAAATAGACTGGTTGTTTCACCCCAAAAACTCAGCTGCTCAACCCGTAAAACAACACATGGAAGGTGTTCACTGCCATGTCGACAACTACGAGACCTTCCGGAAGTCGGATCATGTCTTTGAGTAAATCATATGCCTACTGGAAACAATGACAAAACTGGCAATGGCGAGACCCAAGTCTGGTTTACCTCTGCAGGTAATACTGTCCAGGACAGTGTTCACAGACCCCGTGTTCACATCGCTCTAAAACGATATATATGAGGCTCGAGAAAGGAAGGAAGCTGAGGCAAGACAAGCTCTAAAACTAAAACAAGCTCTCGAAAATAAATCCGAACTTTAAGCCGACGAGTCCAGCGACAGCCAAGCCAAGGTTAATAAGGACAAGCAAATACGAAAGTGCCTCCCTACCCGAATGTCCAACTTTATCAGTTGGGAGATCCACTAGGAGCATTGGTACTTCGGAGAATGTTACATGGATGACGATGCCATTGAAAACATTACCAAAAAGGGGTTCGCAATCAAGGAGCATGCCGACCACTTCGGAATTAGAGGGATATTCAAACTCCGCGAAGCAAAGGCGGAATATTTGGAAGAACTCGAACGCACACAGTCAGAGAAGGAGAGGCCTATAGTACTAAACCTCAAAACAGGACTGTGCTGTTTTGACAGAGTGGCTTGCAGCGAGAGCACTTGCAAATTGTGGGAGGTAACTTCACACGGTGCCTACGTATTTGAAAAAGCAGTCGAGAAGGTAATTGAAAAAGCAGTCAAGAAGAGTGGGTATTTGGCTTTTAAGGATTCGGCACACTACAGCAACCAGCGCAGCAGCAAGACAATGGATACGGAAGCTACAACCTGTCAACCCTGCCACAAAATAAAGCCTTTTTGTAAGGACTCACCAGAACATTCCCCCCATATTGGAGAAGATGAGCCCAGCCTTTGTCCACCGAAAAGAAAAGCCATTACCAGAAGTCAAAATTTGAAATTAAGCTCAGAAGTCGACGGGGACAAAACAGGTCATAATATCGTTCAAGACAACAGTATAACCCTCGACTACTACTTGGAAATATGTACGATCAATGCATAGCAAGGGACAAATATATGTCCATAGTACGAGAGAATCGAGATCTCGTAGCTGAAAAAGATAATGAAGAAAGCTATTCTCTCCATGACCGTCTAGTAAAACCGCCCCCTATAAGTTTTAGAGCTGGCTGCAGGCTATGCCAAGAACGCAAAGCCTACCATCGAACTTTTACAAACAAATCATTTCACCATCGGGAGGTACATCGCCATGGACTTCATCAAGGCTAACAAGGAGCAAGCCACCAAGAGCGGCTTTGAGGCGGAAAACTTCGTGGTCGCCGACCTCAAGGGGTGGGACTACAAAGACACCGAGGGTAAGGCCATAAACGGCATTGATATCATACTGGTTTGGAACACTTTATGCTTCTTCAACCTCGACGAGGGCCAGGAAATTCTCATGGCCGCCAAGCAAAGACTCAGCCTCGATGGCCATTTAATAGTCTGCGAGCCGGAAGGCACTGGCGGTGTAAGAAAGAAAGACAGATGCATATACCGGAAACCTGGGGACTACGAGGATATGTTCAAAGAGGGCTACACAAAGCATGACCACATTTGCTTTACTTAAAAAGTATTCACCGATCCAAAAGACAATCAGAGCTACACTATACCCAAGTCAACTGCATGGGTATTAAAACCAAAGAAAGAGATACCTGCCGGTCAACAATCAAGACCGAGCAAGTCAATAACTATATAAATTAAAAGAAAAAATGGAAACAAAGAAGATGAAATAATGATACCAAATCGAAACCTTTATGACATGCCGGGAT
>Ga0302125_10001614_pt1 | contig 11135 bp, 12 predicted proteins | sample CB4_surface_MG_FD_203111 | JGI IMG/M metagenome (GOLD analysis project Ga0302125, IMG submission 203111) | Marine microbial communities from Western Arctic Ocean, Canada - CB4_surface | ecosystem: Environmental > Aquatic > Marine > Oceanic | place: Canada: Western Arctic Ocean | collected... | reverse complement strand
GCCATTGGTTATCACCTCTTGAGTTATTAAGTACCATGATACAAGAAACGTAACTGCTCATACTTATTTATTTGTTATAATTTGCTAAATTTTAGGGGGTAAATTTCTTGAAAAGTTCTTTTAGAAAAAAAATAAGTCTTGATAAGTTTATTAATATTTTTCATTGTTTGACAAGAATATTAAAAAATACATTTGAAAATGAGAAAGCCTTTCGACAGGAATTTCTTCTCTCTTTTAGTCTAATTCTAGTTGGATTTCTAATTGGAGAAACTGTTATGCAAAAAACATTGTTAATTTTAAGTATAATTCTTATACCGATAAGTGAAATTCTAAATTATTCAATAGGGTCTTTTGTAGATAGGATGTCATTTAATAGTCAGCATCTATCACAAAAAATTAAATACATAGGGAGTTTTGCTATTCTTGTAGCCATCACAAACGCGCTTCTTACCTGGTTTTTTATTCTATTTTTCTAATACTTGATATTTTAATTCTTATAAAGTAACATTCACTTGTTGATTTTAGGTGATAGCAATTTTTTTTAAAATTGTTATTTAAACGGGAAGTTAAGTGAAAATCTTACACTGCCCCCGCAACGGTAAGTAAGGAAGAATTTGCATCATATTGTCACTGGGGAAACCTGGGAAGGCAGCAAATTTAGTCTTATGAGTCCGGAGACCGGCCTAGATTCAATCGTAACAAGAAATTGCGGGGAAGCAATTTTTTATTTTTAATTTAAATAATTCATCATCTAAATTTATTAATATTCAAATCAACTCCTATGTATTGTTGCGCCATAAACCATGCGGGGAAGCATGAATAACGTATGTAGGAATAAAATGTTTAATAAAAAACTACTCTTACTTTTGCCAATCCTGGCAGCGTCAGTGAATGCAGAACCAGTCATACAAACAGAAGAAATTATTGTAAGAAACTATCAATACGATAGCAAAGAAGGGCTTTCACCCTACTCAGTAGAAATCCATTCCGCAAAAGAAATTGCACTAGCAGGAAGTGCTTCTTTAATGGATTATCTTGCTCAACATACATCTTTAAATATTGTGCCAAGCTATGGCGATAAATCTAAACCATTAATAGATATGAGGGGTTATGGAGTTGAATCTGGGTATCAAAATGTTGTGATCTCAGTAGATGGACAACGATTAAATAATATAGATATGAGCTCTCAACTTATTGGGTCTATTGATATCAGCAGTATTGAAAGAATAGAGATTGCTAAAGGTACAGGATCAGTAAAATATGGTGATGGCGCTATGGGAGGTGTGATACAAATTTATACTAAAGATTATAATGGTTACTCTTTAGAGACTGCGCTTGGCAGTAGTGGGGCAGTTAAAAAAATTGCTAATGCTGGATTTAAAGGAAAGAAATTTAACTTATCGGTTAATGCAACAGATGATAGACATGCAGGATTTAGTGATAGAGATGTAACAGGTCAAAAAGATAATTTTCAAAATAAATCACAATCAGCTAAATTAAATATTGCGGCATCAAAAGACTTACTATTGAATTTTGGAGTCTCTAGTTCAAGGATTAATTCTTATCTAACGGGCCCTATGACAAATGAAGAATTTGTAAATAACCCAGCCCAAAATTCTGGTGAGACATACAGTAATTATGATACTGACTCTGATAAATATAGTACTGGGCTTGCTTATAAAGTTAATGAAAAATTAAATGTAACTGCAGATTATTATTACGAAGACAAACTTTATAATGCGACAAGAGCCTCTGGATCGCTTTACACGAAAGATTATAAAGGCTTAAACCTTTCGGCAGAATACATAGAAAAAAATTATACAATCTCAACCGGGCTAGATTATTTTGATGGGGAGCGAGTAGATACTACGAATCCAGGAACGACAACGAAAGATAACATCGCTATATATATTGAATCAGAATTTCAACCCAATTGGCTCCCTGAAAATGCTGCACTCTCTGCAGGTCTTAGACAAGAGCGAGTGGATTATAAACATTCTGATGCAACCGCTAGTTACTCAACACATGAATCACTGACTGCTTGGGATGTAGGAATTAACTATGTGGTTGACACTCAGTTAAGTTTCTTTGGAAATCTTAATCATGCCTACCAAGCACCAGATATAGATAGATTCTATGTTGGAGTGTATGAAGGCAGCAGTCCTTACGCTTGGCTGAGACGTGACTTTAATGGATTTATTAAACCCTCAGAAGTAGATACTTTAAATGTGGGTGTTAATCATATTACTCAAGCAAATAAATTAAAAATTGTTGCTTTTTATTCAGATCTTAAAAATGAGATTGTTTTGAATCCGAGTTCATTTAAAAATGAGAATATTGATAATTCTGAAAAATATGGGCTCGAAATTCACGATACTTATAAATTTAATAGCAAATCAAATATTAATCTAGTTTATAAATATATAGAGGCAAAAATTGGCAGAGATTCTCATGCTGCTTTTCAAGATGGTAAAACTTTGCCAGGGGTACCTAAGCATTCAATACTAGCAAATCTTCAGCATAAATTTTCAGACCAAATGCAATTTAATCTAAGTCATACATGGAAACAAAAGGCGTTTATATGGTCAGATTATGCGAATACAAATGCACGTAAACAACCTGCATATAGCTCAACAGATGCCAATATTGATTATGAGGTTAAAAGATTCCCACAGTTTAAAAAAGTTAAGCTCTATGGTTCAGTAACAAATATCTTTGAACATAAAAATGCAACACAAAGTTATGCGAATTCTGTATACGCATTCAATTTTTCTAGAGCTTGGATGACAGGACTTAAAATTGATTTCTAATAATTCAGCATTCTGATGTTAAAATCTAAAGCTTATAATTAAATTAAATTTAAAGATGCAAACATTACTTAAAAAAAATATTTTATTAGCTTTGATTTTATTATTCCTTACTTTGCTTACCCGAGCGAGTCATGAATTAACATCTTTTAGCCTACCAGATGCTAGTCTTGCGATTTTCATTGCGGCAGGTATTTTCTTAAAACAAAGAAAGTGGCTCATAGTTTTTGTAGCTTCAATTGTTGCTTTAGATTGGTATATCATCAACATAAATAATATGACTCATATTAATTTTGAGACGAGTTATCTAGGACATATATTTACTTACATTTTGACTTGGGAATTAAGCAGAAAGTTTTTGTCTGATGGGAAATTTCTTGAAGCAAAACTATTTTTTCCTATTGCGTTCATCGCAATTATATCAAGCTATATTATCTCCTATTCTAGCCATTATTTTCTATCAGGATGGGTAAGCCATCCAAATATTTTTGATGGATTAAGCTACTTAGGTAATTACTTTAATTCTTTCTTTATCCCTAATGCAGTTTATGTTGCTGTTCTTTATATTGTTTTTAAAATAACTTATAAAATATCAAAATCTTCACTATTTAGTAATAGATCTGCATAGTAAATCCTAATCGACCATATTAGACATAAGTTTGATATAATTCGCCACTTGTTGTTATTTATTATGGCCTGATAGCTCAGTCGGTAGAGCAGTGGATTGAAAATCCTCGTGTCGACAGTTCGATTCTGTCTCAGGCCACCATTTTTAATAATCATTTCTTAAGTATTTTTAGCTAAATGAAAAAACTAAGTTGAAAAATTCTAATCAAGCTTTTGGATATTACTCACCTAAAGGTGTTAGTAAGATTATCTACCTTCTAACAAAAGTTGGTTTAGGCTTTGGCAGCATCAAGAAAATTTATGCAAAAATCTTAACAAAATTTAATGGGGATAATCCATTAGATATCATTTATCATAATTTAAAATTCAGATTATATCCACACAACAACACAATAGAATCAAAAATGGTCGTCAGTTCAAAATTGCGTGAAGGTAAAGAGCTTAAAGTGATTTCAAGCTTTATAGGGAGCGGTGGAATATTTCTTGATATTGGCGCTAATGTGGGCTATTACTCATTAATGGCAGCAAAACTCGGAGCTGATAAAATTTTAGCTATCGAGCCTAACCCGATTGTCCTCGATCGATTCAAGACTAATATAAAATTTAATAAATATGAAAAAAAAATTAAGTTTTTTAAGCTAGGAGTCGGAGAAAAAAAAGATATTTTAGAACTACGTCTTTCTCATACAGATATGGGAAGTAGTACGGTTTTAAATAATGACCTTGATAACGATAAAATTAAAATAAAAATTGTTCCTTTATCAGATTTACTAAAAAAAGAAGCCATCAAAAAAGTTGATGTCTTAAAGATTGATATTGAAGGGTTCGAGGATAAGGCATTATTTCCCTACTTTGAAAAGTTGAATAAGAAATATTATCCTAGACTAATCTTAATGGAAGATAGTAGCCAAAAAGAATGGGGAAGAAATATACTCGATTGGCTTCTAGTTAATGGGTATCCTGTTTTAGCGAGAACTCGGGGTAATATTCTTATCACCACTGAAAAATAAACTTACTGCATAAGTGTCAAAGAAAAATTAATTCTGTCATTGCCTGCAACTTCCAAATTTCACTTCACCAGACAATTATTTTTTGTTTTTGAGTTCAATGTTTCTAAATTCTAAAACAGTCATAACAACACCAACTATTGCCAATACAAAACAAAATAATCCTGTAAAAAATAATAATGAATCATCCATACTTAGTCCTTTTTAGCTATTATCTTAAAATAAATAGCAAAAGTTAAAATTGAAGGTATCCATGTTGCCGTAAACAATGCTTCTTGTTTAGTATCAACTCCTTGGAACCACAAATAAGCAGTTGTTATAAATGCTACTGCTACTGAAATTAAAATGCATATATCTGATGTTTTGATCATAAATTAAACCTTTTTTAAAAATTAATCTTCATTCCAGAAAGCCCACGAACCGATTAATAAGAGAATTACTGCTAAGGATGCATGTGCTCTTATATTTGTTTCATTAGGCAGTTCTATTAAAAGTGGGACTATGTTAAACATACCTAATAGAAGCCACAATACTGATAACAATGATAAGAAAAGTGCAACTTTTCCAATTTTTCTTTTCATAAAAACCTTTTTAATAGAGTTTGAGTTTAACTAACACACAAATTTTTTGTGGGCTAATTAAATATTTTATGAGTATGCTTGAGACATATTTGATGTCAACCTATAATTGATAATTATTGAATATCTTTCAAATTTAGTTATTATTAATATCAATGAATAAATTTAATATAGGAATTGATTTAGGTGGTACTAAAATTGAATCAGTTGTTCTTGATCTTAATTTTAATATTTTATTTCGTCAAAGAATCTTAACTGAAAGCCAAAAAGGTTCTCAGCATGTACTTTCCCAAATTGAAAATATATATTTACAAGCCATAAATCATATTGAAGGCTCTGAACATACCCTTGGTGTTGGAACTCCCGGCTCGCTTTCTAAATCTACTAGATTATTAAGAAACTCTACTATTTCCTGTCAAAATGGATTACCAATTCATACTTTAATAGAAGAAAAATTAAATCATTCATTATCCATTGAAAACGATGCAAATTGCTTTGCTTTAGCAGAATCACATATGGGTGCTGGTAAAAAATATGGCTTAGTTTTTGGTGTAATAATGGGTACAGGCTGCGGCGGTGGATTTATTCACAATGGAGAATTAAGGACCGGTCCACAAAGATTAGCTGGTGAATGGGGTCATTCAGTTATTGACCCAAATGGGCCATTATGCTTTTGTGGGAAAAATGGTTGTGTAAGTACTTATATTTCTGGGACTGGTCTTGAAGAAATGATTTATGACAGTTTAAAAATAAAGATTTCAGCTGAGAAATTTTTAAGCCAACTTTTATACAACAAAGAAGAGGAAGATATTTTAAATAAGTTCTATGAGTTTTATGGTTTGTCATTAGCAAATATAATAAATACTATTGATCCAGATGTAATTATTTTAGGGGGCGGCTTATCCAACCATAAGGATTTATACACAAAAGGATTGCAAATGGTTTATAAAAATATCTTTTGTGATGAGCCAACTACCCCTATTATAAAAAATGTTCTTGGTGATTCGGCAGGCGTCATTGGTGCAGCTATAATTGGTAAAACCGGATCTATTAAACATGGCTAAATTATGCTAAATAAATATTCACTTAAATAATAAAAGTAGAAGGGTAAAAATTGACGATGAAGATGCTATAAACTAGCCCCATATCAAAATTTATCTTCTTACAAGAAATTTTAATTAAAATATAATAGGTAAAATATGCTACAAATAACTGCACTATATGCTTCACTGCTCGCCTTTATTTATATTAAGTTGTCTATAAATGTTATTAATTTAAGAAAGTTTCATAAAGTATCTCTTGGTCATAAAAATCATAAAGATCTTGAACAAGCCATTCGTGCACAAGCAAATTTTATTGAGTATGTACCTTTTGGTTTAATTTTATTAAGCTGTCTTGAGATTAATAAAATTCATCCAGCAATAGTTTTCTTATTGGGTAGCTTATTATTTATTGGTCGTTTTTTACATGCTAAATCATTTACGGTGCCTGGCATAGACAAAACGAAAAGAATTCAAGGTATGAAATTTACGTTCTGGTCAATAAGACTTATGGCAGCTATGTTGCTCATCTCATTACTTGTTTCACTTGTTTAAGTTGATTCAGAATACAAATCATTCGCATTAACACATCATTATTCAACCTGTGTTAATTTACGACTTCAATAGATAAACAAGGAGAAATGTAATGGCTGATAATCAAAAGATTATTACTTCACTAAATAAAATTCTAGAGATGGAACTTGCTGGGGTTGTTCGCTATACCCATTATTCTTTGATGGTATATGGATATGGCCGCATTCCTATTATCAGTTGGTTAAGGGGTCAAGCAACTGAATCATTAGACCATGCAAATAAAGCTGGGGAATTAATTACTAATTTAGGAGGGCACCCATCACTTGCGATTGGCCCACTCTTAGAAACTAATACACATGATATTGGTAATATACTGCGTGAATCTTTAGATCACGAAAAAGCTTCACTTGATTGTTATAAAGACTTATTAAGACTTGTTGGTGATAGCTCGATTATGCTTGAAGAGTATGCTCGAGAAATGATTTATACAGAAGAGCTACATATGGGTGAGGTTGATAAAATGCTTAGATCGCCTGGAGATGTAGAGCCATTTAGCAAATAAACTATGACTGAATTTGATCATGAAATAGATGCCATTGGGCTGAAATGCCCAATGCCTATCCTTAAGTGTAAGAAAGGCCTTAATTCGCTTGATACAAACCAAATATTAAAAATAAAAACAACAGACAAAAGTGCAAAAAAAGACTTTGAAGCTTTTTGTAGAAATACTGGCCACGATTTAATTTTATGTAAAATTGAAAATGAAGTAACTACTTTTTATATAAAAAAAATTAAGAACTAAGCTTTACTAATTGAGCTTTTACTTTTTTATTCAACTGAGTAAAGCCTAATAACCTTTCTTTCTCTTGATTAATTACTACCTCAGGTGCTTTATCAACAAAATTCTTATTCTCTAATTTTCCACTTGCTTTACTAATTTCAATCTCTAATCGATTGATTTCTTTTTGTAATCTCGCTATCTCTGTTTTTTTATCAATTTCTATATTTAGCATTAGCTTAAAATTATTAACAATGGCTACTGGGGCATCTTTATCAGGTAGCTCTTTCATATATTCAATTTCATTTACCTTAGCAAGCCCTTTAAGATAAATTTCATATCCAGTCAAAATATCTTTATCTCCCGTAATTGCTAATGGAATTTTTTCTGCAGGGGAAACACCCATCTCGCCTCTCAAACTTCGACACTGAATAACCATTTTTTTTAATACTTCCATCCATTCAATTGATGCTTCATCGACTTTCTTCTCTTGGAAAGTTGGATAAGCCTGCATCATAATTGAATCGCCCTCTTTTTTAGCCATAGGAGCAATAGTTTGCCATATCTCCTCAGTGATAAATGGCATCACTGGATGACTCATTCTAAGAATCATTTCTAAAACGCTTATCAAAGTTCTTCTTGTAGCTCTCTGCTGAGACTCATTACCATTTTGTAATTGAGCTTTTGCTATCTCTAAATACCAATCACAATATTCATCCCATACAAATTGATATATCTCTAATGAAAGCAAATCAAACCGATAGTCTTTAAAATTATCTTCAATTTTCCTAATTTTTTGATTAAAAATACTAACAATCCATCTATCTGCATTTGAAAATTCTAAATACCCTTCAACACAATCACCAAAACCATTGTCTACTTCTTCACAGTTCATTAAAACAAAACGAGTTGCATTCCATAGCTTATTACAAAAGTTCCTATAGCCCTCGCATCTGTGCAAATCAAACTTTATATCTCTTCCTGGGCTTGCAAGACTTGCAAATGTAAACCTTAATGCATCCGTCCCATATGAAGCGATTCCTTCTGGGAATTCTTTTTTAGTCTTCTTAACAATCGATTCAGCTTGTTTTGGATTCATTAACCCAGCTGTTCTTTTCTTTAATAATTCTTCGATTGAAATTCCATCTATTAAATCGATTGGATCTAAAACATTGCCTTTTGACTTACTCATTTTTTGACCTTCAGAATCTCTAATTAATCCATGAATATAGACATGTTTGAATGGAATCTTTCCAGTAATGTGCTTAGTCATCATCACCATTCTTGCAACCCAAAAGAAAATAATATCAAAACCAGTAACTAGTACAGAAGAAGGTAGATATAAATCAAGGGCATCATTACTTTTTTCGGGGTATTCTGGAGTCCAATCTAGCGTTGAAAAAGGCCACAAGGCTGATGAAAACCAGGTATCTAAAACATCGTCATCCCTTTTTAAACTTCCCTCATAACCATCCTCTTTAGCTAATTTTTTTGCTTCATCATGAGTGTGGGCTACATAGATTCTATTATCACCACCATACCAAGCTGGGATCTGATGCCCCCACCACAACTGTCTTGATATACACCAATCTTGAATGTTATTAAGCCATTGATTATAAGTATTTACCCAGTTTTCAGGATAAAACTTAATATCTTTACTTTTAACAACGTCTAATGCTTTCTCGGAAATACTCTTTCCGTCATCACTTTTTTTTGACATAGCTACAAACCATTGATCAGTAAGCATTGGTTCTATGACCGTTCCTGTTCTATCTCCTCTTGGAATCTTTACAGTATATTTTTCAACTTTATTTAATAGAGATTTACTTTCAAGGTCGCTTACAATTTTCTTCCTTGCTTCAAATCTTTCTAAGCCTTCATAAGAACTTGTTCCATTCTCGTTAATTAAACCATCAAGAGTTAAAATATTTATTAATGGAAGCTTATGTCTTTGACCAACTGCATAATCATTAAAATCATGCGCTGGAGTTACTTTTACCACCCCAGTGCCAAAAGTAGCGTCGACATATTCATCTGCAATTATTGGAATTTCTTTATTTAGTAACGGCAATATCGCAAACTTACCAATATATTTTTTATACCTATGGTCGTCTGGATGTACCATTAAAGCTACATCACCTAGCATTGTTTCTGGCCTAGTAGTGGCGACTGTAAGAAATATATTGTCATTGCCTGCTAGATGATAATTAATATGCCATAAAGATCCATTCTCTTCTTCTTGAACTACCTCTAAATCTGATACGGCGGTTTGAAGCTTTACATCCCAATTTACTAATCTTTTTCCTCGATAAATCAATCCTTCTCGATAAAGCTTTACAAAAATTTCAGTTACAGTTTTGGATAGTCCTTCATCCATTGTGAAACGCTCTCGAGACCAATCAGGTGATGTTCCTAGTCTGCGCATTTGTTGTGTTATTTTTCCACCTGAAAAAGCCTTCCAATCCCACACTTTTTTTATAAATTCTTCTCGGCCTAATTCATGTCTAGAAGTACCTTCTTGATCTAACTGTCTTTCAACAACGATTTGAGTTGCAATACCCGCATGATCTGTTCCAGGCTGCCACAGAGTGTTAGATCCGCTCATACGGTGATAACGAGTCAAAGTATCCATTAATGTTTGATTGAAGCCGTGGCCCATGTGTAAAGTGCCGGTTACATTTGGCGGGGGTAACAATATTGAAAAAATTTTTGGATTATTTAAATCACTACCGATTTTATAGTAGCCTTCTGATTCCCAAAATGTATACCATTTTTCTTCTATTTCTTTGGGATTAAAAGATTTTGATAGTTCTTGTGTCATATTTTTTTATCTTGAATAATAATGAATTCTAGCATGTCAGAATATACTCTGAGTCAAGAATTTTTTTAAATAGAGCATACCTTACACCCTTTATCTTTAACTATTTTTATAGTTTTCCATGTCATATCTTTTACATCAAGAAGTAATAATCTACCCATTAATGAGTTACCAATATCTAAAATAATTTTTATAGCTTCTGCAGCTTGAGTGGAGCCAATAATTCCAACCATTGGTGAGAAAACTCCATGATCAGCACACCTTAATTCTTCTTCAGTATTTGTATCTGGAAATAAACATTCGTAACAAGGGCTACTTATTTTTCTAAAATCAAATACGCTAATCTGGCCATCAAATTTAATAGCTGCGCCAGATACAAGAGGCTTTTTATGATGAAATGAAATTTTATTCAAAGCATAACGTGTTTCAAAATTATCAGAACAATCAATTATTACATCTGCATCTTTCACTAAATCTGTCATTTCATTAATATTAAGTTTTTTCTCAATTGGAGTAATAATTATTTCCGGATTAACTTTATTTAAAAATTGGCCTGCTGAAAGAGCTTTGTTTTTTCCAATAGATTGATCACTATGAAGTATTTGTCTTTGAAGATTAGAAATATCTACATCATCGAAATCACAAATTGTAATTTTACCTATTCCAGATGATGCAAGATAAATAGATGCTGGAGACCCCAAGCCACCTGCCCCAATAATTAAGCAATGACTGTTAAGTAATTTTTCTTGTCCGCTATATTCAATTTCAGGTAATAAAATATGACGGCTATATCTAAGTAATTGATTATCTTTCATATCAAGGAATTATATGCATAACCAAATTATCATATCCTAAAAAGGAATTAAGGAAAAATGGGGTGGCTGATGGGGCTCGAACCCACGACAACTGGAATCACAATCCAGGACTCTACCAACTGAGCTACAGC
>Ga0302125_10001609_pt1 | contig 11147 bp, 10 predicted proteins | sample CB4_surface_MG_FD_203111 | JGI IMG/M metagenome (GOLD analysis project Ga0302125, IMG submission 203111) | Marine microbial communities from Western Arctic Ocean, Canada - CB4_surface | ecosystem: Environmental > Aquatic > Marine > Oceanic | place: Canada: Western Arctic Ocean | collected... | reverse complement strand
CTATCTGATCATGCACAAACTCATATGGATGAGGAACCTTTGCAGTGGTCGTAATATACTTCGCTCGCTTAGCCAGTTCAGAGTCATTAGTAATAATCATGCCTCCCCCACCTGTGGTAATCACCTTATTTCCGTTAAAACTGAGTGTTGCCATTGAACCAAAAGTACCGGTATGACGGCTGCCTGCATAACTACCCAGAGACTCAGCAGCATCCTCTATCAAAGCAATGTCCCAATCGGCACAAATCTCAGCAATCTCGGCTATTCGACAGGGAAATCCAAATGTATGCATGGGAACACAGGCAGATATTTTTTTACCTGAAGTTTTATTAAACGTTCCACTCGTCCTTTTCTCAGCGTTTTCTTCTAGGAAGCTTTTTAACGCCACCGGACTGAGGCCCATCGTATCAACATCTACATCAACAAACAGTGGTTCAGCTCCTGCATAGCTAATTGCGTTACATGTAGCGATAAAAGTAAGCGCCTGAGATATTATCTCGTCACCGGGCTTTACCCCCGCGAGCTCGATGGCCACATGAAGAGCGGCAGTGCCGTTAACAGTGGCTATTGCATACTTTGCCCCTGTGAATTTGGCTACTTTTTCTTCGAATTCAGTCACCTTCGCACCAACCGAGGACACAAAGTTTGAATCGATACAATTAATTAAGTATTGACGCTCATTACCTTCGAATAGAGGTCGATGAAGAGGAATGAAACCAGATCCAAAGATTTCTCGACTTAGGGCCAGAGTCCCCTCTATTAAACGATCAATATCCATCTAATTATTTCCTTTAAATGTGGTCACATTTTTTTGTCCAGTTTCATCTATAAAGCATACGAAGCACAATCAAACGATGCTTTAGGACCCAAAGCCACAATAAGCATAAAGTGAGCGTACATAATCATCCACTGCAGAGGACCCAACTGAAGGAGCCCAAGATGCAAGTTCTTTAGCTGAATCTGGTATAAACGGACCTTGTTTTACCTCCAGAAGAACAGACCCCTCTACCAGTGCTATAACCGTATGCCAACACTCAGTAGGAATTTCAACCCCATATGATGAGTCTTCACTATGGCAGTATTTTTCGGAACCAAAGATAGTGAAACTTTTAAATACACCAATGTGTGAGAACTCAATTATAGCAAATTTGCCTTTAATAGCTAACAGCAACTCTTTTTTAGAGTCCAACAAATGTCTGTGCGGCTGAATATAACTTCCCACATGCAAAGCATTAAAGAGCCGTTGACAAGGTTCTTGAAAAGTCTCATGTATGTTCAAGTGTTGTCGAAGTCGCGAATTCGAGGCAGCACTTTCATTTAAACCACTTAGAGTTTTTTCATAAAACACATTCATAACCTAAAGCCTTTTTCACATAATCACAAAATGATGCTGAAATAAAAAGTTAAATTTGATACGAAAATCTTAAATTAGCGCCATAATCTGTTCATAGTTGTCTCTTATATTGAATTCGTTTTCGAAAGTTTCCTGACAATTATTTACCAAGTGAGCATATAAATGTTTATCATCATACAATCTGAGTAAATTTTCCTTATATCTTGCCATGTCCTCTGCATCAGAGCATAAACCGATTTTTGCCTTATTTTCTATAAAATTTCCATAATCCGCCAAGGCACATTTGTCTAGCGCAGCCAATATCGGCAGGTTAAACTTAACGTAATCCATCGTTTTAGATGGGAAGTTTGGGACAGTAAACTTTGGATTAAGGCTAACAAGGCCTACGTCACATGTCAGCATGAGAGCCTCGTAGCCACTTCGCTCTAAATGATCTAGAAAGGTCACATTAGTTAATTCCAATTCCTTAGCTAACTCTTTTATTTTGTTTGTTTCACTACCCTTACCTACAAACAAAAACTTAACTTCTTGAACTGCCCTCACTTCATTGGCTAGTTTGATCACATTGGATAAATTTTGGGGCAGCCCCATATTTCCGCCAAACACTAAAATAAAATCATTGTCATCGAAACCAAGTTCTTTCCTTGTTTTTATCAAATCTCTATTAACAGTAAATTTGTTTGCCCATAAAGGAAAAATTAACAACTTATTTTTCCTAATCAACGAATAGTGTTTGGATATATATCCTAGATTCCCTTCAGTCATGCAGCCTATATGATCGAAATTCTTGAGACTTTTGAGCTCTCTAGACTTGAAAAAATTAAAAATTAAAGGGTTTCTTATTAAACCCAAATCCTTGGCATTTTGAGGGAAAATGTCCCAGAGTATCAAAAAGGCAGGACACTTAAAGTGTGTTTTCAATTGAGAGATTAGTCTGTCACCAGCAGTCCAAGGAGTGCTGCCAACAATGAGGTCAAACTTTACATCACCCCAATACTTTTTGATCTGATTTACTAACTTTCTATCCATTGAAAGCATAACCAATGCTTTCTCTATTTTAGAAACATCATCAAACATGTTTCCAACTTTAACTCTTAGAACACTGCGATCATTTTCTCGATATACCGCTGTTTCCTTTTTAACTCGACGCTCTCTTACGGTAGCTACAAATACACTTTGCCCATGGCGACAAAACTCATCAGGTAAATCTTTGTGTAAATTACTACCATCTATGGCTTCAGGATACTGAGCAAATAAAAAAAGTATATTCATTAGTTCCGACTAATCATTCTTTGACCAAACTGTTCTATTTATATATGGAGTGTAGCTCATAACAAAACGTAGTATTTGTTTAGATGCTAATCCGGCTTCATAGTCCTCAACAGGATTCATCACCCTGTCACTTCTATTATGTTGGGACACGATAACTTTTTTTACGACATCAATAATAAGTTTTTTCTCAAAACCACTTATAATTAACGTGCCAACATCCATACCCTCTGGACGCTCATGCGCGTTACGGATAGTTATAGCTGGTAAATTAAGAACGAACCCTCTTCAGTAATAGTTCCACTATCTGAAATAACACATGTTGAGTGAATTTGGAGCTTGCTGTAATCACAAAATCCAAGTAGCTTCAAAAATCGAACTTTGGGATGTAGTTCTTTGCCACCCATCATATCAATTTTCTTCTGAGTTCTAGGATGATTCGAACCTACAATAGGTACATCAAACTCAACAGCAAGCGCATTTTTTCTTTCGGCTGCGACATATTTAATATTTCTTCCAAACCACACGATTTACATAATCGGTGTAGCTATGAATAATGCGGACAATCTTGTCTGCAACGTTTGGCATAGAGTAGTCATAAACTTGACGTATAAGCCGCTCGTCACCCCTTGGCTGCGACTCTAATATAGCTAAGCCCTGCATGATTCGTTCAACGCCTAGTCCAGCCATAATGACTGCTGCTTCTTCCATACCCTCAGGCCTTTCATGCGCTTCACGCAAATTCAAAGCAGGAAAATTCATAATCGAGGATTCTTCGTTAATGGTGCCACTATCTGAGAGAGTAGCTTTAGATGACACTTGCAGCTTGTTATAATCTTTAAATCCTAATGGCTTCAAAAGCTGAACCAAGGGATTAAATTGCACTCCCATTGCATCTACACGCTTTTGGGTACGTGGGTGAGTAGAGACAATAACGGGCATTTGATAAGCCTCAGCTATGGTATTTAAAGACTCAACCAAATTTGAAAAATTTTTATCTGAATCTATATTTTCTTCTCGGTGAGCACTAACAACAAAGAATTTATGTTTTTGTAACCCTAATCGCTCCAATACATCAGAAGACTCAATGCCTTCGCGGCATGTGTTCAGCACCTCAAACATAGGACTGCCAGTTTTAATAACCATATCTGCTGACAAACCTTCACGCAAAAGGTAGTCACGGGCAATGCTACTGTAGGTAAGATTGATGTCTGCCATATGATCGACTAAACGGCGATTAATCTCTTCTGGCACACGCTGATCAAAACAACGATTACCGGCCTCCATATGAAAAGTTGGAATCTTTCTGCGCTTAGCAGACAGCACAGCCATACAACTATTAGTATCACCTAGCACTAACATCGCTTCTGGATTGACTTCTGCTAAAACTTTGTCAACACCAATGATCACATTTCCGATGGTCTCAGCAGCAGAACCGCCTGCAACACCTAAAAAATAGTCTGGCTTGCGAATACCTAAATCGTTAAAGAAAATTTCGTTTAACTCATAATCGTAGTTTTGGCCGGTATGTACAAGAATATGTTCACAATGATGATCCAGCTTTGGAATAACACAAGCCAGGCGTATGATTTCAGGGCGTGTACCTACTACTGTGACCACTTTTATTTTTTTCAATTTCTTAAACCTTGTAACCTTTTGGATTTCGGATTTGCCAACGCCAGGAATCATCGCACATTTTGTCAATACCAAACTCAGCTTGCCAGCCTAACTCTTTCTTTGCATAACTTGGGTCAGCGTAGCATTCCGCCACATCACCAGGTCTGCGCGCAACCACTTCGTATGTAACAACGCGCCCAGATGCTTTCTCGAAAGCTTTAACCATCTGTAAGACAGAATAACCTCGTCCAGTTCCTAAGTTTACAACAACTAGACCCGGTGATCCCTTGAGTCTTTTGAGTGCGCTCAGATGCCCCTTCGCTAAATCAACCACATGAATGAAATCGCGAATCCCAGTGCCATCGGGTGTGTTGTAATCATTACCGAACACACATAGCTTCTCACGCCGCCCCACTGCCACTTGTGATAGAAATGGCATTAAGTTGTTCGGAATACCATTTGGATCTTCGCCGATTAGACCAGACTCGTGCGCTCCAATTGGGTTGAAGTAACGTAAAATGCAAATTACCCATCCACAATCGCTGCTGTAAAGGTCGCGCAAAATATTTTCAACCATTAGCTTAGACGCACCATAGGGGTTCGCGGCACTCAAAGGGAAATCTTCACGAATTGGAAGGCTAGCAGGGTCACCATACACAGTCGCGGATGAACTAAACACCAAACGCTTACAACCAAACTCAGCCATAACCTTAAATAAAGTTATCGACCCTGCCACATTATTGTCGTAATAACATAAAGACTGCTCTAAGCTCTGCTCCACTGCTTTTAAGCCTGCAAAGTGGATTACTGCGTCAATTTCAAACTCGGTAAACATACTGCGTAAAGCAGCTAGATCGCGAATATCTCCATCAACAAAGGAAATTGTTTTACCCGTAATTTTCTCTACACGCTTCAGTGCCTCGAATGAAGAATTACACAAACTATCCAGCACCAATAATTCATAGCCTGCCTCTAATAACTCGATGCAAGTGTGCGAACCAATATAACCAGCACCTCCGGTAACTAAAATCATGCACATTCCCACTCAATAGATCCTACGCTGTAAGTTATTGATATCATAAGTGTATTTTGAGACTATGTAACATATATGTAACTTTATTAGTTGTTGGCATATATTCTGTTCCTACTATATTTCAATTATAACAATGGCTTAATGAGATGCAAGTTGCATTCTGTGCAACGTCAAAAGTTAAAAGTTTTAACTAAGCACAAAATCTTCAACATTGTCGCTATCGTCTCTGTCATCTGTATGGCTTTTGTCTTTGCCCACAGCAAATTGGAAAAATATTTATTATTGATTTTATTAAAATTAATCGTTGAATTTTAAGGCGATTGAAGCTGTGGAACAATTATTTTCAATAGTTCTCAAACTATGCAGCTTTTTGATTCTACAGAAATTTATTTATTACTTTTCAGTGATTTATATTTTTACCAATGAAAAGATGCTTAAATACTAATGAACAAAAACAATTACTTAATCTTCTGGGTCATTTCCGCTCAATAGTTCCAACATTGTAAGCCATTATTCTTATTGACACTTTCAAACAACTTTCTCTCATTTGAGTAGAAACAGCGTACTCAAGTGCTTGTTTGATACTATTGAAATAAAATAGAAACACTAAAATGAGGTTAGAAACTTCCTAACCTCTCTTCAGCGTGTCTAAACTACCGATTCACTGAGTATTTATTTCAATATATTTACGAAACTTAAATTATTTTTTTCAAAAACTTTGAATGATGATGATATTGATCAGCAATCCATATGTCATTGTTTATTGAATAGTGTCTATCAATTGAATGCGTAGACATGAAATACTTTTCACAGTAAAGAACACTCGGCGTTCGATGGTCAAAAAGAATATTTTTTATTTCGTTTTGCAATAAAGTAATATCTTTACATGGTATCCCATTTTGTGCCGACGGACCATCTACGTAAACTAGATCGATAGTGCCTAATTTTGATGTTATATTTACAATATCTCTATAAAAACACCCATCGGAATCTTCTTGCCTATCACTTTTGACAAAATTTAAATCGATATTATCAATTGGATACATTTTTTTAAGAGTCATTTTTGTTTGATTCAGGAAAAATTCAGATTCATCAACCGATATAATTTTTACTTTCACTCCGCTATCCTTCATACGAAGTGCGTAGTCCACAAATGCGGAAGTAGTTGATCCACCACCTAATTCAAGAATAGTCTTTGGTTTATGTACATATAAAAATTCAGAAAGTTCATACAATTTGAAGCCTGAAAAATCGTGATGTAAACCACCATTTTCTTTTTGGATTTCTAAGTATTCTGCTAACTTTGGATAATCAATCCGTAATAGTTTCCGTTTTTTTTCTGATGCTTGCTTATATTGTAAAACACATATTATTTTACCTGTTATTTTCACAAGAACAGGTAAAATAAATTTGAATAGTATTTTTTTAATCATTTATGAAAACCCTATTTTTGTCCAATTATTGCTGTTTGAAAACTCACAAAATTAACTGATGTGTAACTCTAATTCTGTGTCCACCTTCAACAATGCCAAAATCATATTTGTTTTGACATATGACTGCTTTTTAATAACAGAATATCATAAAAAACAATAGATTAGTAGGCAAAATTTATTCCCACTCAGTAAAGGTTTTTAATCCCTTTAATATCAATCACTTATTGCCGCCTCATGGTGCGTGTGTAACAAGTGTGCAACTTCACTACCACTATTACACGTTTTTTCTACGCTTGTGCGACTATTGCAATTTAATAGTTTACACACCCAGCATTCGCACAGTGTAAGACGAAGAAGGTGCTTAATCCATACACGTTCTTCTGTTCGTTCGTTCGCTTGTTCTTCCGTGTCAAACATCTGCCAAACTGTGCTTGCTGTTCTATCAGCGCATCCAATTCACCTAATTCAGCAGCTTCACGTACCTTACGCAGCGTATCAGCCACTTCAGCTTCACTCGCAAGTTCGATTGCATTTTTGCCTTTGGCAAACTCTAGTGGCTTGCTTCCATAGCGCACAACTAGATTAATTTTTCTATCTACGCTCGCAGTCCACCACCGCTTAACACGCTTGGGACTTCAACTTTGGTTTGTTTACCTTGTTCGTCTGTAACCCACTTGTGCTGCGTTGGGGTTTAGTCTTTATTTGTTGCAAGTTGGATTTGTTCATCTATCTTTGCCATCACCTTACGACGTCGAACAGCGATTGGATTGTTGTTTTGAAGTGGGTTAAATGCAACAAAATTTAGTTTATCAAGTAAAGTCATAACAGCCTTCTAGTTAGCTAAAAGCATTGTGCTTTCAGAATTCGGTGGCTGTCATCCGAAGATTAGTCGTTTGTGTTCAAAAATTTATCTAAAATAACACTATCACCTTTGGACGGTACTGCTGTGTCTCTCCCGATACTATAAATTGCACGTTCAACAACACTTATTTTTACGTCTGTCTTCTTCACTAAACGACTATCGTCACGCAGCTTCTCTACACTGCGTGACGTAATCAAGCGCGGTAAGTTGCCAAGACTTGCATCAATTAAACTACCGTGCGCAAAGTCTAAATTTCTATCGAATCAAATCTGTAAGCTAGCATCATCAGCGACAATTTCTTGCAGTATCTCGAGTGCATCTTCGCATAGAGTTTCACTCTTGCTGTCCAACTTATATGCTACAGACTTCTTACCCTTTCGATGGTATGCATCAGAACGATTACGCATCATAATCGCTTCTTTCAACTTATCTTCGTAGCGTTTCAATTCATCTGGCTTATCTTAAGGTTCTTCACGCAATTCAAGCTGTTCTTGCCATTCTATATCGACTTGTGCGTCTTCATCTTCACTTAGCCAAGTTTGCAGCTGACGATTTTGCACATTTTCTCCATGCTGCAAACGTGCAGCTATGTCGGTAAGCTTCGCTATTCGATTTTGTTCTTCGTTTGTGAGAATGTGGCGTCGAAGGTTGGCTTTTTCGTCAAGCGTAATCAATGCTTGACGCAAACTGCTCTTTGGTTCTTATGATCGTCGAGCGATTCATTTAATTTTCCTGTAGATGCAAGTTTATCAACTGCGTTTTTCGATTTTATGGATACGACCATTTTTGAGCTCGACGATACGATCACAATGCCCAATAGTTGATAGACGATGCGCAATTACAATCATTGTGCGTGTGCCTTTTAGACTTTTTATCGCTGATACAACTTCAGATTCTGTTTCATTGTCCAAAGCACTTGTCGCTTCATCAAAGATGAGGATTGGTGCGTTCCGATAAAGCGCACGTGCAATACCAATTCTCTGTTTCTGACCTCCAGATAATCGCACTCCACGCTCCCCAAGCTGTGTGTTAATTCCCTCAGGCAAGCCTGATATGAGTTCTGTAAGTTGTGCCTCATTAACCGCATCAGCGAGTTTGTTATGATCAATTTCGTTATCAAGTTCGCCGAATGCAATGTTTCGTTTTATAGAATTATCCAAAAGAAAAATATCTTGTTGTACGTATCCAATAATTTTCTGCCATCCCTTCATACTGTGCTCGATGCCTACTCCATCAACACTTATGACACCTGTCGTGGGCTTTAATAATCCTAAAATTAAATCTGATAGCGTACTTTTGCCTGACCCACTCTTACCTACAACTCCAATGCTCTCTCCCTTTCGCACAGTTAAATTGACGCCTGATAGTGCGAATTCTTGAGATTTTGGATATCGGTATGAAATATCCTTGAGTTCGATATTATGTTGGAAAGTAATGCTATCGGATTGCATATAAGGGTTTTCACTTTGAAGCTCTTTAGGTGAAACCGTTGTCATCTCATCATACAAGCTAGTTATCACTGAATCAGCAAAGCGAAGGGAATTAACCGAGGAAAGAATTCTGTTGGCTGATGGTAACAATCTAAATGCAGCCAACGCAAAGACACCTAAAACAGGGATAATTTTACTGAAATCTCCGCCTTGAATCACCATAAGCAAAATTAAAATAGAAAAAGCAATAACACCAATGGTCTCTAGATACATTCTTGGCAATTGACTAATTACATTTTGTTTTGCAGATGATTCAGATGAGATTAGGTTATTTTTTTGAAATTCTTTAAAAAATTCCATTTCCTTACCAAGGATTTTTACATCTTTAATGCCACCAAGTGACTCTTGCGAGTTTTGTATGATCATACCGTCGGCATGCTGTCTAATTTGCCCGATCCGTCTCGTATACCCACCTAAAAATCGTTGAAATGCATACGACATAACGATAAGTATCAACATTACAATGATAGTACCTTGCGGTTCTACTACTAGTAGAAAAATGCCTATAGAAACAATAACGAAGCTTTCAGAAAGGATAATCAAACTTGGATTTATCGCGTACGAAACTAGTTGGGTTGCTTCGGTTGTCAGGTTTCGTATGAGCTGTGCTGAGTTCTTCTGCAAATGAAACTCATACGGTGCATGCAAGTATTTATCCATCAAGTTATTGCTTACTTCGGCTTTAACTATATACGCAAATCTTGCAGTGAGCCACGCTAATCCTGACAGATAAAGACCTTTTGACACGTATAGTAAGGCAAAAACAATTACACTAAAAAGCGCTACGTATTTCTCATCGTCTGTAGCAAGATACGACATCACAAAGTCAGTTGCTTGATTGCTGGTACCTGAAATAACGTCCATCAACGGTATTATAAGGCTAATGCCTAATACCTCAAATGCAGCACCAAGAACCATAGCAATTGCAACAAACGGAAGTTGCTTTTGACGGCGTTTTGGGATCAATTTGGAAATTTTTTTAAGATTCATTTATCTAATTAACCTATTGTTTGGAGACCATTTAAATATCGACAGATTATGTTTATTGCTTCTTCTTTCGGCCTTCCGCCAATTAGCACCTATATATCACTCCCTAAGAATATTACTTACCAATAAAATCAGCATCTGTTACCGAGAAAAATCTTCCAGTTCTAATAACAGTGGCTTTGAATACGTATCTGGTCTTTCACGGTCAAAATTTTCATTTGCCCAAAGCATCACAACCATTTCATCTTTACCTATATTCGTAATATCGTGCGTCCAACCTGGAACTGTTTCCACAACTCTCGCTGCGTCACCCGATATTTTTATCTCATAAATTTTATCACTCACCACATGACGAAATTTAAATAGAGCACAACCTTTTATAACCAAAAATTTTTCAGTCTTGGTGTGGTGATAATGACCTCCTCGTGTAATACCTGAATGCGCGGTGAAGTAAGAAAACTGACCACTGCTCTTGGTTTTCAACATTTCTACAAATACACCACGTGAGTCTTTATGCTTTGTCAGTTCATATGAAAACTGTTCGGGTTCTAGGTAGCTCAGATAAGTAGAATGTAACGCTCTATCGATTCCACTCCCAACAGGCTCAGTAAGCAAGTTCTGACGAGACTCCTTAAACAATTTAAGCTTTTTGGCTAAAGCAGCTACCGTTAGTTCGTAAACTGGATTTACATCATTAAAACCTGGCTCAACCAAAGCACCGTCCATGATAGAGAGAAAATGCTTTATCAGATCATCAATATAAATTAAGCGCAGCGAGGCCGCTGTATCATTAATTTCAATTTGTAGATCATGTGCTATATTGTAACAAAATGTAGCAACTACCGAATTGTAATTCGGTTTACACCACTTACCAAACACATTGGGCAATCGGAGTAAGTATATTGGGGACCCCGACTGAGCTGAAAAGTCCATCAGAATCTTCTCAGCGGCTTTTTTGCTTTGACCGTAAGGATTAGCCTGCTCCGCTTGAACCGAAGAAGTATAAACAATTGGGATTAGTCGCTTTGTTCGAATGATGCCTTGGCATAATAACGAAGTTAAATCTGAATTACCTACTGTAAACTCTTCAATATTCTTTGGA
>Ga0302125_10001601_pt1 | contig 11175 bp, 10 predicted proteins | sample CB4_surface_MG_FD_203111 | JGI IMG/M metagenome (GOLD analysis project Ga0302125, IMG submission 203111) | Marine microbial communities from Western Arctic Ocean, Canada - CB4_surface | ecosystem: Environmental > Aquatic > Marine > Oceanic | place: Canada: Western Arctic Ocean | collected... | reverse complement strand
TGATGAAACAGGCAAGAACTCGGTCAGTCCTTGAACGATGCCAAGTAAGATACTGTCAAGAATATCCATTTATTTTTTAAAGTCTTTTAGGATTGCAAAAATTTGAATTCCAAACCCTACCAAAATCAAAGTAGGTGCCACTCGAATTCTTCGGATGTTATATATTTCAGGATTAAATACATTTGGGTCATCGAAGCCACCTCCAGCCATTAAAATAAAGCCTAGAGCAATTAGTCCAAGACCTATAAACATCCATTTGTAGTTTTGTGTTCCAAAAATAAAAGTTGATTTTTTATTTTCTTTTCGTTTTTGTTCTCCCATAATTAATTAAAAATAACTGAATTAGTATCTACTAAATGATTAATAGTAAAGTTGTTCGGTTTTAAGGTTTAAAAAGCGTTGAGTAGCAAAAAAAGTACTCCACCAAGCAATCAAGATTCCTGTTAAAAATATTGATGCAAAAAGGAGTCCAATAGATAATTTGTTTTGGATCAGCTGAAACTCAGGGAATGATATGTTCACATTGTATAGGACAATAGCCATCCCAGTGATTGCCATTAAGGAACCTATGATGCCGAGTCGGATACTTCTCCAAATAAACGGTCTGCGAATAAATTTTTTAGTAGCGCCAACCATTTGCATGGTCTTAATAGAAAACCGTTTTGAGTACACAGCAAGACGAATAGAACTGTTGATTAATAAAACCGCAATGGCTGTAAAGATTCCGCTTATGATTAAAATCCATAAACTAAGTCGTTTTACGTTGCTATTCATGAGTGATACAAGGTCTTTGTCGTACTTTATGTCTTCTACAAAATTCTTTTTCAGAGTGCTTTCTGAGATGCTATCTAAACGTCTAGTAGTAACATAATCTGCTTTTAAGTTAACCTGAATGGAGTTTTTTAATGGGTTGTATCCTATGTCGTCCAAAAAGTCTTCACCATATTCAAGCTTCATGAAGTCTGCCGCTGACTCCTTAGAAATAAACTTTGTTTGTTTTATGTAGTCAGAAAAAGCGAGGCTTTTTTCAAGTTGTTTTATTTCAACGCTTTTGGAAGAGTCCTCTAAGTAAATAGTAAGAATAACTTGTTCTTTAAAGTTGTCAGAAACAGATTTTGCGTTTAGGACTAATAATCCCAGCGAGCCCAGTAAAAAAAGGACTAGTGCAATGCTAATAACGACTGAAAAATAGGACGAAATTAAGCGGCGTTTTTGATGTTTTTCAAATGATGAACTCATGGTTAATGTCTTACAATTGTAAAAGTATAAAAAAACTTACTTAAAAGGCTAGTATTTCCCTGAAAACAAATTAATATTCCTTTGTGTAGCTGTTTCATTAAACATAGTTTTTTACTTGCTAAATAAAGCGTAAATTTGTGATTATAATGATGTTGATATGATTTACAATTTCAATGAAATTGAAGCTAAGTGGCAAAAATACTGGTCTGAAAACAAAACGTTTCAGGCCGAAAGTACTTCAAGTAAACCTAAATATTATGTCTTAGACATGTTCCCTTATCCAAGTGGTGCGGGACTTCATGTTGGGCACCCTTTAGGCTATATTGCTTCAGATATTTATGCCCGTTATAAGCGTCATAAGGGATTCAATGTATTACATCCACAAGGCTATGATAGTTTTGGGTTACCCGCAGAGCAGTATGCCATTCAAACGGGGCAACATCCAGCGGTTACGACTGAAGCAAATATAAAAACCTATCGACGTCAACTCGATCAAATGGGCTTTTCTTTTGATTGGTCAAAAGAGGTTCGAACCTCTTCTCCAGAATATTATAAATGGACCCAATGGATTTTTATTCAATTATTTAATTCTTGGTATAATAAATCAACTGATAAAGCAACGCCTATTAGCTCACTTATTGATCTGTTTGCAAGTGAAGGGAATAGTCATGTTCAAGCAGTCTGTGATGATTCTATATTTGCGTTTAGTGCCGACGAGTGGAATGCATTCCTTCCGAAGCAACAACAAGAAATATTATTACAATATCGATTAACATATTTGGCTGAAACCGAGGTGAACTGGTGTCCAGAATTAGGGACCGTCTTGGCTAATGATGAGATTATTAACAGTGTTTCTGAACGTGGAGGCTACCCAGTAGTTAGGAAAAAGATGACCCAGTGGAGCATGCGAATTTCTGCTTATGCAGAGCGGCTTCTACAAGGGCTCAATACAATTGATTGGACAGATGCCTTGAAAGAAAGTCAGCGAAATTGGATTGGAAAATCTGTTGGCGCTTCGGTCTTGTTTAATTTAAAGGATTATGACGCCACTATTGAGGTTTTCACAACCCGTCCAGACACTATTTTTGGTGTTTCTTTTATGACCTTAGCACCAGAGCATGAATTGGTCAATCGGATCACTACAGCTAAACAAAAAGCAGCAGTTGAGGCTTACGTTCTCGCAACTGCCAAGCGAAGCGAGCGTGAGCGAATGGCGGATGTGAAAAGCATATCAGGAGTGTTTACTGGGGCGTATGCCGAACATCCATTTACTAAAGAACCAGTTCCGGTTTGGGTTGGAGATTATGTATTGGCAGGTTATGGAACTGGGGCAGTTATGGCTGTGCCTTGTGGGGACCAAAGAGATTATGATTTTGCTAAACACTTTAACCTCCAAATTCCAAATATATTTGAAGACGCTGACATTAGTGAAGAGGCCTATACAGACAAAGTTAACACGATCATTTCAAGCAGTGATTTTTTAACCGGATTGCCCTATAAAGAAGCATCAAAAAAAGCCATTGACGCTTTAGAAGCTCAAAGTCATGGTTTAGGTAAAACTAATTATAGATTAAGAGATGCAGTTTTTTCTAGACAGCGCTATTGGGGAGAACCATTTCCTGTTTACTATATGGATGGTATGCCTCAAATGATTGCTGCGGAACATTTGCCAATTACGCTCCCAGACGTTGAGAAATACCTTCCGACTAAGGAAGGAGAGCCGCCTTTGGCAAGGGCTGAAATTTGGGCTTGGGATACCGTTAAAAATAAAGTAGTTGAAAACAGCCGAATTGATTATAAATCTATTTTTCCGTTAGAACTAAACACAATGCCTGGATGGGCGGGGAGTTCTTGGTACTTTAACCGTTATATGGATGCTAATAATTCTGATGAATTTGCGAGTTCAGAGGCCTTAAATTACTGGAAAGAAGTTGATTTGTATATTGGAGGAAGTGAACATGCAACAGGCCATTTGTTATATGCACGATTTTGGCAAAAACTCTTATTTGATTTAGGTTTTGTTCCTGTTGATGAATTTGCTAAAAAATTGATTAATCAAGGGATGATACTAGGGACTAGTGCGTTTGTGGGAAGAGTTGAAGGTACTAATACTTTCATCTCTGAAGACAAAATTACAGACGAAACGATTCAGTGGATACATGCAGATGTTTCTTTTGTGAACTCATCGGATGAATTGGACATAGACGCTTTTAAGTCTTGGAGATCAGAGTTTAATACAGCAACGTTTATTGCCGATGACAACCGTCTTTTCAAGGTAAAAAGAGAGGTTGAGAAAATGTCAAAATCTAAATATAATGTTGTCAATCCAGATGCTATTTGCGAGAAATATGGGGCTGACTCCCTTCGTTTATACGAAATGTTTTTAGGGCCACTGGAGCAATACAAGCCATGGAATACTGCCGGTATTACAGGGGTTCATGGGTTTCTAAAAAAACTATGGAAGCTCTATGTTAGTGAGGACGGTAGCGTCGTAGTTGATTCTGACCCAAGTAAGGATCACTTAAAAACACTTCATAAAACGATTAAAAAAGTCACTGAAGATATTGAAAACTTTTCGTTCAACACATCGGTGTCTACTTTCATGATAGCCGTGAATGAGTTAGGCGCTCAAAAGTGTACTTCTAAAATAATTCTTGAACCTCTTTTGATTTTAATAGCGCCTTATGCACCACATATTGCAGAAGAGTTGTGGCAGTATTTAGGACATAAAGAGTCTATCACAACTGCTGAATTTCCGGAGTTTGATGCAAGTCATTTAATTGAAAGTACAAAGGCATATCCTGTTTCTTTTAACGGAAAAATGCGTTTTACTATGGAGTTGTCATTAGATCTAAGCAAAGAAGCGATTGAAGAAGCAGTGATGGCTAATGAAAAAACACAAGCACAATTAGCAGGACGCGCTCCTAAAAAAGTAATAGTTGTGCCAGGTAAAATCGTGAATATTGTTGGATAATATAAATAACATCGAATTTATAGGGCTTATAGCTGCGAGTTTAACTACGTATGCATTTTTGCCGCAAGTTTATAAAACTTGGAAGACCAAAGATGTCTCGGGGTTTTCACTACCAACGTTTTCTTTGTTTTTTATAGGGATTATATTTTGGTTAGTTTACGGGATCTACTTGGAGAGTTTGCCCATGATATTCGCAAATACAATCACTCTAATATCCTCTTTTACTCTTTTAGTCTTTATTTTTAAATACAGGAAACGTTAGTTTTTTTTAGATTTTAGAATTTCTTCTGGCTAGATTTTAATTTGCCGATCAATCTGTTGATCTAATGAAATAAATGTTTCTGTTCGTGACACGCCAGAAATAGTTTGAATTTCTTTATTTAAAACAGACATTAGGTGCTCGTTATCTTTGCAGAGAATTTTAATTAGGACGCTCCAGTTTCCGGTTGTATAATGGCATTCTAATACTTCTGGAATTCTTTTGAGTTGTTTGACGGTATCAGAATTACTTTTAGCTTTATCAAGAAATATACCTACAAATGCCATAGTAGTGTAGCCGAGTGCTTTGGGGTTTATTATAAATTTAGAGCCTGCGATAAGACCTGAGCTTTCTAGTTTTCTTAGTCTTTGGTGAATTGCAGCCCCAGAAATACCCACGGCTCTTGCAATTTCTAAAACGGGAGTTCGGGCATCCTTCATCAAGGCTCTTAAAATGGTTTTATCAATACCGTCAATTTTAGTTTTTTTACTCAATTGTGCTTAATTTAATGGGTTTACGAATTAAAAGTGTCAAATATGTATCAATTAATAACTAAATTATATATTTAATGGGTTATATCCAAGGTATTTTACTTCTTTTTCTTTAAATATAATACCTAAACTCTCCAGTTCGCTTAATATGGGTTCATATATATCTTTATTTGTTGGGATTTGAACCCCATATCTTTTAATTTTATTGTTTAGTATAGCTAATGTTGCAATTCCGACAGGTAAACCTACTGTTTTGGCCATTGCGGTAAATGTTTGATCATCTCCAGTACAAACCATAGTTGCATCAATTTGATGTTTTTCTCCGTTTAACTCGTACCCAAACTTATGATACATTACGATCATATCTTTGTCCTTAGGTTTTAAGCTCCAGCTATCTAAAAGTATTTTTTGTAGAATTTGAGCTGGAGATGCATTTTTTAATGTTACTTTTTTTACAGCACTAAAAACATCTAATTCTTCTAGTTTCTCCCATAAGATATCATCTTGGTCAATTTTTAGTTTATACCTTAGTTTTAATTCTACAGAGTCTGTAGGGCTGTAAGGTAGAAATGAATTAATGAAATCACGATAGCTCATATTTTCGCTATCTGCAATTGTATAACTATCATCAGTTAGACCTAAGATTACAAAGATTTGCCATGCTCTACTAAATCCAACTCGTCTAATTGTCCCTCTATAGAGTGTCTTTATAGAATCCAATCCATAAACTTCTTTATACTTTAGGGAGTCGCGATTGGCATATGCTTCAAACCGTCCATATCCATCAACCTCCAGAAACTCAGTTCTTCTAAACAGACGATGGTAGGGAATGTATTTAAACCTACCTTCTTGAAGGAATTTAGCAGCACCGCCTTGGCCTGCCAAAATAACATTGCGTGGGTTCCATGTAAACTTATAGTTCCAAAGATTGGTATCGCATTCAGGAGCCATTAGTCCACCCGTAAAAGATTCAAATAATAAAAGTTTACCTCCGGATTCACGAATGCGATCAATGACCTGCATTGCACTCATGTGGTCAATCCCTGGATCGACTCCAATCTCATTTAAAAACACTAGACTTTTAGACTTTGCTTCTTCATTCAAAGCTTGCATCTCTTTACTAACATATGAAGCTGTCACCATATGTTTTCCAAGTGATAAACAGTCTTTTGCTACCTCTATATGAAATCTAGCAGGCAACATTGACACCACAATATCAGCACTTTTAATGGCTTTTTTACGGGCTTCTTCTTCAAGTATGTTTAGTTTTAATATATGAGCATTTGGATTATCTATAATCCATTTTTCAGCATTTGATAGGTCCAAATCTCCAATGGTTATGTCAAGTTTTTCTGAAATGGATTTATCTAAAAAATATCTTACAAGGTAAGAAGCCGATTTACCAGCTCCAATGATTAAAATTTTACGCATATTGATCAGAGATTCTTGTTTTTGTTGTTAGTTTCTGTACTAATGTAGTAAATTGAGTACTTTATATTTATATATGGAACGGAAAATAATTTTATTAGCCAGTATTACTGGCGGGCTTGCTGTAATTCTTGGGGCTTTTGCGGCCCATGGCCTTAAACCGATTCTTAGTGACTCCGCAATGGATAGCTTAGGTACTGGAATTCGCTATCAGATGTACCATGCGCTTTTGCTGTTTTACATTGCTTCGACAAACCGTTTAACTAACAAACAACAGTCTCTTTTATTTAAGCTAATTCTTGTGGGTGTTTTGCTGTTTTCTGGATCTATTTATTTATTGGCTACTAATGACTTGACCACATTTGAATTTAAAGTCATTTGGTTTCTTACTCCCTTAGGGGGTTTATTTCTCATTTGTGCTTGGACTATTTTGTTTGTGTATAATTTAAGAAATAAAAGTTAAATACGTTCGTTTTAATTTTAATTAATACTTTTGTAATGTTAATCAAATTATCAAAAAATGACGTTCCCCGCTTCAATAACGAAAACGATTTCGTTAAATACATATTCTATAAGTTCAAAAAAAGTTAATTATCAGCTATCAGCAACTGAATTGCATGAGTGCGTAATTAATAACAAACAGGGTGTAGAAACCAACACAGGAGCCTTGGCAATACGAACAGGGAAGTTTACTGGTCGCTCTCCAAAAGATCGTTTTATTGTAAAAGATACAATTACTAAAGACCGTGTTTGGTGGGGGGATGTCAATATCCCATTCTCTATTGAGAACTTTGATTCGCTCTACGATAAAGTCACTGCTTATCTCAGTCATAAAGAATTATTTGTAAGAGATTCTTATGCGTGTTCAGACCCTAGATATCGCACTAATATTCGCGTAATTAACGAATACCCATGGAGTAATTATTTTGCATATAATATGTTTCTAAGGCCAACAGACTCAGAATTAGTAGGCTTCGAGCCTGAATGGACAGTGATCAATGCCCCTGGGTTCATGGCAGACCCAGAATTAGATGCCACGCGTCAGCATAACTTTGCCATTTTAAACTTTACTAAGAAGATAGCTCTTATTGGAGGGACTGGTTATACAGGAGAAATTAAAAAAGGTATATTTTCGGCGCTGAATTTTATACTTCCTGTTTTCAAAAACACCCTTCCAATGCACTGCAGTGCCAATGTAGGTCCAGAAGGGGATACTGCCATATTTTTTGGCCTTTCAGGGACTGGGAAAACCACTTTATCTACGGACAAAACACGCCAACTAATTGGAGATGATGAGCATGGTTGGACAGCTGAAAATACTATCTTTAATTTTGAAGGCGGCTGTTATGCTAAGGTTATTAATTTATCGAATAGTAGTGAACCAGAAATTTTTTCAGCCATCAAAAAAGGAGCTATTCTTGAAAATGTGATTATAGATGTTCACGGAGAGGTAGACTACTCGGATACATCAATTACTCCAAATACTCGTGTTAGTTACCCCCTTGATTTTATCGAAAACATTCAGCCAAACTCTATAGGTGAAAATCCTAAAAATATTTTCTTTCTTACTGCTGATGCTTTTGGGGTTCTTCCTCCAATATCAAAGTTAAATCCAGGTCAAGCAGCGTATCATTTTATATCTGGGTACACAGCTAAAGTTGCCGGGACCGAAGCAGGTGTTACCGAACCAGTACCTAGTTTTTCTGCTTGTTTTGGGGCTCCTTTTATGCCCTTACATCCAACAAAATACGCAGAAATGTTAAGTACTAAAATGAAGTCTTCCTGCGTTAATGTTTGGCTAGTTAATACAGGCTGGACTGGAGGCCCTTATGGTATAGGGACTCGTATGAAGTTGTCGTATACACGGGCTATGATTAATGCTGCTATAGATGGGTCATTAGAAGCTTCCAATAAGGACAACTATCATATTCATTCTGTATTTGGAGTCTTTCAGCCGAGGGTGTGCCCCAATGTTCCCACAGAATTTTTGAGTCCACGCAAGACATGGAAAAATGATAAAGCATTTTATGAAACAGCTTATAAATTAGCAAAATATTTCAGGGACAACTTTCAAAAGTTTGAAAGTTATGCCAACACAGAAATATTAGACGGCGGACCAAAATCTGTTTAGTCTTTTTTGTAATAGTTTACGCAGGGTTGTGTTTAAAAAATAAAAAATTGTAATTTTATAGATTGATACGGTTCTATGAAGTATTTGTTTATTTTGATGTTTTTTGGTTCTTTTTTTTCATGTAATTATTTTGAGAAAAAGAAGCTAAACTCTGAAACGTTTTTAATTGAAGAATTAAAAACGTTTAAGTGGAATGAACTAGATCGTTACCCAACCTTCGAAACCTGTGATGACTCTATTGATTTTCAAGAAACCAAAAGCTGTTTTGAGCAAACGGTCGTGATGCATATTTCTAATTATTTCCAAGCTAATGAGTTGGTAGTGACTCAAAAGGTAAGTGACACTATTTTGATTGATTTTTTAGTAACTAACAAAGGAAATATTAATATATCCTATATTCAATCACAACTATTAACAAAAGATCAAATCCCAAATTTAGATTCCATCATTGGCAATAGCTTGGCAAATTTGCCAAAGCTATATCCTGCAATTAAAAGAAGTCAGCAAGTTCAGGCGGCCTTTCAGATTCCACTAATCTTAGTTGTAAAATAATGACTGAAGATAAAATCATATTAGGGATAGACCCCGGAACCACCATCATGGGATTTGGGCTAATTAAAGTGACGGGTAAGTCTATGAAGTTTCTACAATTGAATGAGTTATTACTTCAAAAATATGATGACCATTATCTAAAACTTAAACTGATCTTTGAGCGTACCATAGAACTGATCGATACATATCATCCTGATGAAATTGCGATTGAGGCCCCGTTTTTCGGAAAAAATGTGCAGAGTATGCTAAAGCTCGGAAGGGCACAGGGTGTTGCTATGGCAGCAGGGCTTTCTAGAGAAATTCCAATTACCGAGTATGCGCCTAAAAAAATTAAAATGGCCATTACAGGGAATGGAAATGCCAGTAAAGAGCAAGTAGCTAAAATGCTTCAAAGCCTTTTAGGTTTAAAAGAGCTTCCTAAAAATCTCGACTCAACTGACGGGTTAGCGGCGGCTGTTTGTCATTTTTATAACAGAGGAAGAGTCACAGGAGGTAAAAGTTATTCAGGCTGGGGTGCTTTTGTAAAACAAAATGAAAGTCGCGTTAAAAAATAATTTTTCCGGCCATTCGCAATAAAATTAATCTCATCGATCACTAAGTCAAACCGTTCAATATTTAATAGGTGTTTAAACCTTTACTTTAATCAAAAATCATACATTAGTGTCAGGCATCTATATTCATATACCTTTTTGTAAAAAAGCATGTCACTATTGTAACTTTCACTTTTCTACAAATCAAAACTCAAAATCGTCTTTTATTAAAGCGGTTTGTCAAGAGCTTAAACTTCGGAGTTATGAATATTCCTCAAAAGAAATTCAAACTATTTACTTTGGAGGTGGAACGCCTACTGTTTTGGAAGTTTCCGAATTATCGATAATCCTTGATGTTATTTATGATATTTACAACGTTTCTAGTAACCCTGAGATTACATTAGAAGCCAATCCAGATGATCTAGATTCAGAGACCATAATAGCTCTTTCAAAAACTCAAATCAATCGACTGAGTATTGGGATACAATCCTTTCATGAGTCGGACTTAGTGGCCATGAATCGAGCTCATGATTCCGAAGAGGCTAAACAGTGTTTAAAAATTGCTACATCATATTTTGATAATATCACGATTGATTTAATGTACGGAATGCCCGCCATGACAGTTGAACTTTGGAGCCAGAATTTACAAACTGCTTTCAGTTTTGGGGTCAAACACCTGTCCTGCTATGCTATGACGGTAGAGCCGAAAACAGCATTAGAGTATTTCATCAAAAAGGGTTGCCATCCACCCATGGATGATGAGTTAGCGGCACAACATTTTAAAGTTCTAATCGAGGAAACCTCACAACAAGGTCTAATTCACTACGAAACTTGCAGCTTTGGAAGCCCTGGGTATTTCTCTAAACATAATACTAGTTACTGGTTGGGTAAGCCTTATTTAGGGGTTGGTCCATCTGCGCATTCCTTTGACGGAAAAAAAAGAAGCTGGAATATAGCAAACAACTCTAAGTATATCAAATCCATAGAAGCCTCCGTCTTGCCTTCTGAGTCAGAAATTCTGTCCATTGAAAATAGATTTAACGAATATGTAATGACGGGATTACGAACTATGTGGGGTGTCTCTCTCCAAAAAATAGAAACCGAATACGGGATTAAAATTAAAAATCAGCTTCTTGAAAACGCTAAGAAATTAGTAACATCAGATTTTCTAGTGATTGAAGATCAGCATTTAAAAATTACGACTACCGGCAAATTTCTTTCTGACGGAATTGCCTCCGAATTATTTTTAGTCTAACCAAATTTATTAAATTTACACAAAGTATATTCTATGAAAGCAGTGATTCACGTGAACAGTCGAACGTACACCATACACATCGACCAACCTTTAGATATATCAATTCCGTTAAGAGCGTCCAAAGACAATGTGAATGCGTGGTATTTACCACCGCCTAAAATATATCCTACAGTGGTCGAAGAGGGAGTCGTTAGTGTTAATGAAGGTGCTGCCGTTAATTTTAACACGATCGAGTTTAATCCGCATGCGCATGGAACACATACAGAATGTGTCGGCCATATCACAAAAGAAGTCCATACTATAAATGACTGTTTAA
>Ga0302125_10001600_pt1 | contig 11175 bp, 8 predicted proteins | sample CB4_surface_MG_FD_203111 | JGI IMG/M metagenome (GOLD analysis project Ga0302125, IMG submission 203111) | Marine microbial communities from Western Arctic Ocean, Canada - CB4_surface | ecosystem: Environmental > Aquatic > Marine > Oceanic | place: Canada: Western Arctic Ocean | collected... | reverse complement strand
GGATTGCGGCGGGATCGGTGTCGGCACTCTCTGTTTCGGGGCTGCCGGCGCAGTCGTTGTCAAAGTAGCGACCGAGCCAGCCTTCGCGTTGAAAGGTATCAGAATCACTCGCAGTTTCCCAGATCTCGGTTGAACGGAAGTGGCTGCGGTTGGGGTTGGGGTAACCGACGTTTTGAACGATGGAGAGTTTGCCTTCCCCGTAGAGTTCGTGGAGCGGCTGGCAAGCGGGGTGGAGAGCGAGGTCGTCGTTGAGTTCGAGTAGATTGTTTTTTAAGCCGAGCGTTGGACGCAGATTGTAGTAACGGTCGTCAGTAAAAGGTACGACAGTGTTGAGCCCATCGTTGCCACCTGCGAGTTGCACGATGACCAGAATGCTGCGGTCACGCTCCGGGGCAGGTGTCTGCGCCATGGCACTGCGAGCTAGAAAGGCAGGGGCGACACCGCTGAAGGCGAGGAAGCCTAGGCCGCCGGCACCACGGACAAATTCACGACGAGTTAGGGGCAGGTTTTGCATGAAGTAGAGAGTATAGGGAAACTAGAAATTGAATATCCTACGTGTTAACTCAGATTGTAGGCGGGCGATTGGAGGAGAGCGATGATTGCGAAACGGACGCGCTTGGCGGAGCCTTCGCTAGAGGTGTCGCCGATGATTTCTTCGAGAGACTTCGAGTAATTGGGGCGGGAGGGCGCGGTGATAAAGTAGGTCGTGAAGTGTTTTGCTAGATCGTCGGAGGCAAGGCTGAGGACTTGCTTAAGGCGCTCGTTCGTGACGAGGAAGTTGCCTCGTCCTGCCTTGCGGGCTGCGGAGAGGGCGCGCTGTTCGTTACCATTGAGTTTCTTTTCATTGAGGTTTGCAAAGAGGTAGTCGACTAATTGGCGGCGCGCACTGATTGTGGTGGAGTTGATCCAGTATTCGCCGTAGAGCCAGCCACGGACGTTGGGAGGGTTGTAGAAGGCTTGCCCCATGGTGGACATGCCGCGGAGCACACGGGTTTGGAAGGGCGCGACATCTAGGCGGAGGTCTTGGCAAAGTCCGATATAAAAATGAACGGGGCTTTTGACCATATTGCCACGATAGGCAGGATGGAAAAAGAGGCGGCTTTCAAAGAAGGTCTTCATTAGGTAGGGTAGACTAAACTGGTTATCTGCCCACTGCTCACCAAGCGCTTCGATATAGGCCTCGTCGACGGCTTCTTCGGTCAGGTAAAACTTTATCAACTCGCGGATTAGAAAAGTCCTCGCGGCGGGCTGTTTAAAGGTGAGGTCGATCACATCGTCGCCATCCCATTTACCCGTCTCACCGAAGACGGTTTTCTCGGTCTCATCTTGGAGCTTTTCTGATTGGTAATATTTGTAGCGCCTCATTACGCGGTAGCCTGTAAAGGCACGCGAGGCTTCTTTAATGTCGTCTTCGGTATAGTTGCCCTCCCCGAGTGTGAAGAGTTCAAAGAGCTCTCGAGCGAAGTTCTCGTTCGGCTTGTTGGCGGTGTTTTTGTCGAGGTCTAGGTAGCGCACCATGGCTGGCTCGCGACTAACGCGCTTGCATAGCTCGGGGTAGCTAAGCGTCGTGCCATCTCGGAGCATTTGCTGCATGGCGTAGAGTAGGGGGGGGTCTTTAATCTTTTGCTGCTCCACGACAAAGATATCTTGTAGAAACATAACGAATTTTTCGCGGGCGCTATTTTCCGGCTCGCGCACGTAGTAAAACCAATCCATCGCGAAACTGCGAAAAAGTTCGTTTTCCTCCCGTTGCAGCTCTCGGCGAAGTTCGCGCTTTGCCTCCGCATCTTTGCCTTTTTTGTACATGTTTAGATAGCGTGCGGGTGCTTCGTCGGTGAATGTTTTTAATTCCTCGGATCGGGGCAACACAGCACCTTCTTTGAAGGCCGTTTCGATATAGGCACCTGGTGAACTGCGCAGGGCGGAAGTCACCGCTGCTGGAGTCGCGGAAAAACCGATACGCCGGAGGAAATGCTGGGCAGTTCCGATGTCCCAAAAGCCGCCTGGCAAATGTTTCCAAGCATCTTTTACAGCGAATGTATCAGGGGTGGGGGATACGGTATTCATAACAATAGGGACTAATGTATATAGTTTGGCACAGTTGAAAAGTTTCAAATTCCTGAAACAGCGCTGAAAAATGCCGGAAAAGCGTTGAACTAAGCCTCACGGCTAGTTTCGTAGGCGATAACATCGTGTTACGCTTTAAAAATAAGACTGCCCCGCTTTTACTGGTATTGTTCGCTTTGTTCGGACTGAGCGCTTGTGTGGAGCCGCCTCAGGTCGAGCGGGCGATTCATCCTCTACCTGAGGATGCCTTTGTTACGGATGCTCCATTGGGACGCTATGGAGGCATATTTGTGCTTAACGAGACGACGCAACCCACGACTTTTAATCCCCAAGTACCAAACAACGTCTCTACCAGTGTTCTGCTCACTCGATTACTCACACCTCTGGTTGCTTTCGACCCGTCCTCGCAGACTTATGAGCCTGCGCTGGCACGATCTTGGGAAATTAGTGAGGACAACAAGTCCTACACCTTTCACCTCCGCCGTGGTGTGCTTTGGAGTGACGGCAGTCCCTTTACGGCAGACGATGTGATCTTTACCTTCGATTGCATACTCACCGAGATCGAAGACCCCGAATCGGGGAAGCTACGCCCAAAGTATCCCTCGCGCTACTATAAGCAGTATCTGATCAATGGAGAAAAGCTGCGCTATACGAAAGTCGACGACTATACAGTGCGCTTCGACCTGCCGACTGTTTACGGGCCCTTCATCTACGATATCCGTCAGCCAATTTTACCCAAACACAAGCTCCACGCATCTTTCGTGGACGGTAGTTTTACTAAACAGTGGTCGACCCAGGTCGCGATTGAGTCACCCGAAGAGATCGTCGGCACGGGGCCGTTCACAATCTTTTCTTACAAGCCTGGCGAAAGACTATTACTGACCCCAAATCCGCACTATTGGAAAATTGATCAAAGTGGTCAGCGCCTGCCTTATCTCGATTATTTTATCCTTAAGTTCGTTTCGGAGTCGAACACCGCAGTTGCACACTTTGCGACGGGTAAGAGCGACGCTTCTGGGGTCGGTGCCTCCGATAACATATGGGTTAAAGAAGCCGCCGAAACCTACGGCTTTACTCTTCACGACCGAGGCCCCTCCTCAAGTGTGAACTTTTTTTGGTTCAATCAGCACCGTGGCAGCGACGAAGCTGGCAAGTCCTACCTGCCTGCGCACAAGCTAAGGTGGTTTACGGACAAACGTTTTCGCCAAGCAGTGCAATACGCGACGAATCGTCAGGGCATAATTAATGCATTGCTCTTCGGGAAGGGCGAGCCGCTCACCTCGATCATCGCGCCCGCCCAGGGCAAATGGCATAATCCCGATCTGCCTCGTTACGATTACGACCCCGAAAAAGCCCGCGATTTACTAAGTGAGTCGGGCTTCTACTGGGACGCGCAGGGCAAGCTTTTTGACCGTGAGGGCATTCTGGTCGAGTTCACCCTACTCCTCGTAGAGAGTGCGTCCTTCGACACCATTGGCGTGACTTTTGTAGAAAATATGAAAGCTCTTGGCCTGAGCGTAAAGATGGAGCGCTGCGACTTCGCCACCTTGCTTCGCCGCACCGACGATACTTTCAATTACGATATGACGATGTTAGGCTGGGGCTCCCCCGATGCGTCCTACGATCCTTCCGGAAGTAAAGCTCTCTTCCTAAGCAGTGGGCAATTCCACCAATGGTATCCTGAGCAATCCGAACCCGCGACCTTGTGGGAGGCGCGCATCGATGAGCTGATCGGCCTGCAAGAGAGGACTCTCGACGAAGCCGTCCGCGTGGCCTACATGCATGAGGTGCAAGCTATCCTCGCAGAAGAGCTGCCCTTGCTCTACGGCTTCACTCCATACGGATACGTCGGCGTTAAAAATAAATGGCGAAATGTATTCGTGCCATCCGCCGGTACCACCCTGTGGAATATCGAAGAAATCTGGACGCCCGAGCCCTAAATCTGAACCATGTTTGCCTTCATTATACGACGTCTGCTTTCATTGGTGCCTCTTCTACTCGGGGTGAGCTTATTGGTCTCTTTGCTTATGTATCTCTCGCCAGGCGATTTTCTGACGCAAGCGCGCGCCGCAAAAGATATCGATCCTGCGATCATTGAGCAACAAGAGCGTCAACTCGGCCTCGTCAATACCGAGGGTGAGGCGACTGCGTGGTTCGTCCGTTACGGGCACTGGATGGCTAATATTTCGCCGGTCAAATATGGGCCTTGGGTCGGTCAGCCTGAAGATGGACTCTCCTTTGGCTGGCCTTATTTTGGTGAGTCTTGGACGTATAAAGTCGAAGTGTTTACCCTACTCAAACAGCGAGTGCCGGCCACTTTCATCCTTTCGCTAACTTCGATCTTCTTTGCATGGTGTATCGCCATTCCGCTAGGTGTGCTCGCGGCTATTTATAAAGACTCAATCTTTGACCGTATCTCTGCACTCCTAGCCTACGCTGCGCTCTCGATCCCTGAGTTTTTCTTAGCTATTTTGGCGGTCTATTTTGCCGCCATCACAGGGATATTCCCGGAAGGCGGACGTTCGTCCGTTGAGAGTGAGTTTCTCGGTCTTGGGGCACGCATACTGGACTACGGCTATCACCTGATACTGCCGACTGTCGTCCTAGGAATTGGGAGTGTCGCTGGGATGATGCGTATCATGCGGGCAAATTTCATTGATTACATGCAGGCCGAGTTCGCCACCACTGCTCGGGCCAAGGGGGTAGCAGAGCGTGTGATTATGTTTAAACACGTCTTACGAAATGCGATCAACCCACTGATTACTGCATTTGGCTATTCCTTTGCTAGTCTACTCTCAGGAGCACTGCTCGTTGAAAATGTGATGAACTATCCCGGGCTCGGGCAGTTGATCTACGAAGCACTCATCCGTGAGGACCAGTATGTGGTCATGGCCGGCGTCCTTATCGGCGTAGTCATGTTGGTTTTTGGTAATCTGTTCTCCGATCTGCTGCTCGGCTGGATGGATCCTCGTATTCGCATAGAGGGTGGAGCGAAAAACGGCGCTAGCGGGCAAAAGGCGAATCGCGTTTGGCTCGTGTTGATCGGCATCATCGCGCTTCAGATTTTACTAGAAGTTTTTGCCCCCAGCTTACTCGGGATGATTGGTCTGATATTGAAATATATTGGCCTGCTCTTAGTGGGCTTGCTTACGGTGGCCTGTGTGCTGCTCGTCGGCTACATCGTCGTTACTCTGTTTCGCCGTTTGATAGGTGATGTTTTACGCCGTCCGATGGGGGCGGCTGCGCTGGCCGTCCTTACTTTACTCTATTGTGGGGCACTTTTCGCGCCGGCAATTTCACCTTACCCAATCACCCAACAGAACCTTGGAAAGCCCTACCACCCGCCGACCAGCTATGCTTGGAAAGACGGTACTCTGCATGCTAAGCTCTATCAAAAAGAAGCCGTTGGTTCGCCTACCTACATCCATCCTGAGGATGCGACCGCGCCAATCGTTTGGTTTTCGAAGTCCGAGTCTTACAAATTGTTCGGGTTTATCCCGATGGAGCGTAAACTCTTTCAGCTCGACACAGAAGACTCCGCAGCGCGGATCTATTTACTTGGTTCTGACGCAACGGGGCGCGATATATTTAGCCGCTTGCTACACGGCTCTCAGGTCTCGCTCTCGATTGGTTTTATAGGCATCTCGATCACCCTGATACTCGGCTTCATCGTCGGCTCACTAGCGGGTTACTATGGCGGTACGGTTGACTTTGTTGCCATGCGCTTGGTGGAACTGCTAATGTCGATCCCTGGCCTCTACCTCTTGCTCGCGCTTCGCTCGGCATTCATCAGTCCCGACTTTTCGCCGACGCAGGTCTACATGGTCATCATCGTAATTTTATCAGTGATTGGTTGGGCAGGCACCGCACGGATTATCCGTGGCATGACGCTCTCGATACGTAATCGTTCGTTTGTCGTTGCGGCTGAGAGCATGGGGCAGTGCGTACCTATGATCTTGATCAAACACATTCTACCTAACATCGCTAGCTACCTGCTCGTCGCCGCCACGCTAGCTATCCCCGGTTACATCTTGGCCGAGGCCGCCTTGTCCTTCCTTGGCCTCGGCATCACCGAGCCTTCCGCCTCGTGGGGCTTGATGCTCAAGCAATCGCAGGGAAACATGATCGTATTTTTCATGAATTTCTGGTGGATGCTAACTCCTGGCCTTGCTATATTTGTCACTGTGATTGCCTACAATGTGTTGGGCGATGTGCTCCGTGATATCGTGGATCCTAAAATGCAAACCCGCTAAGAAGGTCGGGCATTGAAGGTCTAAATTCGAATCCTGAACGAACCTAATAATTTCTAATTTACAATCATTCAGCATTGGACGTTCGATCTTTGACGTTTATTGTTCTTATTATGTCTGACCTACTAAAAGTCTCTGATCTGCGTATCGCCTTTCACTCTCGTGATGAGGTTAATGAGGTCGTGCACGGTATCAACTTTTCCGTAGAAACTGGTGGGCAGACCGTGGCCATCCTTGGCGAGAGCGGTAGCGGCAAGAGTGTCAGCTGTATGTCTTTGACCCAGCTTTTACCGAAACCTCCGAATTGCACTGTATCTGGCGAAATTCTTTTTCAGGGAGAAAACGTTCTTGAGATGGATGCTGAGGCGATTCGTGGCGTTCGTGGCAAGGGGATCGCATATATTTTCCAAGAGCCGTCCTCCTCGCTCAATCCTGTCTTCACCATTGGCTATCAGATCGCAGAGGCGGTGCGATTGCACCGACCCGATATCGAGAATGTTAAAGGCCGCGTGGTAGAACTGTTGGAGCTAGTTGGTATCCGTGATGCAGCAAAGCGCTACAGTGCGTATCCGCACGAAATGAGTGGTGGCATGCAGCAGCGCGTGATGATCGCGATGGCCTTGGCCTGCGAGCCAGAACTGCTGGTCGCTGACGAGCCGACCACTGCGCTCGACGTCACCATCCAAGCCCAGATTATGGATTTGCTTCGCGAACTGCGCGAAAAGCTAGGTATGAGCATAATTTTGATCACGCATAATTTCGGCATTGTCAAAGGCTTCGCCGACGAAGTCATTGTCATGTACCGCGGCGAGATCGTTGAGCAAGGTGCGGTTGAGACCATCCTGAAAGATCCGCAGCATTCCTACACGAAAGCCTTGATCGCCTGCATCCCCAAGCTCGGACAGAAGCAGAAGCGTCTAAATACGATCGAGAGTGAGATGGCGGGACGCTAACGCTACAGAAACCTCGCCATCGGGGGAATCGGTTTGGCGCGATGGCCGCTTTCTAGCCGCTCAATATACGTATCGATCTTGATATCGTCAGGTTGGTGCTCGTCCTCGAATTCGTCGTCTTCAATGGGTAGGAGTTCGTCGAAGTAGAGTGAGGCGCGGCGTGCTTCCGGGTCGAGCACTTCCACCGGATTGCTCACGCGGCCTTTCTTGACCATGACAAAACGCGCGGGGCTGCATGCTTTTTTATAAGCAGTCTCGAAATCTCTGACCCACTTGTTACCCGCTTCTTCACGGCTGTTAAGTAGCACAACATCCGAGAAGTGAATGCAGGCATCGAACCAGGCTTTTGCCTTTGGGTGTTCTGAAAGGAAGTGGCAATGCGTGACCGTAATGAGTCGGGCAATCTGGCAGTTGTTATGATCGCTCCATGTCTTAAGTGCTTCGGCGCAATCCGATGGGTCGCTTAGGCCGGGCGCGAGAAAGATTATCTTTTCAGGCGCAGCAGAGATCTTACCGTGGGTGACTTTATTGTCCTGCAACTTCCATCCGACGACGCTGACATTATCTAGTGCTTCGATTTGTTCATCGTAATCACAGGCCGCTTCCCCGTCGGGCCGGAAGTAAATGACTTGTTCGGTCTCGGGGATGCCGCCTTCGATCAGATCGAAAATGACTTCTCGTCTTCCCGAATTTGGGATACCAAAGACGAAATAAACTAGAGGTGCGGTATCTAACATAGGGTAAAGATAAGATGTAGCCTCCTCACACGGCTGTCCTACTGAGATCTGTGTCTACGGCAAAGGAGCACCATGACTAAATGGGATGTATTAGGAAAAATCAAAGCTTTCGCATTGCGCTTTATGGCGCATCCAGTGGTCGACTAGTACGAGAGCGGCCATCGATTCGACGATGGGTACCGCACGGGGTACCACACAGGGATCATGGCGACCACGCCCCATCAGCTCGGTTTCGTTGCCGTCTTTATCGACGGTGTCTTGCTTTTGGATAAGGGTTGCGGTCGGCTTGAAGGCCACGCGAAAGATCAACTCTTCGCCGTTGCTGATCCCGCCTTGCACACCGCCCGAGCGGTTGGTCGCGGTGCCGACCTTGCCGTCTTTATTGACAAATACATCATTGTGCTCGGAGCCTTGCTGTAAGGAGCCTTCAAAACCGCTGCCGACTTCAAAGCCCTTTGTTGCGGGGAGCGAGAGCATGGCCTTAGCCATATCCGCTTCGAGGCGATCGAAGACAGGAACGCCGAGGCCGACCGGTAAATTACGCACGCGACACTCAATTATGCCTCCGACAGAGTCGCCTTCTTTGCGCATGGCTTTTATCCGGTCGACCATTTTTTCGGCAGATTTTGGGTGTGGGCAGCGGACGGGACTGGCTTCGACTTCTTCGAGGCTTGGAAAATGATTGAGCGCGGGCATCTCGATGTCGTGTACGCGGGTGATGTAGGCACGCACCTCAATGTCGCCGGCCAGCTTGAGAATTTTCTTGGCGATGGCACCTGCTGCGACGCGGCCGATGGTCTCGCGGGCTGAGGAACGACCGCCACCTTCGTGATTACGGATGCCGAACTTAGTCTGGTAAGTGAAGTCTGCGTGCGAGGGACGAAACTTATCCTTCATCTCCTTGTAGGCGGAGGGGCGGTGGTCGCCATTAGGCACGTAGATACCGATGGGGGTACCCGTGGTTTGGCCATCATAAAGGCCCGAGATGATCTCGGCGGTATCGCTCTCCTTGCGGGGTGTGGTGATATCGCTTTGCCCTGGGCGGCGGCGATCGAGTTCGAATTGTATCTCCTCGACGCTTAGGGGTAGGCGGGGAGGGCAACCGTCGATAACGACGCCGATGCCACCACCATGACTCTCGCCCCATGTGGAAATACGAAAAAGTGTGCCAAAAGAATTACCCATACACTAGTATGGAAACATCTCAGCCTTTGAAGTCAATACTGCCTGCAGTGCGCAAAGTGAAAGTGAGCTTGGAAGTAAAACTGATGAGTACGCCATAGCCGTTAGTCCATGCCCTCGCTTATGCTGGCACCGAAACAAGTCCTTACTTATTCAATTCCATAAATTATTATTCGGTATTAGAGCTCTGTGAAATTATGTATGAAAATTACAAGTTACTGAAAATAAATAAATGCGGGATGACCCATGGGTTTCTTACAAACCATTCGTATCTTGGAGACATATCAAAATGGCGGAATAGAGTTATTTTCTTTCCTTGATGTGGCTTGCCATCGGATCGTAATTTTTAATCCTCATTGATATGGTTAATATTTGTGCTCAGGCCCCCTTAACGCTCTACGCGGTTGTCTTCAATGAATCCTCGCAACCGATCAATGGTAAACGAAATGTTTGATTACCAGACAGTATACAATGCCTACACGGCCCTGATCGCTGGGCTGATCACCAGTGTCCACTGCGTAGCGATGTGTGGTCCACTCTCTTGCGCATTTACGCCAACCAAGGCTGAAGATGTAAGTCCGCAGCTTGTTTTGACCTGTTACCATTTGGCGAAGCTCCTATCTTACGCGATTGTCGGTACTTTGGCAGGCGCTTTTGGATCGGTGGTGATTCGCTTGGTCTCCAGTTCGTGGCTCAATTTATTACCGTGGATACTTGTTGTCTTCTTTTTGGTGGTGGCTTTTCGCTTAGACCGTTTTTTCCCAAAGCCGGTTTGGTTGGGGCGACTTTATAGAAAAATGACCGCCCGTTTCAGCCGCCTAAAAAAGCCCTTAGCCGCGGCGGTGATTGGGCTAGCTAGTCCACTGCTGCCTTGTGGACCACTCTATATGATTTTTGGGCTAGCCCTATTTTCTGGATCGGCACTGAAGGGTGCAGAGTTTGCGATTGGGTTTGGCCTAGGTACTTTACCACTGCTCTGGTTCGCACAGAGCCACTTTATGCGAGTGCAGTTCAAGGTAACGCCTTTGTCACTAATACGAATACAGCGTAGCCTGGCACTGATTGCGGCGCTGGTGGTGGCTTGGCGTCTGCGCACTACCTTGGGTATCGAGGGAGCAGAGGATTGGGTCTGCCATCCGTTTTAGCCGATTCATTTTGAAATTTGCGGAACTCCGACCTTTGGGTTCTGTCATGTAATTACACTCTAACAAGGTATCCGAATATGAAATACACATCTTATCTCTCGTTGATCTCTCTGCTGGCTTCTACGCCGTTGTTTGCGGTCAAAAATCCGCCACTCAATGTCAAAGTGGATGCCCAGTCTATCGCCACAGTAGCGGAGATGCCACTGGTCTCGTATGCGGATGTTTTAGAACAAGCTACACCCTCGGTGGTGGCAGTGTATACCTCTCGCATCGTGTCGGCTCGGCAAGGCCAAACCTTGATGGAAATCTACCGGCAATTTGGTCGGCCCGTTCCGCCTGGGATACCCGAAAAGGGGTCGAACCAAGAGCGTAAGGAGCGACTAGGCGTTGGCTCAGGTGTCATTATTTCTGAGGATGGCTATATCGTTACGAATTACCATGTGGTCCAAGGGATGCGAGGGCGTGAGGTGGATGAGATACTTGTTCGGCTTAATGATGGTACCGAGTATGAGGCCACTTTGATTGGCTCCGACTTGAAGACAGATGTCGCAGTGCTGAAAGTTGAAGTAGATGCGGCCTTACCCGTCGTAACGCTGGCCGATAGCGATCTTCTGCGTGTGGGAGACATCGTCTTTGCCATTGGGAATCCGCGTGATTTAGGGCTCACTGCCACACAAGGGATTGTTTCTGCGCTTGAACGTAATCGAGGTGGTGAGATCCTCGGAGCGGGATCTTACGAGAACTTTATTCAGACCGACGCGGCGATCAATTTAGGTAACTCGGGCGGTGCACTGGTCGATGCATGTGGGCGACTGGTTGGTATCAATACGGCAATCGTCTC
>Ga0302125_10001597_pt1 | contig 11184 bp, 10 predicted proteins | sample CB4_surface_MG_FD_203111 | JGI IMG/M metagenome (GOLD analysis project Ga0302125, IMG submission 203111) | Marine microbial communities from Western Arctic Ocean, Canada - CB4_surface | ecosystem: Environmental > Aquatic > Marine > Oceanic | place: Canada: Western Arctic Ocean | collected... | reverse complement strand
GTGAGAATCTTCACTGGTTCATTCATTTACACGCTGTGCCGCACCACGTTTATAGAGCAAAGTTCGCGTTCACGAGTAATGACGGGTTCGTTGACGGAGCGTTAGACGAGTCCATGTATTAACATTTATAGTAATGATCGGGGGACGTATGTAGTACTAATGACACATCGGTGAGTCAACTATATGAATGCACGTGATGTTCAGGAGCTCGAAATGGATGCCATGCGATCCAGAATAATCATTCAACCTGAACTTCTCCAGACGATCAATGATTACGTTCGCCGTAGGCGCGTTCGATATTCACCGGAATACCTCGTCACATGGCATCTATTTAAAAAACAACCCCCCATCCTCTACGCGTTCTGGGATGTCATCCGCGAGCTCTACCGTGATCTCGAGCGAACATCCGAAAACGCACTCACACGGACACTCAAGATAGGGAACCCAAGTGAACGAATCGAGTTTGGATACAAAATTCCAGCGACACTCGGAATTGAATACCTCGAAGACGCGCGCAGACAATGGCTGATCAAACGCATTTTAAAATTCCCTCTCATGATTAAAGAATGGGTTTTCGCATGTGCGATGAGTATTCATCGACAATGTTCACTCGGTGAAGCCATACTCGTAACTTCAGATTGATGTTAGTATATAAGATAGAACTTCAACTAAGTAAATGAGTGGAGACGCCGTGGCCGAGGAAGTTTTAGGTGACGGCGGCGCAGGCGGCGGCGGCGCCGGCGCCGAACGCGACGAAAGCGACACAGGCGAAGCCCGTGACAGGACTATCAATACATATTCTATGCGGGCGGGGGTTCCCAACGATGAGGCGGGGGTATATGACTTCGCCAGTACTGTAGGTAATGTCGAAGAGTTAATGCAGACGATTGTCGGCGGTGTGTATGACTTGACGATGAACAAACCCACTATGATTTTTAGTATGGAACAAGATGCATATGTACCAATGAAACTAAAAGATGATCAACTTCGATCACTATCATATACGTTCACGCACGATGCTCAACAAAGATACATAAACGTTACTCGACCTGAGGATGCAGGAGGAGGAGCCACCGACGGACGTGGTTTGAAAATAAAACTGACATTAGCGCATGATGATAATTCATGGCACGCTGAGATTATCGACCCGGGACATGGATACGCTGATTCAGATATAATTCGAATCTATGGAAATATCTCGGGGTTAAATCTATATTTGGCATCGCGAATCCACTCCGACATGAATCGGGGTCAGATCAGGGCTTTGTTTGAGGAAGTGAGAGCCGCGGATTACCACTATACGATTCAATATGGGCCAATATGTGGTGGTAGCTCGTACAGTGGCAGGATTGAGTGGAGTGACGTGGGAGACAGCAAAACACCTTGGACGGTGTCTTTTCCTAGATATCATGGCGTCGAAAATTATGGTTTTCATGCGTTACGACTTGCGGATGTGGAGGGACACACCGTGGATGGCCTGACGACAATGTTATTCGAAAACGAACAGAAAGCTGGAGAGAGTGCTGACAATGGCGAAGGACTTAAAGTGTTGTCAAAAATTCTGGGCTCTGCTCAAGTACGAGAGTTTCGAAGTACTGTGCTTCTCACTGGCACCGCCATGACTTTTAAAGCTGGTGGTATCGTCGACCAATTGATGGATGGTTTTCATTTGCAATATGTGGCTGGTCTTAGTTCAGTAAAAGAGGCGGCCACTAAACTTCCAGGAACGTATGTCCAACCGGGGTTTGCCTTTGATAAGTTACAGTTTAAGCGGTTCGGTGGGGTTGTGACTGACGAAGCGAGTTTTACCGCACGAGTTCGGCCGATGATTCCAGATGAGCATTTTGCGGCGGTCTCGGCGCATTTGTCAGGTTTGTCGGATGGTTCAATTGTGCGCCCTAAGTACATCAAGGATTACATCAAGAAACTGTAGGGTATACTTAAGTGATCAGTAGTTGTTAGTAAAAATGAATCCTATTTTGAATAAGCGAAAACCTATTGCATTGGGTCGAAGCGGTCCATCGGGTCTAGTGGATCGACATACGACAGCGAAGTCGGTAGCGTCGCTAGCGTCGGTAACGGTAGCGAAGTCAGCAAAGCCAGTGATTAAACAGCCGCTAGTGTCGGTAACGGCAGCGCCGGTAGCGCCGCTAGCGGTCCAGAGGGCGAAGCTGGGGAACCCCGAAGGGGCGGCACATCAGCACCCACCTGGTTGGTATCACAATGGAGAATTGAGTAGTAAGGTATTTGATAACAATGCTGGGGTGGTGATGATTAATATTCCGACGATGAATTCTTATTTGAGTGAGATTTGTCTAGGTTGTGCATCTGATTATGAGTTAAGTCCCAATATGTATGGCTTGGCTCATATATTAGAGCATATGAAGTGCAAGGCTATCCCGGGTGGTTTGGATCGTTGGAAGTTGCAGGGTGGTGCGTTTCAGAATGCTTCGACGAATATGGATCGTACGGATTTTTATGCGTTGCTTCCGGGTCATGCTTTGAAGCAGAGTATTAATATCTACGCGGAGCAGCAGGGTGGTAATTATGTGACGGATGATCAATTGTGCAAGGAAAAACCGGCAGTTTTAAATGAGTGGGAGCGTTCGAATACTACATGCATGCGGCGCATCATGGCCCGTTTACATAATCTCGCGAATGTGACGTCAAAGTTTCGCGTTCACGAGACGATTGGTTTCAAGGATACTATTATGAATGCGACGGCTGACGATTTGAATAATTTCGCGAATCGTTTTTATACGACGGATCGTGCGTCGTTATTATTAGTTGGTAATTTTTCGGATGTGTCATTTAAGAATGACATCATGAGTCATGTGCATTCTGTTTGGGGTAGTTTGGAGGCGACGACGTGTCAACATAGTCGCAATGAGTTTGATAGGGTCGTACCTTTAACGAATGTCGGTAATCGAGAAGAGTTGATGTTCGTGGATGAGCCTGGGTATAATTTCGTGGCTACGTGTGTACCAATCGTGCGCGCGGATATGGATGTGAGTATCGTCAATTTGTTGGCTTCATATGTGATGAATGGGTCGACTGGTCATTTACAGCAGTTAGTGAGTGGTGGTTTCGTTCAATGTGTCGAGGCACAGGCATCACGAACGATGGCGTCGACACCTCTGTTTCAGATCGCGATGAATTGTCGTTGTGATATGGCTCAGGCACGTGGGACTCTGACGAAGTTACTCCACGTTCTTCCGTCAAATGAAGCGTTCGTCAAGGGCAAACAACGTTTAATGGAGGTTTTTACGAACGTTTTTTCGGACGCGACGCAGGCGGCTGAGGCAATTCCCCAGATGATGTCGTACAATGAAGGTTGTGGTGTGCTCGCGGCACATGATCTCGTGACGCGCTGTGCGGTGTTGAGTGAGGTGACCTATGAGAAGTTCACGGCAGTGTGGACTGAGCTCGCCCGGCGTTTTTCGATGAATGCATCGACGTTACTCGTGAAGTCGTCTAATGACCAAATTAGGGAGGCACAGAATGTCGTTCCAGTGGTAGCATCTCAACTGCATTGGTCAGAGCCCCATGTGGACGTTGCGTTGAATTTACTTCCTACGAAGATGACATGGGATTTGAAGTCATTGGAGAGTCACATGCATCCGATTTATGTGAATACGATTCACACGGATAAAGTTCACGTATGTGGTCGGCTTCCGTCGAGTTCAGTTCCCTACATGATGTATCTTCGCCACGCATGTAGACAGCCTCCACCAAATACGTCTGTAGCGTTTGATATACGAGGTGATCATATCGGGTTTGCATTAACGAGTAAGTGGGAGAGTTCATATAACGCAACGCAGTGGTTAACGAGTATCGTGAAAGCGGATATCGATAATGACACCATTCAAGCCGTGGAGTTCAGCGTGAACGACACGTACCACACGAATCCTCAGTGCGCCGTTGATTATTCCGCGTCGTCACTGTTGACTACGATTCCATCAGATTTAAATGTGTCCAAAGCCATCTTAGTTCAACAGCGGGATCGCGTCTTAAGGCAGTCCACGGAAATTACTTTGACTTTGCCGAAAGTGATGCGTCACTTGGGGGCGAGTGTCGATTGCTGCCACGCTGAGATGCGACGCGTCGGTTCAGCACTACAGAGTGGTTTTCGCATACGTGCCGTCCCGAGTAATCGTCCGTTGTACGCATATGAACCGCAGCCGTCGCAGACGCAGAATGTTGCCTGTAAGTCTTCGATCTCAGTGTGCACAATTATGCTCCCATGCGATGATCTACGCGATAAGGATCTCGCATCACTAACAATTTTGAATTCGGCGCTGGGTGGTGATTTTAATTCAATGCTGATGCAGCATGTTCGACTCGAGTTGGGTCTCACTTATTCGACTTCCTCTTCCATTCGGATGGCGACGACAACGTCACCGATGTGCGTCACCTGCACGGGTAGCTTTTCACCGGAACATTCAGCGGCGGGAACTAACGCGATACAAAGTGTCATCCAACGATGGTCCAATGTCGAACGTGAACATTTCGAGTTTGGCAAGCGAGTCACGCTCATGCGCATGGCATCACTCTGCGATATCCCGGCCTATGGGATCGGACACTCTCAATTTTTACGAGACATCGGGACCACGCAAGAGAAATGGGCCGCGGCCGTGCAGTCCGTTGAGTACGCAGACGTGCTGGGAGTCTTGGAGAATCATGTGCATTTCAACTCCGCGATCACGGTCGCATCGACGACACTATAAATAGTATCCTTCCCGTGTGAGAAATGATAGTTTTGTGGCCAATCATAACATTATTCATCATTGATTTGTTAATTGTCATCAGTGCGATTCTGAGAGTGCGCATTCCTTTCTACCTATCCTATGTGATTTGTCTGATCATGCCACTACCAATGAATGTTAAAATGTTTATCTATAAACTAATGAGTGAGGTCTGGTGGGTTACATTCGCGATAGTAGTCATATGCGGTGTGCGATGGTGCGTTCACTATAACTTATTGGTCCCATTGAGTATCGCTGCGGTGATCACTCCCTGCATGGGTCTCGTCCTACCGGAGCATCAGATTTTTTATTTCACATTACTTAGTCATCTATTGCTAGAACTCACACTGCTGAGAACACCAACGCGACCAGCGCGAGGGAACCGTGTAGTATGGGCTCTTAAACAAGTGTAGCTACCATCACAAAAGTATTATCACTAGCAGAAACATCCGCCCTATATGAGACAGTGAAATCGCGTCTCTCCAGCGCGAATTGCCACAGTCGAGTTTCAGCGCGGTCTAGCTCAATGGACAATTCAAATGTTGTGGCTTTGATCACATGTAGGAAGTTCAAGAATTTGTTCATGGCTTTACCATAGGTCGTCAACGTCATCGCTGAAAGGTCAGCCCGAAGCCCGCGTACCTCATCCATTATTTCTTCCGTTATGGCGAGACCTCCACCAAGTGCACGCATTAAGTGGTGTATCGTCACGCGATCGACACACACGTGAACGTTGCCCGCGGCGCCTCCTCTCGCGGCGCGTTGAATGATCTCGACAGTGATATAGCCTAAATCCTCCCACTCTGTCTTAATGTCTTGGTCGATATCCCCGTACTTATCAATTCCGATCCAGGGTCCTCTTTTGTCCCAGCGTTCCACATCTTCAGGATTGGTATGAGTCGCGCCAAACACAAATTTTAGGCCGCCGCCGCCGCGTCCACCGCGTCCACCGCGTCCGCCGCGTCCACCGCCGCCGCCGCCGCTCGCGAATCCGCCGCCGCCGCCGCTCGCGAATCCGCCGCCGCGGCCCGTGGACTCGTAAATGATGTGCGCCACCTCGATCTTCTTTTTGCGCTTAATCCATTCCTCAACATGCTCGTCGTCGGTGAAGGTCCTTTCCCTGCTGTTCATGTCGTTGAATAAGCGCCACGAATTGGGTTTTCCGATGACGCGCACAAACGAAAGCCAGTGGTTGCGCTTAACACGAATCATTATCGAAATGATTTCGTACGTGCCATGGTCGCGCCCACCAATCACAACTGGATACGTTGTCGGCCACCGCGCCTGGTCCCAGTTTGGCTCGCGCATGTTCACGACAACAATCGGTGGCATCGGAATGTTCCCTTGCCGCAGGACATCGCGAAAGGCTGAGGGGGTTGCAGAGGCGCTCGCAAGGTTTGTAGGGTCGAATGTTCCTGCCACTCGCGTGACAAGGTCACTGTGACGTAATACTTCAGTTAGGAGGATCGTGAGCGCGTCGCACGGGTCGCCGCAACCGCCTGCGGTACTCGGGTTAGGATCGTGCCACTCAGCACGCATGTATTCCATGCCATCGGCTTTGCGATTTGTGGTTTGGAGGCGACGACTACGATCGTACGCAGCGCCCCACGTGAGGCGTAGTGCGTTGATTACGTTCGCATCACCCAGACGAACTTCACGGAGACGTTGAGTCAAGGCATCGTGGATATGCGGGGAATGCCATATGAACTGAAAGAACGTCGAAAGCCAGCACGATGTAGCATGCGGGTTGCCGAACTTACTCGCTAATTGACGGCTGCCGTATCCCTTTCTGATTTGCTCTACCGCCCTATCCACCATGGACTTATCTATTTTAGTTGCGGTGCCGCGTCCGCGCGAGCTCATGGTCGAGAGCGACTGCATCGGAAGTTCCATGCCGCCGCCCCCGCGTCCGCCGCCGCTGCCGCGTCCGCTGCGTCCGCTGCGTCCGCCGCGTCCGCTGCGTTCATCGCGTCTGCGTCCGCCGCCTCTGCCGCCGCCTCTGCCCGGTGCACCGGCCCACACGCCGCCGCGTCCGCGTCCGCGTCCGCGTCCGCGGCGTCCGCTGCGTCCACTCCAGAGGACCGAAGGGCGTCCACCGCGTCCGCGTCCGCCGCCGCCACCGCTGGAGCCGCTGCCGCTCGCGAATCCATCGCGTCTGCTGCGTCCGCCGCCCCCGTCGCGTCCACCGCGTTCGCGTCCGCCGCCGCCACCGCTGGAGCCGCTGCCGCTCGCGAATCCATCGCGTCTGCGTCCGCCGCCCCCGTCGCGTCCACCGCGTTCGCGTCCGCCGCGTTCATCGCGTCCGCTGCGTCCGCGTCCGCCGCGTCTGCGCGGTGGCGGCGGCGGCGGCGGCATGGAGTGTACTAGCAATAGTAACTGGTCTACACTGGTATTTCGTTTTAACAGAAGTTGTTTATCGTATTTACGTCTTAGCTGTTTTATAAAAAATGAAAAGCCACCCTCGGCCTTAAGTTTTCGTTGAAACGATTTGTGTTTTAACAGAGTGTGAATATTCGCTATTTTGTCTGGCAAACCCAGGGTAGAATATAGTAGAGTCAGTAATTGTTTAATATCATCCACAGTATATTTTGACATGATTCTATTAGTGTGTGATTTAATTGCTAAAGTACTGAGTACGATCAGACGTGGGTATTTATGGTGACAAAGGGCGTTATCTAAATGAATCTCTCTGAGCGCGTGGCTGAGACCGTGCGATTTTATAAGAGTCGCTACGAGAAAGAGGTTCTTCACAGCGCGAAGCGTTCGCGTGATGTCACTGAGTTATTTGCGCGGAAGCGTCCCCGTGGCGTGCGGTATATCGATAGGGTACGACGTGCATTACGTGGTATGCCATTGGAGCGTTCGGAGATGCAAGTTGAGTTTCATGAAGCGTTTATGCGGGCTTGTGTGCGATTATTCGTGCGGGACGATCCACACGCGGATATCGGCGAGATCGCGCGCGAGCAGGGGTGGGATAACACGAAGCAACAGGTGCTCTGTTTGACTCCGCGTCGTTTCGGGAAGACGTATGCGGTGGCGATGTTCGCGGCGGCGGTACTCGTCGCGGTTCCGCGTTCGGAGCAGGCGATTTTTTCGACTGGTCGACGTGCTTCTCAGAAGATGTTGGAGACGATTCATATGTTCATGCAGCACGTGAAGCCGCCGGGTCTGAAGGTTTTGAAGTTCAATCAGGAGCTCATTGAGCTCGTGGGGCCCGAAGGTAAGCGTAGTGTGTGTTCGTATCCGTCGAATGCGAAGACACTCCGTGGCGTCGGTGGTGATATTCTGTACCTCGAGGAGGCGGCGTTCATGTCGATGGATGTCTTTTTCGAGATCGTCACGCCACTACTAGAGATGCAGCAAACTGCACTGATCGCGATTTCGACGCCACAGGACGCGACAAATTTTTACTCTGAGTTATTCGAGCTTAAGGACTCGTCGGGTGAAGAACTTTTTAATACGATGCGAGTGTCGCTAATCTGTGACGCGTGTATGGAATCGGAGCACCCAGAGCGATGTCCACATCGAGCGCATCTGATTCCACCCTGGAAATCCGACGCGAAACTCCAGATGGTCAAAGATATCTACGGCGACCAGACGCAGCTTCTGCAGCGCGAGTCCATGGGGGTCATCACCGAAGACGCGAGCTCCGTGTTCCCACAGGATCACGTGGAGTGGATCTTCGAGCAGGAGATCGTGGCACCGCCGACGATGAAACCAAGTATTGTATTCTGCGTCTGTGATCCCACGGGTGGCGGCTCTTCGCGGATGTCTCTCATTAGCTTCATACTCTGGCGAAACGCCGTCTATATCGTCGCGATGGATGCGAAACGCGCGAATGGGTTCATGGAGATTCGCACGATGCTCATGAAACACGTCTGGCGCGTGCGCAAAATGTTCCGACACATTCGCATACACTTCATTTGCGAATCAAATATGGGACAAGAAGCGTCGCACATGGAGAGTATGCTGAAGGAAGTGCCGATGCTCACGACGGAGAGTGAAAAGACACGCGCGGGGGTCACGACGACCTACGCGCGCAAGGAATTGTACATCCTCGAACTTCAGCGTCATATCGTCACGCGATCACTTTTCTTTTCCGAGGTGCGTGGGTTCCCTGGCATTTCCTCCGAGTGTCGTGCCATTCTACGCAAGGAACTACTCGGGTTCAAACGACTCACCGTCGAAAATAAGACAGTACAGAATAAGTTCATCTACACTGGAAAGCAACGTGGGCAGGATGATACGGTCATGGCACTCTCTATTGGTATCTGGTGGGCTATTAAACTAATTAGTTCGCGCGACACCTAAAAGGTTACTTTCTCAATGTACGATAAGCCGTAGAACGTGTGCGAGGTGCCATTCTTAATAACGTGGAATAAAATATTGTGCGGCACGGATGCACCACTTGCCTTAATGAATTTCGACTCAAACCCACCGTGCTGTAGGCCGGATGCATTGGCGCACACGTGGTCTAAATCATCCGCTGAAACGCGAAAGACCGACGGGGCGAAATGTGGACTCTCGCTCGACACCGTAGTTTTTAAGCACAGATTATAGTCACGTAAATTTCGTGAAAGCGTCTCGAGCGACACGTCTCCGCGGAACGCCATCGTGGACTCAAAGGATCCACCTCCATTGTGCGCGCAATCAATCGGACTGCAGAGATCTGACGCATAATGCGACAGCTCCGTGATGGCCTCCGTGCGATCTCGCGTCAGCGTCTCCCTCATCGATGCCGCCACCGGTATCGGGACGATCTCAGTGAAGCATGTCACTTTCTCAATCGGGTCGGCGCGTAGGTGTGCACGAATCGTCATACCCGGCGAGATTCCAATGGGGGCCGCTACCTGCTCCAATGGCGTCTGTGCATTCGCACCGGCGATGGTTATGTGTTGATCAGAAGGCTGAATCATAGACACCGGATTATTCATAGACGGCTTAGGCTGCATCAATACGGACATTTAACTATTGAACGTTAGTTCCTTTATACGATTTCAGAATAGAATTTCAGAATTTCAATGGTTGAGTTTCAACCGCGGTATATTGACCATCGTTGGAAACTGTCCACGCCTCATGTAGAAAGTATGTCGTCACCATCGTCACGTACAACCACATGAATAAAATACCCGCCAAGAATGGCCACGCTCGAGTCCACACGTAACCGGCATATAACATCAACTGAATCACGGTCATGATACGCGACTTCCATATGCCATGGAGTATCGGGCAACAATATAGAAGTGTCGTTATAAAACCAACCTGTACCATAGTCGTCGTCACGAGTGCATATGTTATAAAGTTAGCCATGAATGTTTTCGCGAGTAGTTGAGTGAAGTACTCGACCGAGCGTTAGGGTATCGCGGACGAGTATTCATTTCGGACGCGAACCGTAGAACATCATCCTTAAATAGTGTCTTCAAGATGTACTGCTCGACATACCATAGTGTGAGCACCCACGAAAATAAAATGGTCACGCTAATCGAATACGCGATGGACCACTCGTAAAAGGAATTTTCGACATAGACCAGCGGTGGGTGAACCAAAAAATAAACACCCATCGCACAGTAAGGGCCACACCACTGAAAAAAGGCACCATTCTCGACATTCTCGTCTTGATACACTTGTTCAAAAATAGGTAACCAGTCCGAATCTAACTCGTTATTCGGTGCATGTACATCACCATTCAGGTGTAAAGCCAGCTCGAGCACCCTGCGCTCAGGTTGCTTCTTCAAAATTAATAATTTCACCCGCGTGAAGAACTTTGACTTCTGCTGGAGAACCGTGATGAAGTCACGGACCACTTGCACGTACGTGAAACCAACGACTAACTGCAGTAAATCAAATAAACTCTTACTCTTAAAAAAATCCTCCACTGCTGTCGTGTGCATCATCTGTTCCCAAACTGCACATACTATCATCGCTGCTACGAAAATTAAAATCATCGAAATCACTTGATAGCGAATCAAAATCGATACCCCGATGAGTTTCATTTGTGACTACTTGAAATGAACTTAAATACTGAACAGTTACTTCAAGTGATATTGATGGAATCAACGCCCGCAGTGCACTGTCACCAATAGAATCATCCGACTGATAGACACCGCCCGCGTGACGATAACGATGAATATTCGCACCGCTCAAATGTTCAATATACTCCTGGAAACGACCCTGAAGTACGAGCATGTGACAAACATGACCCTCATGTGAACTCAACTCTCGCACTTCACCACGTAACCACTCGTGGACTAACACACGGACCAGATAGTCGCCAATGGTATACTCGCGGACATAATCACGCATGTCTCTCTTTCCACACCAACGGGAAGCCGTCGAGTTTGTATTAGCACGTGGATCAGCGGTACTCTGCTATGAAATGGGACTCGGGAAAACGTTTATAGGTCTAGGAGTCGCGCGTCATTTTAAAGTCGTTTTCGTT
>Ga0302125_10001592_pt1 | contig 11225 bp, 16 predicted proteins | sample CB4_surface_MG_FD_203111 | JGI IMG/M metagenome (GOLD analysis project Ga0302125, IMG submission 203111) | Marine microbial communities from Western Arctic Ocean, Canada - CB4_surface | ecosystem: Environmental > Aquatic > Marine > Oceanic | place: Canada: Western Arctic Ocean | collected... | reverse complement strand
CTCAGGGTTATGGGCTTTTTGTCGTAACTATTGGTCCTACAAATCTTGTTGAGTTAATAGCCTACACCGAAAACATCGACGACTTGCAAATAGCGGGTGCGGCTTCAGCGGTTCAAGTTGCGGCAACATTAGCTTTGCAGGTTTATGATGAGGACTAAAAATGAGTAAATGCCCACAGGTAGAAATTATGGAGCTGAAAGAATTTATAGCAATCCAAGCTAAAGATAGAAGAATAAAAACAAAGACTCTTAAGCATTTTGTAAATCAAAAGTATCATTGGGAAAGTTTGCCGCCTTCAGATGTTATGAAGATGGCGGTTGAGCTTTTAGCATTTAGACAGATTATGGGAGAAAAAAATGAGTATTAAATTAGGTTGGATTGTTGCAGGCTTTGCCGTTATTCTTTTGATGGGCTTTGTCGGTGAAAGCGATTACAGGGCAGAGCTATCTGCTGAAAATGCTTATTATCAAAACGTCTGTAATGGTGTCTGGCCTGACTATAAGAACAGGAAGCCTGCTTGTGAATAACAATGTGTGGGTCCCTACTTGCAGCAAAAAAGATATTACAGCAATTAGTGAAATGAAAAATCAAGGCATGACTTATGCTCAGATTGCTAAAAAATACGGTAGCTGTAGATCAGCGGTAACGCGCTACCACCGACTATATGAGCGCTACGGAGTTGATATTTTTGCAACAAACAAATGATAGGGAGACAATCTTGGAGCAAGACAAAAGCTACACAGAAATATTTAGGCAATCATCATACTGGCAAAACAAAAGAATGTTTTATCTAAGAGACATTCGCAACACATGCAACTGCAATAATAATGACGCCAAAAAAGTTGTTAGGGATTTAATGGCCCGAGAAGTTGAGCGCGGTCAGTATCAGCAAGGCAACACCCATCCACTAGCACACAAGAAGTGGCGCGAGCCTCTGGAGTGGGACGGGATGTACACCCCGAAATATTGCTAGATAGGCATAACATAAGTTGTTATAATGCATACCCGTCTTATACTTTGCTAGATCTATTATTGGAATATTGTAATGGAAAAAGCATATCGCACTACCCTTAGAGTTGCTTATTTGCTTGATGACCAGTATGGCATTTACTGGGCAGATGATAACGGAGGGCATCAAGATTACATCTGTACTGTTATTGGGTTTAATAATGCCGTCAGGGTTGCGAGCGGTATTGGGTATCAGCAGGTAGAGTGTATTGTCACGCCATGCTTTGAGTCAGAGTATGAAAGGCAAGACAGCTTGTACAGAAACATTGAAACCAAACATTGAGGAAAATAAATGCCAAACCTTAGGGTTGTATATCTAAATGCCGCTGACTTAATACCGTATTCAAACAACAGCAGAATACATACCGAGTCTCAGGTGCTACAGGTAGCTGCAAGCATCAAAGAGTTTGGGTTTACTAATCCTATATTGGTTGATGGCACTGGCTCAATTATCGCTGGGCATGGGAGACTTCTTGCTGCAAAAAAGCTAGGGCTAAAGCAGGTTCCTACAATTATCTTAGACGGCCTGACTGAAGCACAGAAAAAGGCTTATGTTATTGCCGACAATCAAATTGCTATCAATGCCGACTGGGACCTTAACTTGCTGCAGGTTGAAGTTGAAAGGCTTGCAGAGCTTAATTTTGATATTGATCTTTTAGGGTTTAGCGATGATTTTATTTCTGGCCTTTCTGAAGCTTTAGATTTTTCTGATAAAAACACAGAAATTGATGTTGATGATTTTGATGATTTAATGGAGCTGAAGTTTAAACTGAGCGCGGAAGATTTTGGTGCTGTTAGCGAGGCTCTGAGAAAAATAAATGAATCAAAAGAAGTTGCAATATTGCAGGTCCTCGGGCTTTGAATTTTCCTTACTCATGGCGCATGTCAGACGGATACCCCGCTAAAAACGTGGTAAGCAATAACCGCAAAGTATTCGGAACCTTTATTTGTGGTGGCGGCTCATCCATGGGATACAAACTTGCTGGGTATGAGCATTTAGGGGGCGTTGAAATTGACCCTAGAATGGCAGACCTTTACAAAGCAAACCACAAGCCTAAGCATTTATTCCTTGAGGATATTAGAGCTTTTGCTGACAGGGAAGATTTTCCTGATGATCTTTATGATTTAGACATACTAGACGGAAGCCCTCCTTGTTCCTCTTTTAGTTTGTCGGGCAACAGGGAAAAAGACTGGGGCAAAGAAAAAGTGTTTGCTGAAGGTCAGACAGCTCAGAGATTAGACGACCTGTTTTTTGATTACATTTTGCTGGCCAAAAAGCTGCAACCAAAAGTTGTAATTGCTGAAAACGTAAAGGGCTTAATTGCAGGCAACGCAAAGGCTTATGTAAAATCGATCAAAAGTAAATTTGAAGATGCTGGGTATAAGGTGCAACTGTTTTTGTTAAATGCTGCATCGATGGGGGTGCCTCAGTTAAGAGAAAGAGTGTTTTTTATATGCCAAAGAAAAGACCTTAACTTTCCTCTTTTAAAGCTAAAGTTTAATCTAAAGGCTATTAAGTTTGGTGAGTACAGAAGTCAGAACGGCAGCGGCAGACCTGTAGCTGCAATGACAAAGCACCTGCTTGCAAATAGGATGCAGTCAGACAAAAAGATAGCAGACATAAATATGAGGCTATACAAAAAGGTAAGCGGCTACACTCGCCCAATAGTTAAAGACTCAGATGTGTGCCCAACAATAGTGGCCTCGTCTGATATGTTCAGGCACTTTGATGCTGAGCATTTTACTCCTCAAGACTTACAGAATGCAGGGAGCTATCCGCTTGACTACAATTTTAAATCAGTAAACCCTAAATATCTTATAGGAATGAGTGTGCCCCCTGTTATGACTGCACAGATAGCTTATCAGATATTCAAGCAATGGTTGTCAAATGAAGATAGGTAATCAGGGTGACGGGGGAGGCAGGCCGCCTGTAACCCTCAGTGAGACTCAGGTAGCCCAGCTAGAAGCCCTTGCAGCCGTTCTAAGTAAGGCTCAAGTGGCTGACTACTACAATATATCAGAAAACACACTGAGAGCTATTGAGGGCCGCCAGCCAGAAGTTTCTGCGGCTTATAAAAAGGGGAAGGCCAAAGCTATAGCCAGTGTTGCCACTGGGCTGCTACAGCAGGCTAGAGACGGTCATACATCTGCCGCTATGTTTTATCTTAAATGCCAAGCAGGGTGGAGCGAGGTAGCTGTAGAGCAGCGTGACATACCGCCCATGCAGGTAATACTGACCCATGATACTGACCAAGCCACAGACTAAGATATTTTCTTGTCAGGCCCGTTTTAGGGTTGTTGTTGCTGGCAGGCGGTTTGGCAAGACCTATCTATCGGCACTGGAGCTGATAGGCAAAGCGGTAGCTAAGCCTGACCAGCACTGCTGGTATGTTGCCCCTACTTATAAGTCAGCAAAGGAAATAGCATGGGACATGCTCGCTCAGGTAATGCCGCCCCAGTATGTTGCCAAAAAGAATGAGAGCAACCTGACGCTAACTCTGATTAACGGCTCTAAAATATCACTGAAAGGCGCAGAGAAGCCTGACAACCTGCGGGGCCGGGGGATTGATTTCTGTATCCTAGATGAGATTGCCGACATGAAGCCTAACACTTGGACTGAAGTCTTGAGACCTTCACTGAGCGACAGGGGCGGCTCTGCTATGTTTATCGGCACACCCAAAGGAAGAAACCACTTCTATGACCTCTGGGGCAAAGGCGTTGACAGTCAGGATGGGTGGTCGTCGTTTCAGTTTACAACTTTAGACGGGGGCAATGTCCCTCAGTCAGAGCTCGATTCTGCAAGACTAGACCTTGATGAGAGAACCTTTCAGCAGGAGTATCTGGCCCAGTTCGTTAACTACTCGGGCATTATCTATTACAGCTTTGCAAGAGAGCACTCTGTTGTTAAGTTCGAGGGAGAGCTTGACCATCTGCACATTGGCATGGACTTTAACTTAGACCCTATGAGCGCGGTAGTAATGCTAAAGCGCGGGAATAACCTGTATGCCATTGATGAAGTGGTTATGTTTGGGTCTAATACTGACGAAATCGTTGCCGAGATAAAGGAGCGATATGCAAACAAAAAGATTACAATATACCCTGACCCTGCTTGCAGGCAGCGTAAGACCTCAGCAGGAGGCAGAACAGACCTCTCAATACTACAGAATGCAGGGTTTGAGGTAAGGGTTAAGAACGTACACACAGCGGTGAGGGACAGGGTAAATGCTGTCAACTCCCGGCTTAAGTCATCGAGCGGGGATAGACGGCTATTCATTGCCCCAAGATGCAAGAAAACAATTGAGTCGCTTGAGCGACAGACTTATAAGGAAGGAACAAGCCAGCCAGACAAGTCAGGCTATGACCATATGAATGATGCACTGGGCTATGCTGTTGACTACTTGTTTCCAATACGCAAACAACATGAGGCGGTAAAGCCTCAACGCTGGAGTTAGCATGAGAGAGATTGAATATCAGCACCCCGACTATGAGAACAACGTCTATCGCTGGGAGTTTTACTTGCGGTCATACATGGGCGGGGAGGAGTATACCAACGGCAATTACCTGACCTCTTACCTGAATGAGTCTAAGGAGGATTATTCAAGACGGCTGAAGCTAACCCCTCTGGATAACCACTGCCGTAACATTGTTCATATCTACTCATCGTTTCTCTGGCGCGTACCACCTACCCGCAACTTTAACTCACTGGCTGGCAACTCAGCACTTGAACCATTTATAGCTGATGCCAACCTAGACGGCCAAGGGCTTAACTCTTTTATGCGTGACGCACAGGTTTGGTCAAGCGTATACGGCCATGTGTGGCTAATGCTGGATAAGCCACAGTCTAATGCTGGGACAAAGGCACAGGAGCTAGAGCAAGAGATTAGACCCTACCTGACAATGTTTACACCTGAGAATGTGTATGACTGGAAGTGGGAACGAACAGCCAGCGGTAGATTTGAGCTGTGCTATCTGAAGGTTAGGGAGTCAGTTGACAGGGTTAGTGCTACCGAGACAGTCAGTTACTTTAGGGTCTGGCGAAAAGACACAGTTGAGTATTGGAAATACAATGGTACTGAGGAGCAAAAGTTGGAGGAGGTCGTTAATACTCTGGGCAAGATACCCGCTGTTTATCTACCTGCTGCAAGGTCAGTTGTCAGGGGGATTGGTATCAGTGACTTATCCGACATATCCTATATGCAGAAAGCCATCTATCAGGAGCTATCCGAAATAGAGCAACTGATTAGAATATCCAACCACCCCACGCTCGTTAAGACCTACGAGACAGATGCCTCAGCGGGTGCTGGCGCGATTATAAATATCCCTGATGACTTAGACGGCTCACTGACCCCTTTTCAACTACAGCCAAACGGGGGCAACCTAGACGCTATACGGGCATCAATTACGGATAAGGTTAACAGCATCAACCGCATGGCTCACATGGGGGCAGTCCGGGGGGCCAAAGAGCTGACCCTTTCAGGTGTCGCAATGCAGACCGAATTCCAGATGCTTAATGCGAAGTTGTCAGAAAAGGCTGATATTCTGGAGCTAGCAGAAGAACAGTTATGGCACATCTTTTGCCAGTGGCAGGACGTTAAGCCAGACGTTGAGGTAAGTTACCCAGACGGCTTTGATTTGAGGGACTACCCGCAAGAACTAACATTCCTGCAGCAGGTCAGGTCTAGTGGCGTCAAGTCGGTTACTCTAATGCGTGAGGTAGATAAGCAAATATCTGACCTTGTGCTTGATGACGAGCTGCTGGCTCAGTCGCACACTGAGATTGAGGAGCTGACACAGGTAGTCGGTGACTTCTCAGACAAGACGCAGATATACAAGTATCACATCGATGCTGGCCTTGTGACCTCAAATGAAGTCAGGGAAAAGGTCGGGCTGACTGATCTGGCAGGAGGCGACACATTGTTGCCCCCAGTCAGCACTCCGTCTAAAGGCCCATAATGGCCGCTGACAACAACTATGACGGATACCTTGATAAGTTAGCAGACAGGCACGCCAAAAGGCTGTCAGAGGCGCTACAGGAGCTTGAGGATAGGATTGCTGCCGCATTAGATGCTGCACCTGTGAAAGCGGGTGCTTTGTTTGATCTTGAGTGGGCGGTTAAAGCTAGGCCAGAGCTATCTAAGATAATGGGGCAAACCTATTTGAAAGAAGCCACCTCAGTTTTAAAAGACTATTCGGCAGTTTCAGTCAAGGCTTTAGACATGCTGAATGAGTACGGTAGCTTTACTCAGACCAGCCCAGACGTTATCAAGCAGCTTCAGAGCTTAACCTTTAAAGGCTTTGAAGATATAGCTACAAGCCATTTAGATACTATTTCAAGCGAAATCTATCAGAGCACTCTTACAGGCAGAACAAAAACCGATATGGTCAAAGCGGTGCGTCAGTCGGTAAACGGTGTGTATATCAGCTCAGATAATGACGCTATAGAAAAGCTGGTTAACATTGCTAAGAACGGCTCGCCTGATTTGGCTGCACTAGCCGTTGATGAGCTGCACTCTGTATATGCTTCCGACAGGGTAGGCAACAACATGAGACGGTATGCAACTCAAATGGCTCAAGACTCTTTGATGCAATTTGACGCAGCTATTAACACAAGCATGGGTAGAGATGCAGGCATTGATACTTGGAAATATTATGGGGATTTAATCAATGACTCCCGCCAGTTCTGCCGCGACCATGTAGGGAAAGTGTATACAACAGCAGAAATTGACGAAATATGGCAGGGTAGCTGGGCGGGTAAATCATCTAGTGATGGACTGATAGCAAGGGGCGGGTATAACTGCCGCCACCACTTTAGACCCTATATCCCAGACGTTGAAGGCGATATATCAAACACTGAGCCAGCTAAGCCCCCAGTGCCTAAACCGAAGCCAAAGCCTAAAAAGTTAAAGGTAACAGAAGACCTGAGCACAAGCGCGGCATCCAAAAAAGTTATTGATAAGACTTTATCTGTAGGCGCCAGTGACAAAAGGTATCCTTCTATTCCGTCTGGCCCGAGTGCTGGCGCAAGTTTAAGGTTCAATCACAAACAAAGGAAAGGGGTAACAGATCAGGAGTATGCAGCAAAGATTGAGGGCAAAGTAACAATGCCTAAGACGGCTGACTACAGCATGAAGATGCTTGAGGAAAGCATAACGCGCGTTAATAACATGGCAGACACTTACAACGTGCCAAAGCTAAGAGCCGTTATAGCTGTACCTAAAGCAAGAAAGCGGACTAACGCATCGATGGGAGATGGCATTTTATCTGTCAACCATGACTACCTTGAGAAGAACGGGCGCAGAGCTTATTTAAGCGTAGATGAGCTGACAGATAGGGTTGCTCTTTTAAAAGAAGAATCTTTTATTATAGGGGACGAATACGTTGCAGCAACAACTGCTGCCGCCCGGGCTAAGGCATCTAAAAAGTTAGGAGAAGCAAGGTTCAAACTGGTTCAGGCAGAGCAGGACTTAATAGAAAGCACCGCCTTTTCTAGTCGGTTAGCGCCAGAAAAATGGACATTAGGAGATAACCCTACACAGCAACCTTGGAGTCTGAGCAGTCAACTGCCTGCACCAAAGGATAAATTTAACGCAACAATCACTCATGAATTCGGGCATCAAGTGCACCAGCAATACGGAGTAAATGGGCGGCTAGCCTTTACTGCGCGCTACTTAACCCCACCTATAGAAAAATGGCTAAAAGGTTTAAGTAACAGGAAGGCTGCAAGCGAGTATGCAAGATCAAATGAGCATGAGTTTTTTGCGGAGGCTTTTGCGGCATATCATAACAATAGGAAAGACCTTGTTGATGAAAGATTGCTAGAGCTGTTTGACGCCTTTTCAGTTAAAGACTATGACAAAGTTAATAGCATTATAGGATTAGAAAAGCCATGAGCATTGAAAACCTTGCAGAAGCAAAAAAGATACTATTTAGCGACGACCTGATAACTGACACGGTTTTAAACAAGCTGCTTAAATTGTCTGACAGTGCAGACATTGAGTATGAAGATCAGTGGGGCGGCATTTTAGAAGCGGCAACATTAGCAAATATGTACGTTAATGCAGACAAAGATAGCGAGCAAAGCTAATTTTAAAATGAAAAAGAAAATAGAGATTATTGAAATGCCTTCAGCGGTGGCCCGGAAGGGCAGAAACGCAAAGCCGTCTGCTGTGCATATTGATAAGAAGCGTGAGGCCAAAAAGCGTGGCCTAAACTTAACAAGCGAGGTATTAAAATGACTGAAGAACAAGGGGTAGAGCATACTGAGGTTGAGCAGGGTGTTGCCGAGCAAGTCAGTGAACCGAGGACGTTTACACAGCAAGAGCTTGAAAGAGCTGTAGGTGAAAGACTGGCCAGACAACAACAGCAGTTTGACAGGCAGGTTAAAGGCATTGATTTAGATGAAGCTAGAAAGCTGCTTGACGATAAAGAAAAAGCAGTTCTTGACCGTCAAAAAGAAAAAGGAGAGTTTGAGTCTATCCTAAAGAATACGGTTGAAAAGAAAGACCAAGAGATACAGGCTTACAAGTCTAAGCTAGAGCAAACCCTTGTAGACGGGTCCCTGTTATCTTCTGCTAGCCAAAACAATGCCGTTGATGCAACTCAGGTAAGTCAGTTGCTAAAGAGTCGTGTGCGACTTGCAGAGGACGGCAACGTGGAGGTACTAGATACCGAGGGCCTGTTGCGATATAATAAACAAGGAAGTCTGTTATCAGTTGATGAATTGGTATCAGAGTTTCTTACGGCTAACCCTCACCATGTACGCGCTACTCAAGGCGGCATCGGTTCACAGGGGAATGCTGGAGGCACTACGCAAAAGCCTGTTAGTTATGCGGATATGGTAGAAACTTGGAACAGCGGTGGCAAAGAAGCCTTTGCTGCCACCAAGAAAAACCGTAAGTAATATTTCCGTATGCTTTTTTAGAGCAGCGGAATAATAATCCGTTTAACTTTATAAAGGCATACTAAAATGGCTGCAACTACAAGTACCACCCTTGACGACCTGTTTGCGAATATCATTGCACAGGCACGATTCACCGCTGAAGAACAGAGCTTGATGGCTGGTCTAGTTACCCGCTATGACATTGGCTCTGTTGCTGGCAAGACAATTCAAGTACCCAAGTATCCTGCTATCGCTGCCGCTGCACTGACAGAAGGCACTGATATGGCTAGCACAACCGTATCAACATCTTCTATCACTGTAACTGTTGCCGAAGTTGGCGCACAGGTATTGCTGACTGACATGGCTGCTTATGGTGCTGGAAACCCCGCTGAAGAATTAGGCACTGTCCTAGGTAACGCAATTGCTACCAAGATGGACCAAGACCTGATTGCATTGTTTGCAGGATTTTCTTCTGCATTAGGTGCGGCTGGCGCAGAGGTTACAGCAGTAGAAATATTTAAAGCTGCCGCGATACTCCGAGCCAATAAGGTTAGCGGTGCAATATCTGCTGTTATCCACCCTTATCAGGCTTATGCGCTCAAGTCAGCACTGACTGCTGCTTTTATTAACCCTAACGGTGGCGTTGCTCAGAATGTCGCAATGGCTAATGGCTACGTTGGTAATCTGGGAGGCGTAGAAGTCTATCAGTCGTCTAACCTTGTTATTGATGGTTCTGGTGATGCGGTTGGTTGCGTCTTTGCCCCAGAGTCAATGGCTCTTGCAATGAAGCGAGACTTCAACATTGAGATGCAGCGTGACGCATCAATGCGCGGATGGGAGCTTAACGCTACTGCCGCCTACGGTGTTGGCGAGCTTGATGATACGTTTGGCGTTAAAGTTACTGGTGACGCAGTAATCTAAGTGTAGTTAATTGCCCTCTCCCCTGACGCTATCGGGGAGAGGGACTTTTTCATTCAAGGTAAAAAAACTATGTCAATGTCCAGTGATTCCTCGCTGCAAGAATTAGTACCTGACATTTTAGACTTTGGTATTGCAGGGTTCTTTTCAGAACATGCGAAAGCTCAAGCAGATATTGAGCGTGAAATCAGGATTGAGTGGTGGCCCAGAAGGGGTCTATCAGGCGATCTAAACCCCGCCAAGCTAACCGAGTCTCAGTGGGCGAAGGCTGCAAGCTATCTTGTCCTGTGGCGTTATGCGCTGCCCCAGCTTACAACATGGGTAGACGGTGATAGATTCCAAGCCATGATTGACTTCTACAAGACAAGATACCATGAGGAAATAGCGGCTGTATTCTTGGATGGCGTAGAGTATGACGCTGACGGTGACGGGGCTTTGACTCAGGAAGAAAAGAAGCCCATTGGGGCTGGGTATCTGGCTCGCTGATGGCTACCACCAAGATAGTTATTACCCCTAAGAATGCAAGGGACTTGACAAAGGAGGAACGCGCACAGCTTAAAAAGCGCACTCCTTTAGGTTTAAGTAGGGCAGCGTTAAAGGGTATTAACATTATCCAAGACGGCCTAGATAAAGGTCAGGGCTTTGAGGGTACGCTTGCCCCATACTCAGATGCTTATGCTCTAATCAAAAGAGCCAAAAAGGGCAGCAGCCAAGTGGTCAACCTTAAATGGTCGGGCAACATGCGCGGCAGCATTACCCACAAACATGATAATGATAGCGCAACTATATTCTTTACAAGGGCTACCGAGGCGAAGAAGGGGGCTATGTTAAACAAGAAAAGACCCTTTTTTGGTATCAATGAGAAAGGCGAAAGGATGCTTGCGAAAGTGTTTGAGGCTTATGTATTCAGGGGCTTTAGTAAATGAGTTTACGCGAAGGCATAGCCGCTAATATTGTTACTGTACTGGCATCTAAAGATAAGCCGCTCAACTTCCAGTATGTAACGAGAGAGCCGTTTGACTTTGATAAGCTAAGTAACGCCCAGTTCCCCGCCATACTTGTCAGGTCGGGCAATGAGTCAAGAGAAGATTCAACAATAGGCGGCACTCTAACTCAGAGGCAGTCGGTGATTGAGTATCAGATTGTGTGCTATGTTAAGGCTAAGGAAATAGACTCAGCAAGAAACAACGTGATCGATGCTATCGAGGAAAGGCTAGACGCAGACAGGACAAGGGCAGGGCTTGCTGTTGATTCACAGATAACGGCAGTGGACACAGATGATGGTTCTATTGACCCTATTGGCGGGGTAATTATTACTCTGCAATGCACTTACAGATACCCTAGAGGCAATGCGTAATGAAAATGTATACAAAATCAGGGGGCGAAATATTAAACGCTCACCCGTCAAAGATTGAAAGTT
>Ga0302125_10001586_pt1 | contig 11257 bp, 10 predicted proteins | sample CB4_surface_MG_FD_203111 | JGI IMG/M metagenome (GOLD analysis project Ga0302125, IMG submission 203111) | Marine microbial communities from Western Arctic Ocean, Canada - CB4_surface | ecosystem: Environmental > Aquatic > Marine > Oceanic | place: Canada: Western Arctic Ocean | collected... | reverse complement strand
GACCGAAAGTCGGAACGGCAGTGTCTCCCGCTCGCCGTCAGATGTCTGGTAGGACTACCCGTGAACGCCGATCAGGCAAGATGAAATTTTCGCCAAGGAGGGCTGTGGTCCCATGCCGCACCAAGTAGCACAGTCGATCTTTTTAATCCTGCGACCAAGTTTCTTCCTAATTCGAAAGAATAAAGATCAGCCTGTAAAATATTAAAAGTGAGATGTCTGCATAACCCCTATTTTGATAACAATTGAAAATAAACCATTAATTTTGTTAGGTAAATTTTATGAAATCCATGAAAACGGAGTTAATCTGAGGTCTCAAAGTAATATATATTTTTGTGCGCTGGAGACGATTTTGACTGGCTTGATCATGGAATGTCGATGCAAGTCCTTGATATTTCCCGAAACCGAAATGTTTTGAGCATAACGGAACCACGCGGTAACAATCAGTTGTAATTATTGTTGACAACTTAGAATTCAGCAATATAAGATTAGTAATGAATTCATTTCTTATCGAGATGAAGGCGTTGCGCAAAAGGGAGAAAATAGCATGACCAAATCACCTCAATCAACGTGGTTAAGAAGAGTATTCTCATTGGCCGGCCTGTCGATGCTGATTACGATTCCGTTCGCACACGCAGCCTCAGCTCTTGAGCTGGAGAAGCATGAGCCTATATCAATGATTATCAACCAGTCGCCTTGGTATGCTGGCTTCGCCAGGACGGTGCAGGACTACGAGGACGAAACCGGAAACAAGATCAATTTGGATGTCACACCGTTTGTCGGCGTGCTGGAAAAGATCCGGAATTCGATCCGGGCTCCAAAAGGCATCTATGATATCGTCCCAGAATGGACGTCGGTGATGTCATCGATCATGGCGACGGGCCTGATAGAACCACTCACAAATATCGACCCTGATTTCAAACTCGACGAAGGTTTGTGCAAATATCAGGACACAGCATACTGGGATTTTGAAAAACGATCATTTTCAAACACCGGTGAACTGTTGGGCGTGCCGATAAATGGCAATGTCCAAGTTCTGTACTATCGCGAGGACCTCTACAAGGAAAAGGGCCTGGAAGTTCCCAAGACATGGGATGATCTTATCGAAAATGCCAAGATTCTGAATGATCCGCCGAACATTTACGGTATGGTGCAGCGTGCTGACAGAACCGCGATCGAGTATAATTTCATATCGTACCTCTACAGCCAGGGCGGATCCTATCTGAAGGATGCCAAAAACGGCGACATGACCGTTACAATCAATAGCCCCGAAGCCGTCAAGGCGATGGAGATCTATCTCAGGCTGAACCGGGAGGGCGGTTATCCAAATCCAGGATCTGTGACACAAGGAACGATGATCCAGTTGTTAGCCACAGGGAAGGCTGCGCAAGGCATCGGGGTTATCGCGGCGTGGGCCGCGATGGACGATCCCGACAAGTCGGCAGTGGTTGGGAAAATGAATGCAGCTCTTATTCCCGCGGGCGACGCGGGCCACGCCAGTGGTCTGGGGCATTGGAACGCCATGATTCCCAAAAACGTCCCGATGGAGAAAAAGAAAGCGGCACTGTACTTCCTGAAATGGCTGTCGCAATTCGATGTCCAGGTTCAGTACACCAAGAATGGGGCCGTACCTACACGCTGCGATTTGATTACTTCCGACATCGCATCCGATCCGCAGTTCCGGTTTATCAAGGCACTCGCGCAAAACTCTGAAGTCGCGCGCACCTTCCACCCGATTGCAGAGGCAGCCGAGATGGAAAGTATTCTGAACCTGCGTCTCAATCAAATTGTTACCGGCGAACTTTCGATCAGCGAAGGGCTGAACACGGCCGCGCAGGAAATGTACGACGTGCTGGATAAGGCCAACTATAAAACTGGTATGCTGCCACCGCTGTAGACGCACGGTTCTGCGGATTCTGGCTTCCAGGGGCACCGTCAAAATGCCCTTGGAAGCTTTCAAAGACACAAGGTCCCGTTGTCGGTTGGCAATAAAAATTTGAACCGAGTATCTGTCGCATCAGTGGATTTTTTTGCGGCGAGTTTGGTTCAAGAGAGAAAAACAGCGACAGACCTGGTCGATCCCGTAACGGTTACTTTGAAATACAAGAAAAACGGAAACAGTAATAACGATGATCAATCCATGTGGCTATCACGCGAGCCCTGGATAGTAACCGCAACCAAATCCACAAGGGTCACATTCGAATGTTGAAATTGAACCGAATCTTGAAAGCAATCTTTTCTGAAAAATACAGGTGGCATTTGCTGTCCCTGTCGCCGTTGATCGCATTTCTGTTCATTTTTACGCTTCTGCCGATTTCCAATGTGGTCTTGATGTCTTTCTTTAATGTCGAGTGGAGCCATGGAGCATCCGTTTGGGAGTTTGTCGGCTTTTCGAATTACAAAGATCTGCCAGGCAACAGATTCTATATTCCTGGTATAATAAATACGATTATTTTCGCGGTAATCGCTGTCATCTTTCAGATGATAATCGGGTTTTTCCTGGCATTGATGGTGAGCAAAATCACAAGAGGCAGGGTAATATTCATCACTGTATTTCTGCTGCCCATCTTGATTCCGCCGATTGTCATCGGCTCGATCTGGAAGCTGATGTATGGATTTGACTTCGGCGTAATTAATCAAATCACAGCGCTATTCGGCATCTTTCCGAAGGACTGGCTCGGAAGCAAGGAACTCGCTTTGATGTCCGTAATAATCGTCGATATCTGGCACTGGACGCCCTTTGTCTTCCTCCTGCTTCTAGCCGGCATCGAGTCGCTGCCGGAGGACGTCTACGAAGCGGCCACGGTCGACGGAGTTTCGCAATGGAACCAAGTCAAACATATTACTCTGCCGTTGTTGATGTCGACCCTGATCGTGACGATGATTTTCAGAATAGTTGTAGCCTTCAAGGTGTTTGACGAAATCTACCTGCTCACCAGCGGAGGACCCGGCACCGCCACGGAGGTCCTGAGCTTTAGCATCTACCGGACCTTCTTTAACGAGGATCGGGTGGGGATGGGCTCCGCGATGTCGATCGGCGCACTCTTTCTGGTGAGTATCTTGACAGTTATGGCAATTTTATTGTCGCGGCGGCGGACGGAGTGGAAAAATGCGTAATCGACATTCGTTTGTGTTTTATCCACTGGTTGCTTATGCAATCGTGGTCATTGCACCCTTTCTCTGGATCGCCGGGACAGCTTTTAAGCGGCAGATCGACATCCTGCAGGGCAAGATAATTTTCACGCCTGTGTTATCGAATTTCCGTCAGCTTTTTGACTCTCGGGAAGCGACATTCTTGAACGACCTCTATAATTCAAGCGTAATCGCGGTAAGCTCAACAGCCCTGGTTCTGGTCATAGCAACCGCCGCGGCCTTTACCCTGCAGCGGTTGAGTATGCCCAAGTGGTTTATCAATGTAATTTTTTTGTGGGTGCTGATTTTTTATATGCTGCCGCCGATTACTTTCATCGGTGCCTGGTTTATCATGGCTGATTACATCGGCCTTTTCAATACGCGCTTTGCCGTCATTCTGGGGCACACCACTATCAACCTGCCACTCGGACTGTGGCTGATGGCGACATTCATAAACGAAATCCCGAAAGAGCTTCTGGAGGCCGCTCGGGTGGACGGATGCAACAATCGCCAGATCTTTTCGAAGGTTATAGTTCCACTAGTCAAACCGGGTTTGATTTCGACCGGAGTCATCGTTTTTATCTTCAGTTGGAATGACTTTCTTGTGGCTTTGACCTTGACTACCAAAGCCACTCAGACCGTGCCGGTCTCTATCGCCACCTTTGCCCAGGAGTACGAAATTCGATATGGTGCGATGGCCGCCGGATCATTTATTTCGACGATTCCGGCGTTGGTTCTTCTGCTTATCGGACAAAAGTACATCGTCAAGGGCCTGCTTGCCGGTGCCGTCAAGTGAATTTATTCGAATGGAGGTTTAGGTGAGTGAAATAATCCTAAAGAAAATTAGAAAGAGCTTTGGAAAAGTCGAGGTCCTCAAAGAGATTGACCTGGAAATCCGCGACACCGAAATGATTGTCCTGGTAGGACCATCCGGTTGCGGGAAGTCCACCCTCTTGCGGATAATCGCCGGCCTGGAAGAGGCGACGGCCGGTGAGGTCATCATCAATAACACGAATGTGGCCGACAAGAACCCAAAAGACCGGAATATTGCTATGGTTTTTCAAACCTACGCTCTTTATCCGCACATGACCGTGTATCAGAACATTTCGTTCGCTCTCAAAATGTCGAAAGTTCCGGTTTCCACTGTCGATGAAAAAGTACGCGCGGCGGCAGAGATGCTGGGACTAAGCAACCTGATGGACCGCTACCCGCGGCAATTGTCCGGTGGCCAGCGCCAACGTGTCGCCATGGGGCGTGCATTGGTTCGGGATCCCGTTGCATTTCTTTTTGACGAGCCCCTCTCGAACCTCGATGCGAAACTGCGCGTCCAAATGAGGTCAGAAATAAGACTTTTACATCAAAAACTTAAGGCGACATCAATTTTTGTAACCCACGACCAGGTCGAAGCCATGACGATGGCGGATAGAATTGTCGTCATGAACAACGGTATCATTGAGCAAATTGGAAAACCTCTTGAAATCTATAACAAGCCGAAGAATAGTTTCGTTGCCGGTTTCATCGGTTCCCCGACAATGAACTTGCTACCAGGTCATATGATCGATCGAAGATTTAAACTCGAGAATGGAAATCATATCGATCTGGATAAAGTCAATCCTGACTGGAATAACAAGCAGGGGATCTTCGGTATCCGGCCGGAAGACTTGGTAATTGTAAGCGACCAGGAGGCGTCGGAAACAGAAACGTTAGAAGTAAAGGTGAAAGTCGTCGAACACACGGGTTTGGAAACCTTGATATATGGAGATTTCGGGCGGACGGAAATGTGTCTTCTCACAAAGTCGAATGAAAAAATAAAATCAGGCGATATTATCAGAGTGAAAGTAAATCCTGACAAGGTTCATTTTTTTGAGGACTGACCTTGCTCTTGCTAGGTTAATGGGGCCTGCGCTGGGAAGCTGCACAGCCGAATAATAAAACTTAGCCCCTTTTGCTACTTCAAAACCAGTCCGGACAAAATCCGCCTGGCTGTGATGTTGTATGTACGCGTTCCGCTGTCACTTCGCAAAGCAGCATTAAAATTCCTCAGAAAATCACTGAAACGCTTTGGGAATCCAAATATGATCGTGACAGATAACCTGCGATCCTAGGGTGCTGCAATGAAAGTAGTCGGCAATGCCAAAAGGCAAGAAACGAGCCGCTGGCTGAACAACCGCGGGGAGAATTCGCACCTGCCGTTTCGACGACGGTAACGGGCAATGCTTCGGTTCCGGAGTATGAAAAGTTTGCAGAAATTTGTTGCCGTCGACATCTCTGTCTACAAACATTTCAACTAGGAACGCCACCTTTACAGCCGAGCCAATTTTAAGCTCACCCGCACCGCCGGGCAGTGTAAAAGTAACTTTCTTTCCGGCTGGGTTCGCACCGGCTAGCATCACCGGATGACAAACCCAGCCCGTTCCGTTATTTCAAAACGTCGCCCGAAGTCATCCGCCTGGCGGTGATGCTGTACGTCCGTTTTCTGTTGTCACGTCGGAATATCGAGGATCTTCTGCACGAGCTCGGCATCAACGGGAGCGATGAAAAAGTCCGTTTTTGGTGGAACCGGTTCGGGCCGAAATTCCTGGCTTTGTCCCGCTTAGGTTCTGGTCTCTCAACTCATTTATGCGGCCTTTCGTTCGGGTGCCAAGGAGCTTTTTCCGCCTAGTGATTAGTGGCGTCGGCGCGGGTTATAGAACCCATTGATATACTGGAAGATCGCGCCTTCTGCCTGAAGTCATGTTTCCCAGCGGTTACGCCAGATATGATAAGCTCAGCCTTAATGGATTTGAAGAACGTCTTAACCATGAAATTGTGGCAACAATTACCCTTGCCACTCATCGAGACCTTAAAGCCATGCTTGGAAAGATGCCGTTGATAGTTGCTTGAACAATATTGCTACCCGCGTTCCGTATGGTGAATGCAGCCTTCGGGCGGCTGGCGCAGTGCCACAGCCATGTCTAACGCTCGGATCGCTAGATTCCCGCTTCATGTGGTTACTGACACCGCCCAACCGATGAAGCTGCTGGAGTGCAGATCGAGGATAACGGCCATATACAGTCAGCCCTCACTGGTCCAGATATAGGATATCTCGCCAACCTATTTCTGATTGGGTTCATTCGCTGAGAAATCCCTGATCTAGCAAATTGGGCGGGATGTTGAATGTGTGGTCGCTGTTCGTCGTAGCCTTGTATTTTGGGTTCTGATGATTTCGATACTATTCTTTCGCGGCTGATCGTAGAAGCCGAACGGCCTATCAGTTTGGCAATGCGTCGAAAGCTGAACCCTCGGCCAATGCCGCGTGATACCTCCTCGCGCTCATGCAGCTGTAAAGCATGGCTGGACCGTTTGCGAGGCCGTGGCTCAATGCCTCCAGTCACAGAAAGCACGCCATGCACGGAACCCGCATGTTTATTGAGTGCACGCCCAATCTCACTCAATGTCTGCCCCGCCTTCCAGCGGTGCCAAAGTTCGTGTTTCTCACGATGGGTTAATCCGGGACGACCTGTTCTGGGCATTTCATATCCTTCATTACAAACATCTAAATATCAGATGTTGCGATGATCGATTGAATGCACCGTGGCCTTTTTTAACACTTCCCTCTACTCGCGCAGAAGCCGGACTTATTTGCGAAGGCGGATTTTGACGGCCTCATGTGGTCCAGACATCAAGTCATCTTCCTGCTGCTGGACCCCATTTGTTTAGCGCCGAAATGCCAACGCCCAAATCTAACGAAACTTGCGGACTTATTAGGCCTCTGCTGATCGCGTAGCCTGACAGCCCACAAAACTAAAGTACTCACTGAATACGTTCCCCACTCGAGGAATCAAATATCAACACCTTGTCCAAGTTTAAGGTGAATTTCGCCGTATCTCCGACAACCAACTTAACCCGCTTATTCGACCTTGCGCAGATTTTTTGCCCTGCCAATGCAGTGTAGATAAATGTCTCGGCACCCGTGGGTTCGACAAGATCGACCTTACCCACAAAAGATTTCGAGCTTTCGTCACCAATTTCGATGTGTTCCGGACGAATACCGTACTTAACGCGTTGACCGTCTTTGGGGCGCAAATGACTAGGCAATTGAAGCGTCACGTCATCTGATATTTTCACAGATATTTCGTCTTTCCGTCCATGCTTCACTATACCATCGACTAAAATCATTCCTGGAGAACCCATGAAAGTAGCCACAAACGTGTTTTTAGGATCATCGTACAACTCGATTGGCTTGCCTATCTGTTCAATTTTTCCGTCCCGCATCAACACTATTCTGTCCGCCATAGTCATGGCCTCGACTTGATCATGTGTCACATAGATGGAGGTTGTTTTTAGACGGTTATGAAGAGCTTTTAGTTCCGCTCGCATTTCGATTCGAAGCCGGGCATCAAGATTGGATAGCGGCTCGTCAAACAAAAACAGTCTAGGTGCACGTACAATTGCACGCCCCATAGCGACCCTCTGCCTTTGGCCACCGGAGAGTTCACGAGGATAACGGTGCATCAACTCATCAAGACCGAGAGAAGAACCCGCCGTGGTCACTCGTCCGCCAATCTCATCTTCCGGGAGACGTCGAATCCGCAGGCTAAAGCTCATGTTTTTCTTGACATTCATGTGTGGGTATAGGGCATAATTTTGAAATACCATTGCGACGTCACGTTGCTTGGGCACTAATCCATTGACGGACTTCCCGTCAATTTTAATTTCCCCATTTGTACCTTCTTCTAGGCCCGCGATGATCCTAAGAAGCGTTGACTTGCCGCATCCAGACGGGCCAACTAGAGCGACGAATTCACCGTCTGCTACCGATATGTCGACACCTCTCAGCACTTCTTGATTGCCGAATTTCTTTTTGAGTCCTGAGATTGTTACTGAGGCCATTTTTGTTCCTACTCAAGTTTACTGTTCCAACGCGCCGATTTTCATTACCTATCCCTTGAGTGCTCCTGCCGTGACACCCTTCAAAAACGACTTTTGAAACAGGAAAAAGATCAGCATCACTGGGATCGAAACGACTGTTGCCATTGCCATGAGGTTTTGCCAATCGCCTTGGAAATCAGAAAGAAACATTGCGCTAATACCAGAAGGTAATGGACGCATTTCACTGTCCGAAATGAAGGTTAGACCAAACAGCATTTCGTTCCACGATGTTATAAAGACATAGATTGCAGAAGCGGCCAATCCAGGGCGAGTCATTGGCAAAACCACATGAATAAATATTTGAAATCTGCTTGCTCCGTCGACGAATGCTGCCTCCTCGATTTCAATAGGAATTTGGTCGAAGAAGTTTTTAAGTATCCAAACTGCGACTGGCATCGTCACAATGGTGTGTCCCAACACCAAAGACCAATAGGTGTTCAGCAAACTCAAATCAACAAATATAGAATACATTGATATCATCATCATTGGCAGCGGAAATGCCATCGCAGACATGAAAAACAGAAGAATGTATTGATTTGCAATTAGCTTGTAGCGAGAAAGCGCATAAGCTACGCCCGCAGCCGAACCACATGAAACTATTGCTGTTAACACACCGACCCAAGCGCTGTTGAACATGAACCGTAGCACCTTGCCGTTAGAGAACTGCGCTGCCAAATTATCAAAGGTAGGCTTTTCGGGGATCAGCATAGGTGGATACGCAAAAACGTCGCTGGGGGTCTTGATCGCTGTCGACAGCATCCAAACAATTGGTGATAGCAATATTACCACGGACCCCACCGCGACGAAGTAGAGCATGCCCTTTGCAAGCAGGCGGTTCAATCGAGCCACGTCGATGGCTCGATTGCCAACTTGGTTTGTCTTTTTTAGTCCGGAAATTTCTGACATATTTTTGAACTGCCTTTCGGTTGCCCCGTGTTTACGTTAGAGCGCCTTTGCTGAGCCGCATGAACCAGAATGAGAAAATTACCGCACCAATCAGCCAAATTACACCAATTGCCGAGGCCAAACCAAAGTCCCAAGTTTCAAAGGCAGTTTTATATGTGTACAGACTGATAACCATTGTAGAGTTCACTGGCCCGCCACCTGTTAATGTGAACACCATTGTCAATTCTTGGAGCGACTTGACGATCTGTAAAAGATACATCACGAGTAGGATGTTACGAAGAATTGGCAACACAATCGCAGTCTGAATGCGAATGTAGCTTGCACCGTCAATCTTCGCCGCTTCGACCACTTCAGTCGGGACTTGTTGCAAAGCGGCAAGCGAGATAACCATCATAAATGGTATCATACGCCAGGCATATGCAAGTATCACTGCCCACTGGGAAAATCGCGAATTGAATAGAAAATTTTGAGGTTCATCAATGAAGCCAAATGCCTCCAGCAGGTAATTGACAATTCCGAAATCAAAGCTGGAAAAAAGCCAACCCCACAATATTGACACAACGATCCACGGGACGACCCAGACTTGGAATATCGCAGCACGAAAAAATGATAGCCCCTTAATGCCACTATTTAACAAGAGTGCCAGAAGATATCCAGCTACTGCGCCAATAGTAGTAGAGGTGAAAACGATAAAAAATGTGTTTTTCAGCATTGTCCAAAATAACGGATCTGTGACCATATATTGGTAGTTCTCTAGACCAATAAATTGTTCTACCTGCTGAAAGGGGGAACTGTTTGTGAAGCTTAGTCTAATTCCATTTATCAGAGGGTAAAATATTAGCAACGCCGATATCCCAAACGCAGGCGCAATTAGGGCGAAGTAAAATAGCCGAGATTTTCTAAAATCGTGCATCGCACCAACTTTCGTATGCTTATCAAAAGCTTAGTAGAAAAATTTTGTGTTTGATACCGTCGGATAGGAAAAAGTTGCTTACCCAGCCGACGGCCCATTCGATTTCTAAGTGTTTGGTCGTTTACTACTTCAGGACTCGGGTAACGCGACGATCCAAATCAATTAACTCGGCGTCAATATCCGTGCCGGCCATGACCTTCTGCAAGCTTATTGCAAGCTCTGCCATCATAGCAGCCCACTTTGGATGCTTAATCGGATTTGCGTTGGCTGTTGGGAGTGCTTCAACACCCACCTGAGTGAACGCATCATCTCCCATTATGCCGGAAGTAATCAATTCCTGGTTGGACGTGATCAGAATTCCTAGCGCCTCAAACGAAGAATCGACGAACTCTTGGTTTGACGCCATGTGCGTAAGAATTTTGGCAACAAGCTCTGGATTTTTGGTGACTGACGACACCATCAAGACATGATCGTTCGCGATCGTCCTGACTTTGCCATTTGCGTCCGCTGGCATTGGAGCAATCCAGAAATCACCGTCAGGACCTGCCTCCACTTTTCCTTCGGTAAGAGTGTCCATCAAACCTAAGCCCCAAGGGCCTTCAAAAATAAATCCCGCGCGTCCTTCGGCCATCAACGCTCGGGTTTGATTGAGATTGACTCCCGGGTTTGCGCAACCGGCATCAGTGATGTCCCTTACCCATTCCATGGCAGCACGGACGCCTGCGGAACTGAGGTCAGGATTGCCGTCCGCGTCCACCACGTCACCCCCCATTCCGTAAACAATCGGAATGGACCATTGACCGGAGTTGGCAATGCGATCAGTGCGCAGGCCGATGCCAAACACTTTTTGCCCACTGTTTGTTTCGAGCTTACAAACTGCCATTATTTGCTCTGTCAACTCGTCCCATGTGGTGGGGGGCGCATTATAGCCCGCCTTTTTTAGCAGACGAGGATTGTACTGTAATGTGATCGGCCCTGGCGCGATCGGAACCGCATACAGCTTGCCATTCACTGTCACTGCATCCAAACTTTCTGGGCCAAGTTTATCCAGGAACTCTTTTGACAACAGATTGTCCAGAGGCATGACAGCCCCGGCCTCGACGAGCGTCGGCACCCATCCAGCTAATGCCAGCCAGTAGTCCGGTTGATTTCCCGACAAGCTGGCCAGTGTGGTTTGCTGAAGGAACTGTGGAAAAGCCACGCCGCCAATCTGAACGTCAACGTCCAACCCCAATCCTTCAACCGAGGTTTCCATCCCTTCGACGAATTTTAGCCATTTGCCAGCATCCCACCAACTGCTGAATTTCACTTCTTCTGTTGCGCTGGCTGCTGTTGCTGCTGATAGTGAAACGCCCAATAATGCCGCACACATTAGACCTCTGGTTTGCCGCATCCTCT
>Ga0302125_10001582_pt1 | contig 11260 bp, 10 predicted proteins | sample CB4_surface_MG_FD_203111 | JGI IMG/M metagenome (GOLD analysis project Ga0302125, IMG submission 203111) | Marine microbial communities from Western Arctic Ocean, Canada - CB4_surface | ecosystem: Environmental > Aquatic > Marine > Oceanic | place: Canada: Western Arctic Ocean | collected... | reverse complement strand
GACCATTCGAAAAAGACGGCAGAGGCAGTGCCGGTCTTGACTGGATAGCGGCCAGTGAGCAGACCGGCGCGGCTAGCAGAACAGACTGGAGCAGGTGCATAGAAGTCGGTCCAGCGCTGCCCTTCGGAAGCCATTTGATCAAGCTGGGGGGTGTCTATGGTCGGATGACCATAACATCCCAAATCGCCGTAGCCGAGGTCATCTGTATAAATCAATACGATGTTTGGCTGCTGCGCGACTGAGGTGGAGACAAAGCATCCGCCAAGCAGTGCGGCGATCCAGCATAGGGTTGTTAGGTAGGAATTGGAGGTATTGAGTCTACTCATCATTTTGTGCTCTACGGCTAGTTTAGATAGGGCTGCGATGCGAGCTACGAATTTACCAATTGCCCTTGCTGGGCAAATTTCCTAATCGCTGACGGGAGTAGGCTGCGCTGCGCTGCTTGTACGCCGTACTTCGATCCTATTGCCGACCATAGACGCGAATATACTCTACTTCCAAGCGTTCAGCAGTTAGCGATGGATCGACTTCCCTGGACCGCCCTGCCCCCATCGCTAAGTTCATTATAATATTTTGTGGTTCGTCAAACGGGAACTCTAGCGCGTTGGCAGTCTTGTCATAAGTGAAGACATGCTCACCATTAAAAAATATTCGCATGCCTTCTGGGGTCCATTCCAGAGCATAGGTATGGAACTTGCCCGCCAATTGCTTGACGTATTTTTTACTGTGAATGTGGTTTCCCTGTTTAAAGTAATAGGGACGCGTATGGCAGGAAAAGTGCGTGAGGCCATCGCCAGTCTCATCATCGATTTCTCGGCCGTAATTCTCCAAGATGTCCAACTCGCCACAATAGGGCCAAGAGCGTTCGTCGCGGTAGGCGTCGCCTAGCAACCAAATTGCTGCCCAGCAGCCGTCGCGGGCAGAAACCTTGGCGCTGAACTCGATTTTGCCGTAAAGCAGGCTCATCCGCCCGCGGGTGGTGAGTCGCGCTGAAGTCCAACCGCCGTCTGCACGATCCTTACGCGCTTCGATGATCAGGCGGCCGTTTTCGCAGCGGGCGTTTTCGAGGCGGTTTTCGGTGTAATAATGCGCTTCACGGTTGCCCCAGCCCCAGTCGCCGAAGTCGTATGCCCAAATTTTCGGATCGGGCGCGCCATCCTCCTCAAACTCATCCGACCAAACGAGTGCCCATTGGTCGCCCTCAAGATTTTGCTTCAAGACATATGGCGTCAGCTCATGTTTCTTCAATAACGTGAACTTGATCCACTCGACGATCGCATCGCCGTCATTAATATTGATCTTCATGTTGTGCACCCCGACATCCAGAGGAGAGCCGTCTTTTTGAAGCACCACAAATGCATCGACCGAATCGACTGGCATAGCCCCAGTAATGTCGTAATTACGCTCGTCCGCGTTGTGGATATAGTCCTCGATATTCAGGATCGCATCCCCCTTGACTGAGACTTCAACGCGGTAGCGACCAGCAATAGGTATTTCGACATCAAAAGCTGAATCTCTTAATTCCGTACCGATAACGTTAATTTCCATACATGTACCTTTTGCTCCCATAAATGCGATGAGTCCTACGACTAAAAATGATGATTTTCTAAGCATGATTAATTATAGTTAATTCACTGTTAATAGATCTTTTTTAAAAGGCATTTTAAATGCCATCTTCTGCAGATTCTATAAAGTCATTCACGACCTTTGTTCCTAAGGGTTTGAAGCCCCCGCTTCTTCAGATTCCTCTCCCAGTTTCCTCGCATCTGCCAGTTCTGCCCGCATCTGCTTAATGGTCTTCTCGTCCAAGGCTAGAAAGCATAAGACAATACCATTAATAAATGCGAATGCACCTGGAATGATACTAAACATCACGCGAATGCCCATCAAAGTGCTGGGTGACTACCCTTCATTCAGCTGCGGACTTTCGACGCTCTTCAAGCTCTATAGCAATCTTTTCCACTTCATCGTCTCCCAGATTGTACCAAAAGAGGACGACTCCCGAAAGAATCGTCAAGACTCCTGGAATGATAGAGAACATCAGGAGAATTCCATTAAGTGACTTTTCCGACTGGTCGACATTTGCGATGTATCCAAAGTAGCCCAGCAAGATACCGACCGACCACCCCCCGAGAGCAAGCCCTGCTTTTTGCACAAACATCGCCGCCGCAAAGCTAAGCGCCGTGATTCGTCGGTTAAACTTCCACTCTCCGTAGTCAACAATATCGGTATAGATCGCCCAGACGAGCGCAGGCATCGGACCGGCCATAAAAGCGCTGAAAATGTTCAACCAGAAAATCTGCTCAAAGTTGCTGGCGGGAACGAAGTAGAATGCGATCACTAAAACAGCATTAATCATCGTCAACCCAATCAATGCATTCCGCTTACCGAATCGCTTCGACAATGGTTTTGTCATCAATAACCCGAACACCAAAGCAATCGGTCCCGTCGCGTAAAAAATCGAGATCTGATCCAGATACCAAAAGTATTTTTCATCCCCAAGGTTCGCGACGTACTTCAAATACGGATAAGTGATCCCCCACCTCAATCCTGAGAAAGCCAAGGTGATAAAAGCCACTACTAACATCACTATAAGTGGACCATTTCTCTTCAATAAAACTAGATCCTTCTTGAAATCTACTTTCTCATTCTTGGGCGGAGCGATGCGCTCCCGTGTCGTCCAAAAGGTGTAGAGAAACAAGATCGTCGCCAAAACTGAAAACACGATCATTGCAGTCCGCCACGCCTCAGGGCTGTTCCTCCCGCCGAAGCTATTGATAATGGGAAAGAGAGCCAAACCAATGATCACCTGAGCCGAAAATGCACCAGCAAATCGGAAATTCGACAGCGAAGCACGCTCTGCCGGATCGCTCGTCATCGTCCCCATCAACGCGGAGTAAGGAACGTTGATTGCGGTATAAACCGTCATCAAAAGAATGTAGGTCACGTAGGCATACATTAGCTTCCCAGTGGCCGAGTAATCTGGCCCCAAGAACGCTAGGAAACCGATCAAGCCATATGGAATAGCAATCCAAAGAAGATACGGTCGGTACTTACCAAATCGGGTTTGCGTTCGATCTGCCAAGCCTCCCATCAAGGGATCAGAAATGGCATCCCAAATTCGCGCCACGCCATACAAGGTCCCCACCGCAACCGGATCCAACCCCATCACATCAGTGTAGTAAGTAATTAAAAACGCGTTGACGATATGGAAGACAAAGTTCGAAGCCGTGTCGCCAAGACCGTAGCCTATTTTTTCAGTTCGAGAGAGCGTACCGCTATTTTTTTGTATCTGCACGATTGGATGTGGGGTTTACTTTTTTTTAATGGGGAGGGCGCATCGCAAGGCGAACCAGTCTAAAATAGAATCTTAGCAGAGAGGTTGTAAGAACGTGATTCGCGGTAATATCCGAAATTTTCGCGACCCGAGAAATCCCTGTTGTCTAGCAGGTTTTTTACCCGAAAAGCCAAAGTTAGTTTAGGAGAATTGCGCTTCTTGCCGAGTTTTTTCTCCCAGGTAACAAACGCGCTGGTAGTATGTTCGTCACCAAAGCTCAAATAGTGGCGTTCAGTGCGGACAGCATCATCAGGTTGTCCGACTGGATTATTATTTGCATCGTAATATAGATCGAAGCGGGTCTGCATCGTAGCAGAGCGATAGCGCTGGGATGCGCCAATCGTAAGCCCCTTGAGCGCACCGTCCCTGAACTTATAACGCGCAGTAAGGGCCGCGCGGTGCTCGGGGCGGCCAAAGAGTTCGAAGTCCTCAGGGTTCGGAATCAAGGGATGCAGCTCTAGAATTTCATTGGCTATAGTGAAATTGTAGGAGCCAATAATGCTCAACCCAGGTAGTGGATTATAGGTGAAGTCCAATTCTATACCTTCGGAACGAGTCTTGTCGCCAACTCCGCGTCGTCCAGCTAGACTCGGGAAGAGGAGAGGTTTATTGTCATCAGGTCCTTTTGGATCCCCGTTTTCCTTGGTGAGATCGTAATTCTCGGGAAACTCGCTACCATAAATCTCATATGGGTAAATGAGATTGAGCATACCGTCAGAATAGGCGAACGCGTTGTCATTTTCCTTAGTGATAGAATAATAAGCAAGTTGACCATCGAGCTTGCCGTTGAATAAGTCGAAGCGCACTCCAAACTCGATACCTGCACCCAGTTCTGGCGGCGCCATCTCTGCGAGAGGCGTACGTTGGGTGCCAGAGGGCGTTTCGATCGATTGTGCGTAGTTGGCAAAAATACCTATCTTGTCGTTTACCCAGAATAGTCCTCCAATGGTAGGGTTCAACTTGTCGTAAGTAACCGATGTTTTGTTGTTACGCCCATCGTCAAAGCCTGGGTCATAACCGAAATAGGAGACTTTGCGTAAAGAGGACTCAATTTGGATGTAGTCATAACGAAGCCCCATCAATGTGTGCAAGCGTCCATTGAAGAACTCGCTTTGATCGGCAAACCACAGGCTGTTGCTGTTGACCTTGGAGAAGGTCGTCTTGCTTAAAGCCCATTCAGCCGGGTTTCCAGCGTTTCCCGCTCCTGCTATGTCTGACTCAATGATTTCATTAAACTGTAGGATGGAGCGACCAGCGTTGAAGGGTTGCGATAGCGCAATATACTCATAGGCCCTATTGGCATCGGTTATATTGTTATCCCACGCTTGGGGCTCAGGTAGAAAGGCGCCATCAACGCCCACGGCACCGACGGGTACTTGGTCCTCGAATCGTTCGTTCTTGGTCTGCGTATTGAAGTCCCAGCCGACGATTATGCGGTTCTTAGCGTTGAACCAGTCGTTTTTGAATACCAAAGCGCTACGAGAACCAATGCGATCGGTGCTGATGTCGTTCTTAGTCCAGAAGGTTCTAATATATTGTGAACCGTTAGGTTGAGGCTCATAATTATCTTCAGTAACAGTATCTTTCACGCGTATCGATCCATATGACTCACGCCCCAAACCTGATGCGTCCAATTGCTCGACGTTCATCGACAGGTTCAGTTGCAGATTCTCATTAATTTCATGGCTGAAGTCAGCCATGGTAAACAGGCCGTCACGATCGTTGAATCGATCCGGTCCACTCACGGATCCGTAGTTCGCGCTGTTGATCAAGGCATAGTGATCAATCAGATCCTGGCGGCTAGTTACCGGATTAAACTCACCGGTCATCGGATTTCTTCGACCTCCGGTGTAGTCGATTATCCAATCCATGACCTGCTGGGGCAAGTATTCGACCCAGTCGGGGGAAAAGGGCACTTGGTAGCTGGTGTTGCTGTTATTAGCCGAGCCTTCGCTCAGTATGCCATCATACTTATCTCCGCGTTGCTTTGAGTCGAATTCGGTCAGGTCGCGCATGGAGCGGCTGGGGACGCGGTTGGTCGCGCTTACACCTTCGAAGTGCAGGCGCAATTGCGTTTTGGGCGTCAGCCTCATGGTAGTCGCCACTGTCAGCGCGTCCAGTTCGTTGCCCTTGAATTGATGGTCGTAGCCTTGTTCACTGTGTACACCCATGACGCGAATCGCGAAATTGTCGTTGATGATCTGGTTGGCGTTGAAGTTCGTGCGCAGGTAGTCCTTGTTACCTACGGCGACGGATAGGGCCTTGGTGTTTTTATTAAAATTTGCCAACATGGGGGCGTTGCTTACGGAACCACCTGGTGAAGCTTGGCCGAAGATCAGACTATTGGCACCTTTTATAATATCCACACGGGCAATGTTATAAGGGTCCGTTGGCAGGTTGCGCTTAAAGAAATTAAAGCGTGAAAACGAATTGCGGAAGCCGCGGATCCGAATGCGGTCAAGCGAGAATCCATTGGGGTCCTCATCAATCGAAGCACTCACCATGGCCAGATCTTCCGCGCTGAGAATGTTCAAATCGTCCAGCAACTGCTCGTTGACGATCGACATTGAGATCGGCGAATTTTTTACCAAAGTATTGGTTCGTGTGATTGAGGTGCTGTTAGCCGAGTAATAGCCTTCATCCTTATCACTGGAAACCACAAATTCGGGCAAGACATAAACATCTTCCTCCTCATTTTCGGCGCTGGTGGCTTTCGCCGATTCTACCAGAGACTCATTAGTATCAGGGTCCGTTTGTCCAGTGGTGCTCAGCGGCACGGCTAGCAATCCTGCAAGGGTAAGACGTAGCAAATCTTTCATAAATATGTAGTGGCTATGATGTTGAATAAAGTTTGTGCTGCTTTCAAATTGTAGTTGACGAAAGTAAACTACCGCACACTATGCAATTTTATGCACGCAGTTGCAAGCAAGAAATTAAATAGTTTTTATTTAATTCTTCAAAGAACTCTAATTTGAACGAGCGTATGCATACGCAACATTACGCACATTTCCTATGAAAACACAGCTCCCATTATTCGTCACAATTCTTTTACTCCATTTGACAACCGCGGTTCACGGCAACGTTTACGAAGGTTTTGACATGACTGATCAGAGCTCGGCTCTGCTAGCTAGCAGCGATGCGACTCGGAGCGGCACTACTAGCAGCGGATGGCGCAGCACTTGGCAAGTAACCGCTGGACGGCCCCTCCTGGTCGCTGAAGATTTAGAGATAAATGGACTTAATTCCGTCGGCGGCTCGGTGCTTCTCATCGGCGAACGCAAACCAAATTCGATTGGTCAAGGCGTGGCCATGCGGCAAATTGTTAATAGCTATGAAGGCGATGTTTACGGCAGCTTTCGATTTCGCGCAGGCACATTAAGAAAAGAGTCGTCGTTTGGCTTATTGCTCTCCATCCCGAGCCCAAATCCGCTAACTCCACGCTCAGCGACCTTTGCATTTTGCCCAAAACATTGGGGCTCAAAATATGGCATGTTAGCCGCTGGCAAACAACGTGTAGAAAAAAGCGCAATAGGAGCGCCTCACATACCAAACTCAACCTACCTGGTAGTTTGGCAGCTCGAAAACTTGCCTGCCCCGGGTAAGCGTAAGACGATTGTTCTGAACATGTGGGTGCTAGGTGAAGACCAAGCGACTCACTTTGCCAGCAATGACTTTTCTGAATCCGCATTGCGCTCAGCGGAACAGGGTGCTGCGCCCGAACAGGTCGCTCAATATATTCGTAAAGAAATCAAGGACTCTGCCCGCGGCTTGTTTGGTGGCATGATTGCTTCATGCTTTTCAGCCGGAATGCCTAAAGTCACATTTGATGAAGTCCGAATCTCGGACGAGAGTGTTGCTGATGCTGTAGGATTAAACCGTTAGCAATACTGCGATTATCTTTGGTCACATAAAGCAGTATATATATTCAAGTGCGCTTTCAAAGCTGGACTCGATCAATTCGTGGACAGTTCCTTTAATTCATAGACAGCTGCTTTGAATTTTACAGCATAACAGTTACTACCCGCTATTTTATTATGAAACGAACTCTTCTCCTATCATCCCTCCTGCTGATTGGTGCCTTGCGCGCAAACGGATCTGCTGAAGCTATCGCCATCACAGAAAAGAAAATCGACAAGTGGGTCGAAACACGGCGAATCATCGCAGACGAGCGTGCCAGCTGGCTGGGAGAGCAAGGAATGCTAGAAACCTCAGGGAGCTTACTCAAAGAGGAACTTGAGGCGCTAAAGCGCTCCGTTGAAATACTCGCCGAGACGAGCACAGCAGCAGATGCCGAACGTGAAAATCTGCAAGCAGAGCGAGCAGAAATTGAGGATGCTAACGAGATGTTGGCAGTCAAGGTGCGCTCCTTAGAGGTCGCCATCCACGAACTTTCAACGCGCTTCCCCTCCCCCCTATTGATTAAAGTGGCTCCATTGCTGCAAAACATTCCAGTAAAAGGATCCAGCACAAAAAAGGCCTTGGGCCAACGCCTACTCACTGTCCTCGGCGTGCTTTCTCAAGCAGAAAAGTTTAACGGCACACTCACCCTACAGACAGGCGCGCGCGACATCTCTGGTACTGGAGTTCAAGAGCGAGTCACCACCCTCTACTGGGGATTGGCCTTTGCGGTCTATGTTGACGACGCGGGCAAGTTTTCCGGTGTGGGAGTACCAGGCCCTGACGGCTGGGAGTGGTCAACGCGCAACGAATCCGCAGCAGATGTACGGCGCTTTATCGCAACCTACTCAGGCGAGACCGATCAGCTCGACTTCGTAAATATACCTGTAGAGATCCGTTAACCTCCAATTTCCTTTACTCATGCATTCTTACAGCAAAATTAAAACTGCCATCCTCCTCGCGGCGAGCATCTGGGTCGCGTATTGCGGACAAGCCCAAGCCTTTAACCAAGCACAAGTACGCGCTGATGAGGATTTACGCCAAGCGATTGATACGCTGAGCCAAGTACGTCAACAGATTGAACAGGATAAGCTGCCTTTATCGACTCAAATTGCGACATTGGAGGCCGAGGTGATCGAAGTTCGTCGAGAACGTAACCGTTTGCTCGCTCAGCGTGATAGCCGCACACTCAATTTGGACAATCTGCGCGGCCGCGTAAGCGTCTTGCGAGAGCAACAAAGCTTCATCGTAAACCGCCTGAATGAGTTCATCGGAGAATTTGAAGCACGCATCGACCTAAGCGAACTGCCACTCTATATGAAGCAACTTGAAGACGCTAAGCTGGTGCAGGACGATATAGATGTAAGTCAGCAGCAGAAGCGCTTGAAACAAATCGAGCTGGTCGAAGTAACGATTGCAAGAATCAACGCGGCCCTAGGTGGACACCGCTACGAAGGGCAGGCGATGACACCCGAAGGAAAGCTCGAGTCAGGTACCTTTGTAGCCGTTGGCCCACAGGTCTATTTTGCCTCCCACTCAAGCGCTACCGCGGGCATCGTCGAACGCGAAACCAATAATCCCGAGGCTGTTGTGGCATCCGGCTTCACAGCAAAACAAGCCGAAGCAATCCAAGCAGTCGCGAACAACGCCACGGGCGAATTACCATTGGACGCCACACTCGGAAAAGCTCTAAAAAAAGCCAAAGTGCGTAAAACCCTGATCGGACACATCCAAGACGGTGGCGCCGTTGGTTACTGCATCATAGCACTGGGCGGACTTTCATTCTTACTGGCGTTATTCAAAATTCGCGAAATTACATGCTTTCAAACCGCCAAGCCTTCGGCTGTTAATGGGGTCTTGGATGCGCTGATTGAGGGCGACAAAACAAAAGCACGCACGCAGGCCGAAGCGGTACACGGCGTCTGTGGGCAAATGCTGTTGGTTGGTTTGGAACGCGGAACGGAGCGCCGTGAGATCATCGAAGAGCTTTTATTTGAAAAGATCCTCGAAGTGCGCCCTAAACTAGAGCGCTTTCTCGCTTTCCTCGCACTATCGGCCGCGGCCGCGCCATTGATGGGCCTGCTCGGAACAGTGATTGGCATGATTAAAACCTTTCAGCTGATTACTATCTACGGCACTGGTGACCCAAAGGGCTTGGCTTCAGGTATTTCCGAAGCACTGGTGACAACCGAGTTCGGCTTAATTGTCGCGATCCCAGTGCTCGTAGTACACGGGCTCCTATCACGCATGGCACGACAGAAGATTGGAGAGTTGGAGCAAGTCGCCATCTCATTCGTCAATGGCATGCACAGCATTCAGAATAAAGAGGCGTAAGCATACCGCGTATAATGGAAGTCTCCTTGCAGAAAATTTTTGATATCTGGCTCAGCGGTGGCTGGGTAATGGCTCCGCTGTTTCTACTTGCCTTCCTGTTATATACCCAGGCCTTTCGGCTAGTGCTGCATATCGCGCGTACGAACCTGAACGGCAAAGAGGAATATGCCTGGCGCGAATGGGTACTCGAGCCACAAAAAGCAAAGGGGCGGCTCAAGGAAATCATCCGCTACACACAAGAGAACACCAACTGCATAGAGACCGTGCGAAACCGATTCGACGAAGTCCGCATGGCTCAGTTGGCAATGATCCAACAACACCTGAAATTTGTAAAATGCCTTGTAGCCGCGGCTCCACTACTCGGCCTACTCGGCACCGTCCTCGGGATGCTACAGACTTTTTTCGGCATTGCGACTAGCGGAGGCGCCGAAACGGCCACCGTAGTCGCCTCAGGGATCTCCGAAGCGCTGGTAACTACAGAGACCGGGTTAACCATCGCATTGCCTGGTTTGTTTCTGGTGATGTTTATCCAACGACAGGCACATCAAATAGAAGCCAAACTCTCGCGGCTGGAAAGTCTTACAATCACTTGTCTTAATTTGAAGGCGAAAAAATCTTTAACTACTTAGCACTATGCCCCGTCGAAGTTTGTTAGATGAATCGGAAGCTGAGTTAGAGATCAACCTCTCGCCGATGATCGATTGCATCTTTATCCTGCTCATCTTTTTCATCGTTACCACAGTCTTCGTTGAAGAAGCGGGCATTCAATTGAACAAGCCCGACAGCTCAGTGCTACCCTCCAACCAAGAAAGCGAGAACGTGACTTTCATTATTACTGAACACAGTAAACTAGTCTACAAAGGGCAAGAAGTTGCCCTAGCGCAGGTGAATGAAATTGTTCGCAATGGGCTCGAAGGTAAAGACACTCCAGTCAATATCGAGGCTAGCGGAAAATCCCACCACGGCTTACTCGTAGCTGTCTGGGACAGAGCGAAACAGGCGGGCGCAGAAAAACTCAGCTTCAGTACCATTGACTAATATGGCTTACCGCAGATCCATATATGCCACAGAGGATGAAACGGCAGAAATTAACCTTTCGCCGATGATCGACTGTATTTTCATCCTACTTATCTTTTTTATCGTCACGACTGTCTTTGTTGAAAAGCCGGACGCAACGATCGAGAAGCCGTTTGCACTAACCGATGAAAATTTAGAAAAAAACAGCCTTATTCTGGCAATCACCGCAGATAATAAAATCATCTACGGAAATCGCGAAATCAGCTTGGCTGGCGTGAGCCTGCATGTGAAGCAGAACATGTTGCAGAACGAAATGCCCGTGATCATACAGGCGGATTTAAATGCCGACCATGCTGTATTCTCAAAAGTCTGGAGCGAATGCAAACGCGCCGGGGCAAAGAAGATCAGTATCTCCACACTCAAGGACTAGGCACGGATGAATTCCCACACATATTCCACACCGACCTCCCGCCGCGACATGCGTATTGCGATGGCGCTAGGCTTCATAGTCTCTATCGTTATTTTCATAGTGATGGCTCTCGCCCAAATACTCGGGGACGTCCAAAAGCCAGTGCAATCTTACAACGAGCAGCTGGTCGCATATACCCCACCAGCAGTCGAAGATCTTGAAGAAGACATTCAAGAGAACGAGCCTGAGCCAGAACCACTGGACAC
>Ga0302125_10001578_pt1 | contig 11287 bp, 21 predicted proteins | sample CB4_surface_MG_FD_203111 | JGI IMG/M metagenome (GOLD analysis project Ga0302125, IMG submission 203111) | Marine microbial communities from Western Arctic Ocean, Canada - CB4_surface | ecosystem: Environmental > Aquatic > Marine > Oceanic | place: Canada: Western Arctic Ocean | collected... | reverse complement strand
TGCCTGTGCAAAGTTTCCCATTTTTTATGCCTTTTTATTACGGATTATTTTTGGGTTTAGTCCCCATCCTTCAGTGAGAGGGTCAACAACACTCTCGCCGTAAGAGTAGGTTTTTACTAAGCCGCCTTTAGCTAAATACGTTTTTATATCTTCTGCTAATTTCTCACGTTGTATTTCTTTCTCGTTCTTTACCATTACTTAACGCCTGTCTTATATATGAACTTTTGTAACTTTATGTATAACTGTTTCTCTGAGGATAGCTTTTTGAAAATACTCACACTTTAAGCAGTACCACCCTACTCGCTTCTGCGTCTCTATATTAAGTACTTGCTCAGAAGTTTCTTTGCACTTAAGACACACGTTAGTACTCAGGTCGCTAGATAGCGAAGGTACTGGTATCTGAGTTTCTGAAGACTTCATTAGTGTAGTACCGCCCTTGATTTAAAAGCCTGCATCACTAGCGTGTTCAACATCCAGAAAGACGATTCGTCCATCACTAAGCAGTCTTCTTCCTTATGCCTCCCCTGATCTAAGTACTCAATAACTTCTTCCTCGCCCATGTCTTGGTATAGCCGATGGCCTTCAAGCAGCATCCTAAAGTTTACTACTTCATAACCTGCACCTGTCTCAGCTTCTAGCTTTTCTGCTAAAGCAATGGCGTTAGCTACGCCGTGGATAACTTGGGTACTATGTTTCATCTAGTATAGCCTCCATACGTTTCTCTAACTCTTCTAACCTGTCCACGACATCTAACAACTGTTGGCCTAACTCTACCATTTCTTCGCCGTCTTCTTCGCTGAGTTCTATTATAACTTTCATTCAACATCCCATGTATCCATAGCTTCGTCGGCAGCGCGGTCAGCCATCTCTTGCTTGCGCTCTTCGGGAGATACGTAGTCTTCTTCCTGTGTTAACAGGTACTCTTCTAGTTCAACCATTACTCTGTCTCTACTCATTTCTCACACTCCGTTATGTCTCTAAGGATTAGGCGTTTCAATTGTTTACGTACTTCACCCGTACACTTAGTGACTATCTTAATATCATTTAGCTTTAGTGGATAGCTGCTCGGTTTCCAGTATAAGGCAGCAAGTGGTTTGGTAACCAATTGGTATGCCCATGTTTCCCCTTCATCATCCCTAACATAGAAGAGTAGGTCTGTCGGTAGTTCTGCACTCATGGCTCGTTCCTCCTTAGTGGTTGCTTTATCTAGTGTGACTCGTTCTTTTTCTTTGGTTGTCTTCAGACGAATGACTCGTTCTCGCTCGATGGTTGTCTTCGGTTCATTGACTCGTTCCACCTGTATGGTTGTCTTATGCCGTTTGACTCGTTCCATTTGTATGGTTGTCTTTCGCCGTTTGACTCGTTCGCTTAGTTTGGTTGTCTTGTATATTAAGACTCGTTCCTTCTTTGTGGTTGTCTCATTTATATTGACTCGTTTCGTCTATTCTGGTTGTCTTATGCTCTGTGACTCGTTAACTGGGCATGGTTGTCTGGTCTATGTTGACTCGTTCCTGCTCTCTGGTTGTCTCGGATCGGGTGACTCGTTTACCCTATCTGGTTGTCTATAATCTGCTGACTCGTTTTTACTTTCTGGTTGTCTAATGTCTGGTGACTCGTTTGCTCTATCTGGTTGTCTATAATCAGCTGACTCGTTTCTTCATAATGGTTGTCTAAAAAGCTGTGACTCGTTCGTTTCATATGGTTGTCTCACCCTCCGTGACTCGTTCATTTACTTTGGTTGTCTTGAATATAACGACTCGTTACTTCGATATGGTTGCCTTCTATCCAGTGACTCGTTCTTGGTTATTGGTTGTCTCAGACCGAACGACTCGTTTTTTCGCATTGGTTGTCTCTCCTTCCGTGACTCGTTTATTGACTTTGGTTGTCTTGGGAGCCGTGACTCGTTCTTCGCTATTGGTTGTCTTGGCATATCTGACTCGTTTGCTTCCTTGTGGTTGCCTCGATCTCAATGACTCGTTTTATTCTCATGGTTGTCTTTTGCTCATTGACTCGTTCTGCTCTAGTGGTTGTCTCCGTCACGATGACTCGTTTTGGATCAATGGTTGTCTCTGGGTCATTGACTCGTTTACCTAGGCGGCGATCTTATGCACCTTACCTAGCTTGGCTTCACTGTATGTCGGTGCAACAGGCAAACCTTCTATCCTGCGCCATGCGTTATACAGATCAACTAAGAACATCTTAACCATATAGCGCACTGCCATGTTGTGTCGATGCCCTTTGGACTTTTCTTTATGCGCGTCCATGTGTTCAAGTCTGTGCTTGTAGTCATCGTATATCTTACGGTACACACATTTGTCAGGTGACTGTTTAATAAAGCTACTGCCCAGTACACCTACTAACTTAGTCTTAAGGAATGGGTTAAACGTGATACCTTTCTTAACCTTTACCTCACCCTCCGCATCGACATACTCGCTGTCCTCAAGATGTTCTTTCTTGCGGCTACGTCCTTGCCCATCACTGGCAACATCCAGTCCTGCATACTTGTGTAGGCTAGATGGGTATTCAGCTTTGGTAATGTCTATCTCACTGAGCATAACACCTGCCATAGCAGGCCCAACTCCTGTCACTCCCAAAAGGAATTCGTTATAGATTGGGTAGCCTTTAAGAATATTGCCTAGCCTACGGAAGTGAGACTTCTCCTGTGCCTCTAGCTCAAGGTAGTTGTCTACCAAACATAGCTCAGTGTAGTCACTGATTACCTCATCACCTTTAAAGGTAGCCTGTCTTGGAAAACTTGCCACCCCCTCAGTAAGAAGTTTGTGTGACCTCCGCAAGTTAAGCAGCACCTGTTGTCCTTCCTTGTCTATCGTGTCCTCCTTCTCGCTCGGTGCTTGACCTAGCTTGGCCTTGAAGTTACCTACCAACCTGTTGCCAGTCTGGATACGGTTCTTTTGAATGTCATATGCACCACGTACTATTGTTTTTAAGTTACTCATTACTATCCTCCTTTACTAACGTGTTGGAATAATTTGCGTACTTGATTGTTCACTACAGTTTGGCAAGATGGACAGGAGTTATACCCTGCCTCTTCTAGGTTTCTTGCAAACAAGTTATCGCAGTACACACATGGTTTTTCACTAACTAATTCTTGCTTCACTTTACTCATGCTTCGTCCTCCATTGGTTAAATTAAGTGCGTACCCTCAAGGGGCACGACTAACCTTAGCGTGGCTTATTCGGTATGCGCACAAGATTGGAGGACTGTATATAGTCACTGTCCTGTCACATACTCTGGGTGTTAATTAACGTCCACCGCCCAGTGGGACAAACAACTTACGTTTCTTGGTCATTCCGCAAGCCTCCAAAGTTCTTTGATGTCGTAACTTACACCAATTAAATAGAACAACTTACGTAAACTCAGTCCTCTAACTCATCTAACATCTCCGGGCCACTAACCTTCTCTAAACGTTTACGGCCCGGTGAGATAGAGTAACTTACACAAACTCAGTCCTCTAACTCATCTAACAAATCCGGGGTTTCAGTCCTTCCTTTTGATTTCTGCAACACTTCTTTGAATGTTGCAACGTTGCCCTCATTGACAACCATAGCTATACCTGCGCTCTTTTCTATCTTCTCCAGTTCAAGTTTCTGTAGTGCAGTAGTGGTGTTCTTACCCGCCTTGCACTCGATGCCGAAAAACTTTCCTTCGTAGCACCCCACTATATCTGGCACGCCACTGCGTCCGTAACCTCCGGTTGCAGGGAAGAAGTAGTAAGCACCCATCTCTTTCAGTACCTTAGCTATCGTCTGTTTAACTTTCTTTTCCGGTGTCATCGCCATCTTTATCTCCGTCGTAATCTACCCAAAATATATTCTTGGCTATACGTTTACCTATCCCATGCACATCCGCTGTTGGTGGTTCGTAAGAGAACGTTTGCAGCACCGCTAACTTCCTCTCCATCCATAAGGGTAATTCCTCGTAGGTAAAGAACGCTGGTAAGCTGCGTCCGTCAATCCCCGCACCTTCCCCTAACCCAAACTCGTTTACTTCAATGAGGTTGTTTAATAGTTTTACTCTGTATTTATGTGTATTAAACAATAGCAACGAATGTCCTCCCCTCTTGCGCAACTTCCGAATGCGTCTTGTGGTCTACGAAGACTGCGTACAGTGGGATTTGGTACGGGTTGTTGCTCCACGTAAAGGTACGCCCTTCACAGTTATCGAAGTACCCAATACCTTCTAACTTTATTGGCTGCATAGATACCTTGTGAGCTTCTTTCGTACTTTCAACGTCCATCGTTCTTAAAGGACGTAACACCTCATGCGGTAGGGCATCTGCGTTTGGGTAGCGTGTACATTTAGCCCCAACGTTATTGTCATGCGATATAAGTAAAACATCCGAAGAGTTGAAAGTTTGTACTACGTAGAGTATTGCTTGATCGCCTATGTATCCTACTTTCTCAGCGTGCTTGTCTCGCGCTTCTTTGTATTCTTCAAACGTCTCCATCAAGTACCTACAATCATCTAGCACTATAGGAGTTTTCTGTGCGTCTGCACGTTCAAGTGCAAGTAAGAGTTCTTCTTTCTGAGAGTTGTATATTTTATTGACGAACAGTTCTCTAGCCATTTCTTCCATTACTTTGCGTGGCTTTGCTAGCAACGCTTCGGCTTCGGTCTGAATTGAGCCTATAGATACCAGTGCCATCTCTGCATCACCTACTGGAGCAAACGATGCCACCATCTTAGAGGCTTTGGATATATCCTTAGAGCGGAACCCGCAAGTAACTTGCCCATAACTGTGTGTGTCTATGCGTTTCTGACGCACGATTCGGGGGGAGAATATCTCGTACATCGGTCGGTGGGGTCTACACCCATCATCATAGACAGTAACAAGTGCGGTGTATAAGTTACTGTTAGTGGGCTTTACGCCTATTATTATCTGACTGTTAGCGACCTTCCTGTGTAGATAGAATTCTACTTGGTACCGTAGCTTACTTTTTATCTCGCCTAAGAATGGCACTAAGAATGTTGGTATAGCGAAACCACTCTCGACTGCCTCACTTAAGAGAACGTCTTTGGAATTCTCTGAAATAGTTGGTGGATTGATTATCCAAGATAGGCTATCAAGATTCCCGTTCATCCAATGGTCACTGCTAAACGCATCTACTGTTGCATTAGTCTTCATGTTAGTCCTCCAGTTATAGTGTTATGTGAACAACTTTACCGTTAGTCGGCTTGGCTGATTTGTTATCGGCTATGCACCACAGCAACGGAATCGACCATGTACCCCATCGGCCACCTAGGTAGCCATCGGTGAATACAATCACTGCTTGTGCGCTGATTTGATTTTTCTGTATGTACTCGTGTACACACGTTATGTTTGTCCCACCTCCGCCCGCTGGTTTAGTAGACTTAACCAAAGAGTCAACGGGCATGCCGTTCCCGCCGTACACTTCATCCCCGCACACCTTAGTGTCCCAATACAACAGTCGTATAGCAGATGGATTAACTACGTCTATTACACCCTTGATCTCGGATAGAAACTTGGTAAGTTCCAACTGCCCGATACTGCATGACGTGTCGATTGCTATAACAAGTTCGTCTACCTTCTCACTAACACCGCTCGGTAGGTACATTCCTGCTGCCATATACCTGCGGTTAGGTCGTGCATACGTACTGTACTCGCTTCCCCTGCACGTTTGAGTGATGAATTCGCGTAGTACTTCACGCCAATTGATCTCTGGTTGCAGTAAGGAATCAATAGCGCGGTTCCCTCCTGACCCCATCTTCCCCGCTGTTAGTGCTCCTTGTCTAACAGCTTGGTCAATGTCATCTGCAAGCTGGGCCTCTTCGTCATCGGACATCTCTTGGGCACCGTCCCAATCGTGCTCGTCCATACCACCACCTTCGCCCTCACCACCTTCATCATCTTCGGGCGGGTCTTCTTCCAGTATGGCAAACACTTGCCCACTATCCATATCTCTAAACTTACTGTCTAGTAGACCTATCTGCTTGCCGCTAGCATTTACGGGCATCGTTGCAAAGCCGTCATGGTTATCATCTACGATCATCTGATTGATCACATAGTCACACGCCATGTTAGCTAGCTTAGGATTACGTTTGTATAAGTATAGCCACGTTACTAGATGTCGGAAGAGTTTGTGGTAGCACTCATGCAGTACAAGAAACCGTAACTCTGCATCAGTCAGACCCATTACAAACTCTCGTCCGTACCACTCGTCCCTACCATTAGTGCACGCGGTAGGTATGTCATCGCTGATTGTTTTACTGCCTATCATTAACACTCCCGCAAGTGCGTAGTACTTGGGGTTAGCCATGATAGCTACAACAGCTTGGGTCAATCGTTGGTCAGCTGTTAGCTGGTGATTAAGTGTAAGTCCCATTATTCAGTCCTCCATTGGCCTTGCACCATCCATCCATTCGCCATGCACCACTCTCCGAATCCCTTACAGTTATTCACAGCAGTTGCCCTATCTTCATCGTACCCTTCTGCTCGAACACCATTAACAAACAACCCTTGCGACTCTCGACTAAGTTTGGACATGTACTTCATCCAGTTGTCTACCCACTTGTACTCGATGGTCGCTAGCGTGCGGTATACAACCATGCACACAGCGGCGGGAGCGGTAGGTACTACCGCGTTATCGGGGTCGTTCATCAGGTCGTGCATACTCGGCATTTGGTCAGCGAGTTCTATGTATGCCCGTAAGTCTCTGGCAGCACGTTCTCCTATCGTGCCAATCAGTGCAGCAGTTAGTGTTGGGGCATCCATTAGATGACGCTGCTTTACCCAATCAGACGCTGCTTCCAAAGAACGCGGTGTAACAAAACTCGTTCTATCAGGTGCTTGTGGGTGGAAGATGTACGGATTTGTTTCAGGGTCATCGTGCTGGGTGAAACTGTGGAATAGTTGTGGTGTTTCGTTTGCCCACTTAAGGATTGAACTATCCACCCCGTTATTGATGGCCCACTCCACCCACGCAATATTGTCAGACTTCTTCATGTTGATAATAGTAATGCGGTTGCGTGCGTGTGCTGGGAGTATATCCCCAACACCTTCTGCCCCAAGGTTAGTTGTTGCAATCACAATAGAGCCTTTGGTTAGGCGGTCACTACCGCACGCCTGCTCTAGCATCACACGTAGTAGTCCGTTCTTTACTGCTGGGTTAGCCTTGCCTAACTCGTCTATCATAAGTATGACGGGTTTCTTGTGGTGGAATCCCAGCTCTTCATTGAGCGCGTAACGTACTACGTTATCGTCCCCAATCTTATCGAACATGGGAACCATCAAGTCTCCTAAGTCCTTGGTCGTTGAGTCGAAGTATATGGGTATGTGGTTAGGTAACTTCTTCGCCAACATCCAAAGAATAGATGTCTTCCCCGAACCCATATCTCCTTGAAACAAAGTGGTGCGCTTGTCGCCTACTGCTATTGCTGCACTCACGCATTGGTCAATCGTTAAAGCATTGTAGTTAGTTGTGCCTGTTGGCATAACGTAGTCCTCCAGTTGTGGTTAAAGTTAAAAGCCTAGTGTTGGTAATTCATTAATGATCTGTTGTACTTCCTGCTTAGTCCGATCGCGTAGCGTGGCACTTGCCCTTAGGCCGTCGGAAGTTACACCCGTAAGTGCGTTACGTAAACTTATATGCAGGGCTGCAACCTTCGGGTCGTTGTTGAAATTACACTTGCCCATCAATTCAACGATTTCGGCCACGTTATCTACGATAGTAGAATGGAACCCTTTCTTCTTATCCGTATCGTCATAGTCGATACGCTCGACAAGGTTAACCAATGGCTTGCGTAGCTTCTCAAACATGTACTGACTAACTCCATTCATCCGAGACTCTAGTATCTCGTTGTACTGCTGCTTCACCACAGCCTCTGCTTGATCGCCTACCTTTACATAGAAGTTATCGGGGTCGGCTATGTAGTCATAGTCCACCTTAAACTTAATCTTCGGTGCTAACTCAGCTACTGATGGGAACAACGCCTCGTCATACAGTTCCCCTAACTCCAGTTGTGCGGCAGCTGCTGCACGCGGATAGTCATCAAGAAACTGCTGCTTCATCGCATCAAACTCCAGATAGTAAGCTTCCATCTGAGCCTGATAGTCAATCAAGTTTGCGTTAGGTAGTAACCTTGCACCTAGGTCACCCCAAGGCACAGTCTCCCCAATGTGGTACTGATATATCGCTCTGCTAAGTTTCTGCAAGGCAGAGTGCGCGGCACTGCTTATCAGTGATTTCTTTGCAGTGATCGCTTTGGGGTTTGCCTTCTTAAGCAGTGCCAATGCGCGTGCTGCTTCTGGATCGTCCTTTACTAGGTCAGGCACACTACGTGACAGTGCTACAATCTTCGCTGCTGATGAAACCGATGGTGCTACCGCATCGGGCATTTCGGTGTTGAACATTGAGTCTTGCATTATACATCCTCCTTAGTTGGTGTTTCATTAAGTTTACTTGCGTTTGATTCATTATTATCGCTTGTTGTACTCGTTGGGTCAAGAGATGCGTACACTTGTGCGCTGTCCATACCTTCAAAGTCGTACTCTGCCAGCAGGTCACTTAGGGTATTGCTATCGTCTTGCCCCAGCTTTTGGTATATAAAGGCATCTCTTTCATTGTTCTCTGCTAGTTGTGCCATTAGGTTAACGTACCCGTGCTTATCTCTGGGCATATCGTATTTCTTAGACTTATCGTTGATAAAATCTACCAACTCTTGTTTCCAATGCTTCCGCACTGGTGCGCTCTTGCCCGCTCCTAACTCCCCTCGAACCACATAGTCTGCTGCTACGTTCCAATGCTTCCGCACATTCTTTAGCTTCCGCATTTTGGCGTGCTTCGCTTCGTGCTTGACTATGCGTTTAACTACCTTGTCGCGGTCTTGGATTAACTCATCCATCCCGCCACGCCAGTGCGGGTCATCGGGGTTGTTCCCAAAGTTATGCTCTACCCAACGGGCATCGGTACATTCAAACCCTGAGTTAAACCCCGCTTCGTGTGCTACGTTTAGTGCAGCCTTGAGTTGTCGTTTACTAATCTTCATGCCCATTAGAATTCCTCCTTGTTGTAAGGATCGGCAATGATTTCCCAACCGCCACGTCTTCCAAGTCCAGCATCTTCATGTAATGTGTCCCACTGTTCGACATGATCAAATACCATCTCATCGAGGTAGTCTTGGAATTCTCTCGTACCTATCTCTAAAGCGGAGGGTACATATAGAACTACGTCTGCCTCTTGTATGACTGTTCGCGTTACTTTTACTCTAATCTGTCTGCTCATTGGTCTTGCTCCTTCCATGCGTTAACTTGGTGACAGTTGAATCCATTGTCGCGCCACATATCTACTACACATTGGCGATCGTCGAGTATGACCAACACGTCCCTAGGTCTTAGCCCTAGTTCTTGCATCATCTCTAGCTTGACGATGGTGTCGGCTCTGCGGTCATTCTTCTTGCGCATAAACAATCTCAGTCCTACCGAGTAAGGATTCTCAGTCCAGAGTGCCCTGTTAGGTACGTCAGTCATCGGCGTGTTTATGTTAACGTGTTTGCATATCCACTCTATTGTCTCTTTGCGTACCTCTTCATTGCGTCCTGAGAAGAAGTACACTTCCCGCTCTTCACCTCCCGCGAGGGATTCCAGAGCCATGATGTTGCGCGTGATTGGCAGGTCATCGGTACAAGTCTTGTGGAATGAATCCCAGTCCGCTTCCTTGTACTTCTTCTTGGTTCCGTCTGCGTTCTTGATGAAGTGCAGCCGGTGCGTTAGGTCAGCTATCGTTCCGTCTAGGTCACATATTACTGTCGAGTACTGCCTTACCTTAATGATCTTATCCATTGTCTTGCTCCTCTTGGTCTTGCTTCTCCGGCAGGAATGCCTCTAGCCTTTCGGTGTCTACGTGGTGGTACAACAACTCATCAATCGCCATCCAGTCGTTGTTACTTATGTCGCGCTTCATCTCTTCGATAACCGCGTCTACTAGCTCTTGCTTATCCATCGTCGTTCTCCTAAAGTAAGAATAAAATTAGTGTTGCGTAGTAAAGGCATAGTGTTAGCCCGATACCCGTAGCTACAAACCCCAGTACTTGCAGGGGGCGTAGCCACCACGGCTTTGCTTTCGACCATGCGTGCATATCGTCAGGGTCGTCGATCTTGAACTGCTTGCGTAATTCTTCGCGTTGCTTGCTCATATCGTTCTCCTAGTTCAGCTCTATAACTGCTGAATATATCCCTGCTTCAAAGTCTAATCCCTGAGCGGCCTTCCAATTAGTATTGATATCATTAGCTCTCGCTTCTAATACATCGCGCCGAGTAGTTAGATTTTTAAGATTAGGGCGTTGTTCGCCATTGAATATATAGCCCAAAATGGTGTTAAATTGCTGATAAGCGAATGTTCCTTTTTTGTGCGGATTAAGTGGCTTTTTCATTATCTAGCTCCAATTTATGTGGTGCGTTTAGGGTTTAACTGCTTTAGGTCTTCCCGCGACATAAGCATATAGTTGCTTTTGTTTAGGGGTGCTACCGTATGCTTAACGGCGCGTGCTTCTGACTCGCCGCATAGCAAACATACTGTGATGCCCAACAACCTGCGGGCAGGTGAATAGGGTTTGCCGCATTTAGTACACTTAGTCATGTAGTTCTCCTATTTAGGGTTGATATTTATTTTAGGGCCGCCCCTAAAATTTATGGCGCACGTCCTTGTGCTATTCTTTTAACTACTTCTTCCAGCAGAATCTCCACTAGAAATACCATTATAGCAAACTTGTTTGTGTAAGTCAAGCATATAGCAAACTTGTTTGTGTAAGTCAAGCATATGTTCGCTAATGTTCCATCGGGTTTTTCGAAATGGAACATGGCTAGCCTTAGTGCCACGCGGGATGTTCCCGTGTTCCAAATGTTCCCTTTTGAGAGAGTCCTCCGGTGTTTTTAGGGATAAGCCTATCCCGAAGAGATGAAATGCTTTGAGTCTCTGAGTAAATCACAGGATCGCTAAAGTGATGGAACATAGGGAACATTTGGAACATTGGTATAAAATAAAAATAAATAATAATAATATATATATAAATCAGTAACATACTAAATACTAAATAACCGAAAATGTTCTTTTTACGTTTTTACAAAATGGAACATTAGCGAACATTGGGCTATCGTAGGCAAACGAGTTTGTGTCCTGATAATAGTTTTCGAGGTGGCCCTAAAATTAATAACAGCCATGCGATCGCTGGTTAGCCTAGGGGAATTGAGTTTTGCTGACGCGGCACGCTACACAGGTACTGGTATCGAAGGTATCCTGAGATACCTAGG
>Ga0302125_10001574_pt1 | contig 11303 bp, 7 predicted proteins | sample CB4_surface_MG_FD_203111 | JGI IMG/M metagenome (GOLD analysis project Ga0302125, IMG submission 203111) | Marine microbial communities from Western Arctic Ocean, Canada - CB4_surface | ecosystem: Environmental > Aquatic > Marine > Oceanic | place: Canada: Western Arctic Ocean | collected... | reverse complement strand
ACTCAGTAACATTGTGACCGTCGAGGCCGCGCAAACAGACGCCAATACAGTCGACAATAGGGATACTGAAACCACCGTGATTGCTGATACTGATACTGATGCTGGTACTGGTACTGGTACTGGTACTGGTACTGGTACTGCTGCTGCTGGCAGTGGCGGTGGCGGTTCCTTCAGTCTGACACCGTTATTATTCCTGTTGCCCTTGTGGATCAGGCGTCGATGGTTGGGCTAATTTAACCAGTGGTGTTTACGGTTGCCCTTGAGATGTTCTAATGGCAACCTAGGCTAACTTTCATATAAAAATTAACTTGAAGTAAAAGTTGCGATCACATTGCTAAACTAATGACAGCCCCGCAGGTAGAAAAGACTCAGAAGCTAGCTCATGAATGTCTCGCTAAAAATTACATGGATTGCTGATTTAAGGCTGATTTCAAGCATCTACAATAGTCACTAGATCGACCTTTTAAAAAGTTTCTTGTTAAGTGATATGTTGATGGCGTTTTTTGAGCATAGGTTGCTAGTTATCCATGATTAGCAGGATGTCTTTATGTATAACAAGTGTATGGAGTTCTGTAACAGGGTAACTATCATAGACGGCGTAAGCAGTATCGTTCTGGGCAATGATTCGCTCTGGGTCCGTCGAACAAAACAAACAATTGTTAGTCATGGTTGCCTATGCGGTGGCAGTTTATTAATCGATTCTGACAGCTGATCCAGCTCCCATTCACCCGAACCATAACGACCTGTAGTAATAGAATTGTCAGTATGACCCATTAATGCAGATATTAAATGTGGTTCTACCTTAGCTGCCTTCAGGTAATCAACAAAGCTATGCCTGAAAGAGTGAAACGACTTCTTAGAGTCAGTGATACCGATATCAGATTTGAATGTACTGAACCATCTGGATGCATTCTTGGCATAACCATCTCTTGACGAAGGTAGCTCGGGAAACAGCCTGTCAGAGACGTCTAGAGCCGTTAAATCATTCACGTGCTGTATGAATCCAGAGCTAACTAACGCATTGTGTATAGGCACTCTACGTCTACTAGAGGTCGTCTTAAGGCGCTTGTCATCAGTATCATCATTAATATCCAAGTACCAGAAATCACCATCCTTTTGAATGTCAGATAAGTGCAGCTGGCATAGCTCATTAATTCTGGCTCCAGTGTAGTAGCCAAGCATTGGTAGCCATTTTTGATATTCTTTCTTGAGCCGGCTATTAGTTTTGAATATCGTATCTATATCGAACTGATCGAATGGGTATCTCTCTTTAGCTGCTGACTTACCCTTGTTGGATTTAAGCTGTAAGCCTTCAAATACATTATCTTCGATATAGCCATGACGTTTAGCCCAGGACATTAATGAGCCAACTCTAGTGATATGTTTTTTAACAGTGGTGGTTGATATAGGTGTGTGGCCTAAAGCAATAATGTCGCCTATGCTTAAACCACGGTACTCAGACTTCTTGTTTAGGTGAGGCGGTATCTTAAGCAGGGTTTCTTTGTATCGCCTAGACAACCCATAGTTTAGGTCAATAGAAGTGATTAGAGCACCAAGTATGTCTATTAAGAGGGCGTATACAGCTCGATATTCTTGTGCTGACTTCTCAGTCCAAGCATTAGTTGATTCTTGCTCTTCGCAATATTTATCGACTATTACAGACAGGGCAGTTGATTGTAAAGATTGGTTAGAGCTTTGATGAGTATCTATTGGAGTATGTTGTTCCTGCCATTTGTTGGCTAGTTCAAAATCTTTTTCATCATCACCAGTATCAATTGTTACTTCACTATTGTTTGATTTAACAGTGATAAATCCCAAGCGATGATTCTTCGGCATACTTCTTACCCGTGCAAACTCGTGCTTATAGCGTTGGATAAATCGAAGGCAATTAATACCTGCATCCAACTTATCGCGTGTTTTAAGTGATCTCTTGAGTGCTTTTATACCGAAGTGGTGGTGTAAATCAGGCGGTATATTCAACCTTACATAGAATATACCGCTCGATTCATTCTTTACTAAGTAACGATTAACAAGGTTCATGTGTACTACCAATGTGTACTAATCCAAATGAATTGGTCTAGTACCCCTTATCAATCAAACACTTAGCCTTTTTTGGTGGAGACGGCGGGAATCGAACCCGCGTCCGCCAGCCCTCTGCCATTGGCTCTACATGCTTATTCCGACTTTAATTTAACTACGTGCTACCCGCCGGACGGGGAAGACACGCAGCTGGCTCGGTATTTGTTTAGTGCTTTGGCCCCGAACAAGCCTCCATCACGATTCTATGAGAGCGATGCCGGAGTGTTCCGAAGAACCTGGACGCATAGACACGTATCCAGTCCGACAGCAGTCTACCGGAGTTTAAGCGGCGATTGCGTAGTTGTCATCGTTTGCAACTATAATTTGCAGAAAGTTTAACGAGTTTGTCTACATTCTCGGCATGCACCTCAGGTTTTGCGACCCACGTCGAAGCCAAGTCGTCCCCAGGAAATAATATTATAGCTTAACCATGACTGTTTGTGTTGGAGCATGTGTCATTTTCCGCTATTATTTGCGCTTCTTTTTTCGCCCCAACCTCTGTGTTGCCGCTAATATGCTTTGTCTCCCTGGTAGTCCTGCTTTATCTGATTTCAGACTTCAAAAATTACATCAACAATGCGTTAATCATGGGGTGAAACTCAGTAAAGTTAGTGGTCGTTTTATTCATTTGATTGATTTAGCCAGCACTGAGTGGTCGGAAGCGAACGATGCGGTTTTACGCAGTTTGCTGACTTATGGCCCTATGTCAGAAGCGGTCGATTCTGAGGGTACTGATTTTTTTGTGATTCCCCGTCTGGGTACGATTTCTCCTTGGTCGAGTAAGGCGACTGATATTGCGCATCACTGCGGATTGTCGGCAATCCGTCGTATTGAGCGAGGCATTCATTTTAGGGTTGAGTTAACAGAGCCTTGTGATTCTTTTGGTTTGATTGAATCGTTACTGCATGATCGTATGACGGATCAAGTATTCCGGTCGCTAGCGGATTGTGAGCCGTTATTTCAAACCCACCAACCCCGACCTTTGCTTGAAATTGATTTGTCAGTTGATGGACAAAAGGCTTTGGCGTTGGCCAATATTGAACTGGGTTTAGCGCTCACAGATGACGAGATTGCTTATTTAATTAATGCCTATGCGGGCTTAAAGCGCAATCCAACCGATGTTGAGTTGATGATGTTTGCTCAGGCGAACTCGGAACACTGTCGGCACAAGATTTTTAATTCAGATTGGACGATCGATGGTGAGGAGAAGGACATTTCGCTGTTTGGTATGATTAAAAATACCTTTGCGATGAATAAAAACGGGGTGTTGTCGGCGTATCACGATAACTCAGCTGTTATTGAGGGTTTTCCGGGCAGTAAGTTTGCACCCGCCACTGAGGGTGCTCAATATGGTTATGAAGACGCTCGGATCGACATTTTGATGAAGGTTGAAACGCATAATCACCCGACGGCTATTTCGCCTTTTCCAGGGGCTGCGACGGGCTCAGGCGGTGAGATTCGGGACGAAGGTGCGACTGGCATTGGGTCGAAACCGAAAGCGGGCTTATGCGGCTTTTCGGTGTCTAATTTGAATATCCCAGGTTTTGTGCAGCCTTGGGAAGTTGATAATGGTAAACCTGATCGAATTGCATCTGCACTGGATATTATGATTGAAGGTCCGATTGGTGCCGCGTCGTTTAACAATGAGTTTGGTCGTCCTAATACCTGTGGCTACTTTAGAACCTATGAGCAAACGGTGAAGACGCATGATGGCGATGAGATTCGCGGCTATCACAAGCCGATTATGGTCGCTGGTGGTGTTGGTTCGATTCGACCTGAGCATATTGATAAGGGCATTATTCCTGCGGGTGCTAATATTATTGTGCTGGGTGGTCCAGCTATGTTGATTGGCTTGGGTGGCAGTGCGGCTTCGTCGATGGCCAGTGGTAGCAGTAAAGAGAATTTAGATTTCGCTTCTGTACAACGCGGTAATCCTGAAATGGAACGTCGCGTTCAAGAAGTGATCGATCGCTGTTTTGCTCAAGGTGAGTCTAATCCTATTATTTCAATTCACGATGTGGGTGCGGGTGGTTTGTCTAACGCTTTACCCGAATTGGTGAACGATGCTGGCCGAGGTGCCGAATTAAATTTACGTGCCGTGCCAAACGATGAGCCCGGTATGTCGCCGATGGAAATTTGGTGTAACGAAAGCCAGGAACGTTATGTGCTGGCGGTTTCAGATGAGCGATTGGCTGATTTTGAAAAACTATGCGAGCGAGAGCGTTGTATTTATGCGGTGCTTGGCAGGGCCACTGAAGATAAAACGTTGCGGGTTAAAGATGCACATTTTGACAATTATCCAGTTGATATGCCGCTGGAGATTCTATTAGGGAAGGCGCCGAAAATGCACCGTGATGTGCAGCATGTAACGGTGACTCAGCCTCCTTTTGATCGGTCGAATATCAATATTAAAGAGGCCCTGGTTCGTGTGCTTCATTTACCTGCCGTTGCGGATAAAACTTTTTTGGTCAGTATTGGTGATCGCTCGGTGAGTGGATTGGTGAGCCGTGATCAAATGGTTGGCCCTTGGCAAGTGCCTGTGGCGAATGCATCGGTCACTTTAACAGACTACATCAGTTTCACCGGTGAAGTTATGAGCATGGGCGAAAAGGCCCCACTGGCAATATTAGATGCCCCCGCCTCTGGCCGAATGGCGATCGGTGAAGCTTTGACGAACATGACGTCGGCTTATGTTGGTGATTTATCCCGCACCGTGTTTTCGGCCAACTGGATGGCTGCGGCTGGACATGAGGGTGAGGATGCCCGTTTGTTCGATACCGTAAAAGCCGTGGGTATGGAAATATGTCCGCAGCTGGGCATTGCAATTCCGGTTGGTAAGGATTCCTTATCGATGAAGACCACCTGGCAGGACGACACTGGTGACCACTCAGTAACATCCCCTTTGTCGGTCATTATTTCAGCTTTTGCACCGGTGCTTGATGTGCGTAAAACAGTCACGCCGGATCTTAAATCGGGTGAGCCAGGATCGCAGTTAATTTTGCTAGACCTAGGGCAGGGCAAGAACCGGCTGGGTGCTTCGGCACTGGCACAGGTATATCAACAAACAGGTGATGTTTGCCCTGATCTGGATGATCCTGAGTTATTTAAATCGTTCTTTAAAGCGATACAAATACTGCTCGAAAAAGAAGCCATTTTGGCCTATCACGATCGATCGGATGGTGGACTATTGACGACACTTTGTGAAATGGCATTTGCTGGGCGTCAGGGTGTTTCTTGCGATGTATCAAATTTGGGTTCTGATGTCTTATCGGTGTTGTTCGCCGAAGAGCTTGGGGCGGTTATACAGGTATCGCAATCCAAGTTAGAGTTAGTTGAAGACACTTTGTTAGAACATGGGCTAGCCGCTATATCTCATGCTATTGGTCAACCTGAGGATTCAGAATCGTTTATTATCAACTACTTAGGGGATTTTATTATAAACGATTCTATTGTTGATTTAAAACGCGCCTGGTCAGAGACTAGCTACCAGATGCAAAAGCTACGGGATAACCCCGAGTGCGCGCAACAGGAATACGATTTGATTCTGGATAATGTGAAGCCTTCTTTATTCTCCAAATTAAGCTTTAACCCAAAACAGGATATTGCGGCTAAATATATGAGTGGTACGCGCCCCAAGATTGCCATTTTGAGAGAAGAGGGCGTGAATGGTCAGGTAGAACTTGCGGCCGCTTTTGAGCGAGCTGGGTTTGATGCGTTTGATGTCCACATGAGCGATATTTTGGCTGGTCGCGTTAGCTTGAATGATTTTCAGGGCCTAGCGGCCTGTGGCGGTTTCTCTTACGGGGACGTTTTGGGCGCGGGTGAAGGCTGGGCTAAATCAATATTGTACAGTCCAAGAGCCTTTGATGAGTTCTCAGCCTTTTTTGATAGAAGCGATAGCTTTGGTCTAGGGGTTTGTAATGGTTGCCAAATGATGTCGAATTTGTTCGAGATTATACCGGGTGCAACCGATTGGCCAAAGTTTGTGCGAAACAAGTCAGAACAGTTTGAAGCACGCACAACGATGGTCGAAATACTTGAGTCGCCGTCGTTTTTCTTCGATGGCATGCAGGGTTCGATGATGCCAGTCGTTGTAGCTCATGGTGAGGGACAGGTCGAAAGCAGACACGCCTCTAATCAACAACTGCTTGATCAGAAACAAGCGTGTTTTCGATATGTGAATGCTCATGGGCAGCCCAGTGAGCAGTATCCAATTAATCCCAATGGGTCTGCACTGGGTTTAAATGCTTTCACGAATGACGATGGCCGTTTCACGATTATGATGCCGCATCCTGAACGTATTTTTCGAAGTGTTCAAAATTCGTGGCAATCACCTGATTGGCCTGAGTATGGACCATGGATGCGACTGTTCCGTAATGCTCGACAATGGATGAAGTAACGGATAGCTGAACTAACAATTAGCCACTTTGTCCAAATACTTTATTAAATTTTATAGGTTGCTTGTGACTCAATTTAAATTTAAGACCGATATTGCTCCTTCGCAGATTACTCCCGAGTCAATTTACGAGAAACGTCGAGAGTTTATGATTACCAGCGGGGTATTGGGCACTGCTTTGTTGCTGAACCCATGGACATCAGCCCGTGCCTCTGTGGCGATAAGTGATTACAAACCCAATGTAGTGAATACGGGCGAAGCGTTGACGTCTGAAAAAGATGCGACGACTTATAATAACTTTTATGAATTTGGCACGGGTAAGACCGACCCGTTGCAAAACGCCCAAAACTTGAATACCGATGACTGGAAAATTACGGTCAGTGGCGAGTGTGACAAGCCTGGCGAGTATGCACTCGAAGATTTAGTCAAACCTTTCGACATAGAAGAACGCATTTATCGTTTACGCTGTGTCGAAGCCTGGTCGATGGTTATTCCCTGGCTAGGTGTGCCAATGGCTTCTATTTTAAAGTCATTGCAGCCGACGTCTAAAGCCAAGTATGTGGCTTTTAAAACGCTTCTAGACCCTGAACAAATGCCTGGACAGAAACGCTCTGTCTTGCAGTGGCCCTATGAAGAGGGTTTACGAATCGATGAAGCGATGAATCCTTTGACGCTTTTCGCTGTTGGTATGTATGGTAAAACCATGCCGAATCAAAACGGTGCCCCGGTGCGTTTGGTCGTGCCCTGGAAGTATGGTTTTAAGAGCATCAAGTCCATTGTCAGTATTGAATTCACTGAGGAACAGCCGCAAACCAGTTGGAATATTTCGGGGCCAAATGAATATGGCTTTTATTCCAATGTGAACCCTGAGGTCAACCATCCGCGTTGGTCGCAAAAAAAAGAACGCAGAATTGGTGAGATTTTTAAACAAAAAACACGAATGTTTAATGGCTATGAAACAGAAGTTGCCCACCTGTATAAAGATATGAACTTAAAAACTTATTTTTAACAGTGCCTTAGTTTGTCAAAGGCTTACTTCACTATCTGAGTGTCGCATTTTGATCCAAATAGCCGATGTATTAAAATCTACAGCAGCTAAACCACTGGTTTTTATGCTTTGTCTAGCGCCTATGCTTCTACTGGTTTGGAATGCTTTGTATGGTGATTTAGGCGCTAATCCTGTTGAAACAATTACCCACGAAACTGGCGAATGGGGGCTAAGGTTCTTGCTCATTACGTTGGCTATCTCACCGTTAAGGCAATGGTTTGGGTTAGCGGTATTAATGCGCTTTAGACGAATGCTGGGTTTAACTGTTTTCTTTTACGCCTGCTGCCATTTCATGATTTGGCTTATAGCGGATCATTCGCTCAACTTTACCGATATGGTCGAAGACATTATCGATAGACCCTTTATCGCACTGGGCTTTAGTTCGTTGGTCTTATTGATACCGCTAGCCATAACTTCTAATCAGGCCAGTGTTCGTCGATTAGGTAGGCACTGGAAAAAATTACATCAGCTAACTTACTGGGTTACCCTTCTCGTAATATTGCATTTTATCTGGCTGGTTAAAGCCGATTACTTAGAAGCTGGTATCTATGCCGTGGTCGCCTTCAGTCTTTTGTTACAACGCCTCCCCCTTAGAAAGTGGATTTTTACCAAAGCCTCGGTCTAGCCTGAGACTTCCTGTTTGGACTGGCAGAGAATGCAATTAGGCGTGTGAGGACGGGCTTGAAGTCGCGCGAGTGCAATGGGCTCGTCACATATCTGGCATTGCCCATATTGGTCTAACTCGATTCGCTTTAACGCAGTGTCTATCTGCAGTAATAAGGCGATGGACTGGCTCCGGTTGGCAGTAGCCATTTGCTGTTGTTGTATGGCATCGATACGCGATATACGACCCACCGACTGCTGATCTAAGGTGACAGGTCTTGAGGCATCATCTGATTCCAATAATTGGAGCTTTAGCGTTTGCTGTTGTGCTACTAATTGTAACTGGAGGTTTGAAATTGTTTGTTCAGTCAGTAACTCGATGGTCAATTTTTATCCTCTGCAATTTTTTGAGAGTAATATTAAAGCGTTGATCTTAAAAACTAAAGGTTGAGATTGGTTCGACTTTTTTATAATGACATTATTTACTGAGTATCAGCTTAAATTAACACCTATTATTAATTAACTGGCAAGGTCAACCAGGGGACGATAGCCACTGAGTTCAATCTAAACGGACGTTTCATTATCTTTAATCAACTCAAATAATTTGGCAATATTACTTCGAGCCTGAGCTTCATAATGCTCATTAAAATAATCACTCTTAAAAAATGATGGCTGATTTAACAGCGATAGCTGAAATGACATTTGCTTTCGATTATAGTCTGCGTCAGGTATATGATTCAATTCAGCCCGCACACTTTTATTATCATTTAAAAACTCGTCCCAGGGTAAACCAAAACTTGATAAATCAATGTCGACCATCAACTTAGTGTCACTATTAGTAATAGGTGACGTGTTATGGCGGGTCGCCATGATGTGTTGGTAAACAGTGTCGCGAAATTCGTTATTAAATAGGCCGTCGGTTAATGTCATGAATAAATTGGCACTGAACTGCTCGTTTTGGCTATCTTCAATCTTATAAATGACGTCATGAAACCAGATGGCTAATTCGACTGCGTCAGGATTTTCGAATAATGCTGAGACTTGATCAAATAATGCGAGGCATCTATGGATGTGCGTAAGATTGTGATAAACGCGGTGTGATTCATTATAGGCGTTCAGTAATTGTTGATAAACAATCTGGCTACCATCGAAAACATTAGATTGCTGACGCGACCATAAAGAGCGAAATCTTGCCAAATGTTCATCGGCTTGTGATATATCTGCTTGAGACATGCTTATCTAGCCTGCTTAATGAGTGCCAATTGCACTGTTTGGTTGTGCCAGTGGCATTTCTCGAGTGTGTTATTTAATTGTTGCATAACATCCAACGTTATCTCAGAACTTTAAGTTAATAATTTGAGTCATCTATCCGATTATATTCTCATGGCTATGGTTTGCACTTTTTATGACAGGCCAAGCTGTCTTGTCCAAAGATTAGCTGGTAAGGCTCTACACGGTCTTAATTCACAGCAATTGATTAGCAAACTAATCACCATTTCTAGAACAATAGATTGACATGAGAACCTGTTAAATTCAAAGAATTATATAAAATGAGATGAGTTATTGACAATTTCTATTAATTTCTCTTCACTTTTTCAATCTATTAATTACGGACTTTAACCATAATTAAACCCCTAGGCAGCAAACTGTAATGCTTTTCTTTTAACCCTATAAACCCATAATTTAACAAACTTGAACGCTTTTGATGTGTTCTGTTTCTTGTTTTGAGATTTTAATAAGTCAATGTTTGATCGACAACGGTCAAATATTAGTACTGAGAAAATGGATGAAACGATAACCAAAACTCGAATCGGTCCAGCAATAATACCCTTTACTCACTGCAGGTGTTGGCATCAAGAAGCTCGTTGAACACGTTACTGTCACGATCAACTGTTATCGATCTTAGTGTTATATAATGACCATTTGACGGGGCATAGAAGGTATACAATTAATTGATCGGTGCCTAGTTGATGAAGTGGTTGAAATAATTCACCCAAAGGGGCCTTAGGGATTTCGATCAGGCTTCAATGGTCATCAATCATTTCACCCGGTATCGATTTTATCAAACATGACGGACCGGTACCGGGTGCGCTCCTAAGCAATGGATGGGACTATCAAATAACTTATCCGTGTTAATCAGTGTTTAGATATCGAGTTTTTTGTACTTTATGCGATGAGGTTGATCAGCATTTTGTCCCATTCTTTGCTTACGATGAGTTTCATATTCTGAATAATTGCCTTCGTATGAGTACACCTGGCTTTCACCTTCAAAAGCAAGAATGTGAGTCGCAATGCGATCGAGAAACCAGCGATCATGTGATACCACTACGACGCAACCAGGAAAATCAAGAATAGCGTCTTCTAGTGCCCGCAGCGTTTCTACATCAAGGTCGTTGGTTGGCTCATCGAGCAGTAATAGATTGCCACCACTTTTTATTAGTTTTGCGAGGTGTAAACGATTGCGCTCTCCACCAGACAGATCTTTAACCAGCTTCTGTTGTGAGGCTCCTCGGAAGTTAAATCGAGAAACATAAGCACGTGAGGATACTTCGTAACCGCCGACAACGATGTTATCAAGACCATCTGACAGCTCCTCCCAAACAGTTTTATTGCCATCAAGCGCATCGCGTGACTGGTCGACATACGAAATTTTAACTGTTTCACCAATCGTCAGATTACCTTCATCCAGTGTTTCTTGGCCAACGAGAATATTAAATAGAGTCGACTTGCCTGCACCATTAGGGCCGACTATGCCAACAATACCGCCGCGAGGTAACCTAAACTCTAGGTCTTGATAGAGCAGCTTTTCACCGTAACCTTTTTTACCACCACTAATTTCAACAACCACATCACCCAGTCGAGGGCCCGGTGGAATATAAAGTTCCTGCGTTTCGGAACGTTTTTGATATTCTTGTGAGGACAGCTCTTCAAATCGCTTTAGGCGTGATTTACTTTTAGACTGACGACCTTTGGGATTAGAGTTAACCCATTCAAGCTCTGCCTTCATTGACTTTTGTCGGGCTTTTTCAGAGCGCTCTTCATGCTCTAGTCGGTGTTGTTTTTGTTCCAACCAAGATGAGTAATTGCCCTGCCAAGGAATACCATGACCCCTATCCAGTTCAAGAATCCATCCTGCGACGTTATCAAGGAAGTATCTATCGTGTGTTACTGCGACCA
>Ga0302125_10001568_pt1 | contig 11331 bp, 13 predicted proteins | sample CB4_surface_MG_FD_203111 | JGI IMG/M metagenome (GOLD analysis project Ga0302125, IMG submission 203111) | Marine microbial communities from Western Arctic Ocean, Canada - CB4_surface | ecosystem: Environmental > Aquatic > Marine > Oceanic | place: Canada: Western Arctic Ocean | collected... | reverse complement strand
TTACGCCGTTTTTCAGACCCCTGGCGGGTAAGTCTATTGTGTGACTCACCACCACCATCCTCGTCATCACCATACATCATCACCGTCTTTTTCATCATCGCTTTCACCATCATCACCATCATCACCATCATCACCATCACTTGACAGGTCGCCCACAGTGAGGATCATCAACAAGAGCACCGTTGAGTTCCCTTTTGACGCGACCGTCCTCCCATACGAGACCGTGGTGGGCAGAGAGGACCCGGAGGTCGTCATGGGGGCCGGGTGGTAGCCAAGTTGGGGGCGTGCTTTTCAAACGCTCTTCAAAGTCGGGTGCTGACGTGCTGCGCCGGCGTGCCCGCCCGCCTTCGGGTGCATGTGACGTGACAGTGGTGTGATCTGTGAACCTACCCGTATTATATTTAGGGTAAATTCATTATCATTTGGGTGTTTGTTTCAGTTTCTCGTCATGTTAAATGTGGAGGGTGCCCCGTGCCGGGACGAAAGCTTGGCGCCTGGATATTAACGCTCACGATAAGGATAACAACATAAGGGGATCGTCCATCGCCACCTCCATCGCCTCAGCCCCCGCATCGCCGCCCGCCGCCCCAGCTAGCACGCCGCCCGCAGCCCCAGCCTCGCCACGCGCCAGGCCCTCGCCCCCACCCACGGCTACCGAACCCGCGCGATGCAAGTGTACGAAGAGCCAGTGCGAAAGCAAAGACTCGTTTTTTCAAGAGGGGCGCTCCCCTAAGGGGGCCCCCTCCACGACGCCCATCAAGCCGTCGCTGTCTCCGGCACCCTCGTGAGGAGCCACCGCTCGGTCCCGCTTCCCCGTCTCGCGGCACGCGGCAGCGCGTTTTCCCGTAGCGTCGAACGCGAGCATGGCAGAACCCGCCGGAACGCGGAGCCGGAGGAGCACCCGCCGCCACGCGGGCGCTAGCGTGTCGGGCCCCGCCGCGGAGCCCGACACGCCCGCCGAAGCGCTGAGACGTGAGGTCGAGGAGTCGGACGACCCTCGTTCGCATGCCGACTACGCTCAGTTCCACCCGTCGCAGCAGTCCTCCGTCGACTCCGGCGCTTTGGTCCCGACGCCGCACGATTTCACCCCGCCGTCCGACCCTGGCACGACGGCCACCTTCGCGAGCTCCAGCCGCCAGCTCGAACACATGATGAGTGCGTCGAACCTGATCCCCGGCACGAGCGACGGCGTCGGCGTGCTGCTTCACGAGCCTCACTACACGCTGCCCCGTCCCGAGCTTCCCGGAACTAGGGCCGCAACCACAACCTACCCTGGCCTGGACGCGGCTCTTGCGGCGAGCGCCGCGGCGGGCGGTCCCGATGTGGACGATAAGACCGCAACGCGCCTTCGCCATTTCTTCAGGTGGCTTGGCTACTTGGACTTCGATTGGTGCGGCTTCCACGACACGATGGACATGGCCGACGTCGCCAAGGAGTTCAGGTACCCACCCCACCGACCTAGCGCATTACGTACTACGTACCATCCGTGCTTAGGCCGCGCCTCTACCTTATCGAACAACGGCACCACCACGCACCCACAGGCAGTACCTCGTGTCTTCCAAGCTACCCTACGCCTGGGTGGACGAGATGGCCTTGGTGGAGCTCGTCAACGTCGGGTGCGTGACTGGCGCCGGCGCGCCAATGTGCCACTCATCATGTACAAAATTGGATCCTTGTCTTTACCTCCATCTCACCCTCGCCCGCTCTCACGGCCGCGACACAAACCATGCGCGCTTCTAGGCACGGGCTTCTACCAGCGACAGGCGATGGCGAGGAGGCACGCGGACGGTTCCCTGTGCAGCTGAACGAGGTTCACCCGGCAAATCGGCCAGATGTTGGCGATGGCAGCTCGGACGAAGATGGCAGCTCTGAAGATGGCAGCTCCCACGAGGACAGCGGCCGCTACACGGCCAACTGCAAACAGCCCGAAGTGCGCATCACGGTGCAGATAAAACACGCGGCCCACCTCATCAAATCGCTCACCGGGAAGGGCGAGCGGTTCGACCAAAGCGTCGTCCTGACCCTGGTGGGCGGGGTTGTGGACGCGCTGGTCGCGGGGATGACGTTCGGCGAGAGCCTCATCTCAAAGGTGCGACTGTATACCCGTGGTTAAGGCTAATTTACATTTTTAGCCGGTACTCGTCTCCCACCACCCACCGCATCCTGGCACCCTGCAGGCCGAGAAATCGAGGTTGGAGGATATCGACATCGAGAACTTCGCCTTCAACGACTTCGCCACTGTGTCTTACACGACAGCAACAACCGGTATATTTCGAGGGCTATGGAAGTACGAAGTCGAGCTCCTTGCTCTGCCGCCAGACTCTGAGGTGCAGTTCGGGTGGCGCCAAGGCCCGAGCGAGGGCTCCAACCCGCCGCTCTGGCCGTCGACTGCGGGGACCGGCGATGTCAGCAGGAGCTGGGCCGCCGACGGTGCGCGGGCCATAGCCTTATCGGCCGGTGACGAGTCGAACTTCACCGGGCGAACGTGGCGGGTGGGTGATACTGTGGCTGTGGTCGTCGACACCACACACATGGAGCTGTGGATCGGGGTGCAGGGCCCCTCGGAGGGCACGGCCGAGTGGACCAAAGCGTGCTTCAGATGCGCCTTTGGCGATTCCAAGCTGATCCCGAGCTTCACCGCCGGCCGTGGCGTGGTCGTCGCCGTCAATCTCGGCGGCGACCCTTTCGCCATCAAAAGCAACCCACCGACGCTGCGGGGAGGTGACCGCCAACATCACGACGATGCCGTCGCGGTCGATAACCCTAGCGGCCACATGCCCACGACGCACGGCGGACGCGTCTTTGGGAGCGCCCTCAATCCTCCGACCACCAACGAGGCCTTTGCGGCCGGGTCGCAGTCTGATACGATCCATAGCGAGGCCTCGGCCGCCCCCGACGGGTTCGCTTTTGTGGTGGCGTCGGCAAAGAGCCGCCACCCGGGACACTGGCCCGAGGTGATTGCCGATCTTGCCAAAACGTACGTTGGGGAGGGGAGGACGGAGGATGGAGGGGAGACGTTGGCACCGCTCCCCATACGACCACGCGCAACTCGAGCCCCACCACCCCTCCCTCCTCTCCCCTCCCCTCCCCTCCCCTCCCCTCCCCTCCCGTCGGCAGGTGGGTGCTGTACAAATGGAACGCGCTGGCGCTCGATGCGTTTGGCTTCCAAGCCTTCCTGACGAACGAGCTCATGCTCCTATTCAAAGACACCACGGTTTACTTATCCAAGGCCACGTGCGACCTCAGCGCAAGCCTGGCGACCGTGGAAGCGCACAGCTTGACCTCGCTGCAGCTGCAGCAAGACGCGATGTGCACGCTGGTGCTCGAGCCGATCTCGCACGCCATGCGCTACGACGACCTGCAGCCTACTGGTTGGCAGCTCGCAGAGATGGCCGTCCGGGCCATTGAGCGCGAAGGCGGCCTCATGATCGACGACGGGCGGCCGGGGTGGGGCGAGGTCGTGGTGGACGTGAGGCCCCTCCTCAAGATCATCATGGCGTTGTGCGGCGGCCCAAGTCCAGGTGGAAAGACCGAGGCGCGCAACGGCCTTGGCCTCGACGGGAGCGCGCTGAGCGGCGGCGGTGATGCGGAGCGCGCCGCTCGGCGCCAGTGGGGCAAGCTCGGGTTTGGGCTAGTACTGCTGGCGAAGCTGGGCCAGCTCCGCAATCCGTACAACGCCGAGGGTGCCAACAGCCTGCCGAACACGCTCGCAATGGGCAAGAACCGTCCCTTCGGTCTCACCAAAGAGGGCGAGGCAGCGGCGAGCAAGACCGGCGACCACAGCCACCCGCGAACGCTCGACGGCGCCCTCGACCACGTCGCCGCTGAGCGCAACAAGGCGAACCAGCGCTTGCTCGCAAAGGGCTACCGCCAGTGGGTTGCGTACGACAACGCCATGGTCAGCTCGTCAAAGCATGGCGCCCTGCTCGTCGGGCGGCAGCCGTCCCAGACCGAGCTCACCGTTGGCCTCGTCGTGCAGGCCAAAGCCGGCTTCTACCCCGACCCGGAGGACCCAACGTCGGGCGGACGGTCGACACTTCTCCCGCTCAGGCCCGGGCGGCTGGAAGACGAGGTGCGTGAGTACGTAGTAGTAGCTACCTTTTTTTGTGGCATGTTCGGAAAACATTTATCGCCAGGGACCGATCGCCGTCCGTTGGACAATCGCCAAATACCCCACACGCTGCCACCTCCTTCGACCTCTGCAGGTCATGGACGATGGGCTGGATGAGCCGGAGGAGCCTTACGAAGTTCACGACACCGATGGCCAGGCCGAGGCCGAGCTACCCCCGTCTGAGTACACGCTGCAGGCCGAGTCGACTGCGAAAGCGTCGCCGTTGGGCGTCAACGGAGAGGTCGAGTCCGAGACCAAAGAGCAGCAGCTGGCGCGGTATCATTCCATTCTTAGGCGGGAGGAGCTCTTCTCCTATATGTATAACTCGAAGCACGTGAACATCAGGGGCCGGATACCAAAGCCGCCTTCTCTACGGGCGATCCTAGAAGAGGAGGCGAAGCTTGAGTGCCCTGGTATCCAGCTCAAGGAACGTATACGTGACACGCTTCTCGAGCCAATGGCTGAGAACGAGATGACCACCGTGGGCACGATTAAGATCATGCTCTGCCTGCCGGAGGTGCTGGGCATCGATTTAGTGGAGGCATGCCGACTCTACCTCTTTGAGGCTGACGACGTGCGGCGCGTGCAGCTGTTTGGCGATGGGGCCACGATCAAGGGCGCGCTGGGTACGCAGGAGAAGCTCGAGAAGGTGAGGAGCCGAACCCCTGACCCCGACCCTGACCCTGACCGTGACCCTGACCCCGACCCTGACCCCGACCCTGACCTTTGACCCTGACCCTGACCCTGACCCTGACCCTGACCCTGACCCGCCATGTCCGCCTCAGTTTCTGGCCGACTACGTTGAAGAGCACGGCACCGAGGCCGACCTCGAAGCAGATCCGAAGGTCGCTCACATAGTGCACTTCCTCCTGTGCTTCTACGCTTTCTCCAAGAGCCACGGCGAGTTCCATTTCGAGTTCGCAATCGAGCACCTCATGACGCTCACGTTCGAGCCCATCTGCGTCAAGCACGTTCGCTTTTACTTCCACGAGTTCCGCCACCTCCACGAGACAAAGTACCGGGCGAACGAGCACGACGCGTGGAAGGCCTACCTCATGTAAGTTAGGCGTCGGCGATTCGCCTGGCCTTGCTCGAAGCGGCTCCCGTCCATTCACGCCCATCTCGCGCATGCATCACCACCACCTCCACCACCTCCACCACCTCCACCACCACCACCGCCACCACCACCACCACCACCACCACCACCACCACCACCACCACCCGTGCGCGCCGCTCGGGCCACCCGTCCATCTGTAGGTACATCAAGCGGGCCCTGTCGAGAGAGGGGGACGAGCGCTTCACCGAGCAGCACGCCGAGGACATCAACAACCTCAACACGATGGACGAGATTGAGGCGCTGTTTACCAAGTGGCGCGACGAGACGTGCTACGGCCCGCCTGACTCGGAGGAGCGCAAGCGTGCAGAGGCGGACGATACGTGGGACAACGTGCACATGCCGGCGTACCTCTCCTTCGCCTACTGCCATATGCACTCAGCCCTGGAGATCTTGCGTGCCTCGATCGCCGAGGTGCACCAGCCGGCCAAGGACGCGCTGTACTCCTACTTCATCCCCTACCTCGACGCCGAAAATAAATTCCAGTACACGGGCATCACGGCGTTCGCCATCACCAAGCCCAAGAGAGTGAGCATGGTACGTGCGAGGAGGTGCATGGTACCAACGTTCCGAATGGCTGGGATAGCAGGTCTCATGCGCCGTACTGCGAACCGACGGCACCAATTTTTTAAATCGTGCTTCAGGCCAGCCTTTATGCCACCCACCACCGACCCATTCACCAACGCAGGACCTTGGCTCCTTTTACGACTCCCACAACGGAGCGTCGGTGATCGAGGGCGGCGCTGCCCAGGGTCCCGACAACCACAACGAGCATGCCGTGGAGGCAGTCGTTTCGGCTGGCCTGCAGGGAAAGCACAAGCTGTCCGAAGAGGCGGTACGTTACGTTTATGTAGTACTTGAGCGATACTTGAGCATTTGGCGATCATCACAATCGGACTCAGTCGTATATCCGTTGAAAGGGATCGCCAATAATATACACTTTCGCCCTACTTCCAACTCAGCTCATGGCGAGGGCCCGGCGGGCGGCGCCGCTCGCGCAGCTCAAGCGGGCATTTCGCGTCCTCGTCGACCACCACCCGGACGGCCGCAAGGAGAGCCGACGACAGGGCAGCGGCACGAACGCGACTGTGAACGCCATCCGACATCGACTCGTCCAGCCCGCGGCTCCGTTCGACGTCCCCGTCTTGCGGCGCGCGGATGGCACATTCAGCCGCTCGCCTCGGGCCAACTTTTGCTCGCCATTCCAACCCGCCGCGAATCAGCGATTCTTCGCGTGCCCCGAGGGCTTCCTCGACCACTTCCGGTGTGTCATGGTCGACGGCGTGCTTACCCTCTACAGCATTTCGTTGGGCGGCGGACCAGCAGCCCTCCCGACGGTGGCAGAATCGCGGGAGTTCAAGTGCCACGAACGTGACTGTGGCTGCGTCTTGATACCGCCGCCCCCCGAGGATGAGCCCGACGACGGCGGCTCGGACGAGGACGAGGCGATGGCAGGCGGTGCCCCGGGGCGCGGTGGAGCACCGCTCGGCGGCGGTGGCGGCGACGAGGACGAGGTCGAGGGCGAGGAGGGCGAGGAGGGCGAGGAGGGCGAGGAGGGCGAGGGCGATGGGGGTCGGAGGGGCGACATCGAGTTTGCCGGGCCCGTAGACGGCGACCGCAGCGGTGAGATCATCGGCGAGTGCCGTGACTGCGAGGGGCCGATCGTCGACGGGAACAAGTACCTTTTGTGCCCTTGCCACCCGGAGGTGATGCTCTGCGCCCTATGTGCGCACAGCACGGACGACATTGCGACGAAGAACACGGCGGGGGTGAAGGAGGCTGTGAAGGCCCTGAGCGGTGGAAAGCTCTTCCGCCTCACCACCAAGCACGCGCTAGTCAAGAAGTAAGTGGCTCTAACAGGACCACGTAGCCCTTCTATAATGTGAACCCACTTCGTTCGCCGCGTTCGCTTTCTCCCCTCGTGCGCCTCCGACATGCCGCCACCTCAACGCACCCTCCGCCCGCACCAGGTACCACGATCTGAAGAACGCGGCCGCGCTCGAGAAGGTGCGAGCGGCGCAAGCCGAACGCCACGCCGACGGAATGCTGCGCCCTGAGGACGTGCGGCCCGGTTCGATGCCCCGGCCCGGAGCCCAGTTAATCAGCGTCGGGGCGTGCTCGATCGCCACAGTTCCGCCCAACCACCCCATGGCAACGGCACCGGGACAGCAACTGCACGTGGCCCCCCTCGAGGCCTTTGTGCCGCCCGAGGCGTGGCGACTCAAGCCGCAGAGGCCGGAGCGGACGGACGAGGGCGTCTATCAAGTGCTGGTTCGGGAGCGCGGCGGACCCCCACTTCTCGGCCTTACGATCCACATCAAAAAGGACGAGGCCGTCCATCCGTTGGTGGTCGAGAAGGTGGACATGTCGGGCGAGGCGGCGCGTCTAGGAATCCGTCCAAAGCACGTGATCCTGAGCATCCAGGGCAAGACGAGATTCGGCGATCAGGAGCAGCTTCAGTTCATTATGACGCAGCGCCCCCTCGAGATTATCCTCATGGCCCCCACGTCGGAAACCCTCAAGCTAACGCTCAAGTACGCGCCGAGCGGTGGCGCCGGGTTCAAGCTCGAGGCGGAAGAGCCTGATGGTGACGAGGATATCACCGAACGGTTGGTGGTGAACTGGGTCAGGCGGGGCGGGAGCGCTGCGAAGGCTGGGCTCAAGGTGGGTGACACGCTGGTCAAAGCCGGCATCAGTGCGACCTTGCAGCAGCTCGCTGAGATGCTCGACCACGAGACCGACACCCTCGAAGGCGTGGTGATAGAGGCGCTGACGACTCAGCTGCTCGCCGACCGCCACAAGCCTATCCAGATCGAGGTGCTGCGGCTGCGGCCGGACGAGCCATGGGCAGAGTACGAACCACCGGCACAAGGGCGGGACGTGATCACGCTGGGGTTCTACCAGCCCGGCAGGTGACGCTCGCAAATCGCAGCACCGACAGCCACCTGCCGCGCCGAACCACGCCACGCCACTCTACGCCGCGCCGAACCACGCCACGCCACTCTACGCCGCGCCACGCCGCGCCACGCCGCATCACGCCTCGCCATAACTCCATCCCTTTATGCAGCCGCGGCGACGTCGGCGTTGGGCCTAGCCTGCACGAGCTCTGCACATCCCTCGGCGGGAGCGGCGCACAATACCTCAAGCAGCAGCTGCAGGAGGAGAGCAGCACGGGCCAGAGGTGGTACGTGACTAGTAACGAAGGGACCACCTTATTGACGACCTTCACGGGTGGTGATCTCGAGGCGCGGCATGCGAAGGCGGCGGCGGGCGCCACGGACACGAAGAGGGCCGACAGGATCTTTAATGCCATCGAGGCCCCATGCCCGGCTCTCTCGAAGTCGCCAATACGCTTCGAGCGTACCTTCTTTTATGCCGACGGTTCCGCCAACGTCGCTCATGCCGACGCTGTCGAGTCCTACATCGCGAAGACCCACCAGCCTAAGCTGGTCGAGGTTCGCGAGAGTCGTATCGTCGCCCATCAGTTTATCCGTCGCAACTGGCAGGTGCAAAATAATACAAGATCGACCGACCGACCGACCAACCAACCAACCAACCGACCGACCGACCAACCGACCAATCAACCAACCGACCGACCGACCAACCAACCAACCAACCAACCAACCAACCGACCAACCAACCGACCGACCGACCAACCGACCAACCAACCAACCGACCGACCAACCAACCGACCAACCGACATTTCCCTTCTCCTCAACGACTATGCAGGCCGTCGCCAAGTATGCACGTGGTCGAGGAGACCAGCTGGACAGTGACAAGGATAACGTCGATGTACTCCGACCGTTCAAAGATACTGTGGCCATGTACACATGTGCTGTGAAAGGCCACGAACATCAGGCCGCAGTATTGGAGGGTCGGATCGTCGACCTCCATATGAATGGCGACGTCAACGTGAATTCTGATTCCGTGAGTGGAGAAGCGCCACCACCACCACGCACCACACCTAACCAAACGTTTAAGTTTACCTCCTTAAGCATCCGTACGCTTACGCACGCAGCGCTTACGCCCACCGCCCACCACCCACCGCCTGCCGCTCACCGCCCGCCGCCCACCACCACCAGGGGAGGGCCCTCGTGTTCAAGTGGTCACAAGAGCGGGACAGGGAGTGCGTCGAGGCGCAGAAGGCACTGGACAGGCTCAAGGTGGCCGAAGACGAGCTGAAGAGGCAGGAGCTCGCGGCGCCGCCAAAGGCCGCGCCCCCGCCGACCGCCGGCGACGCCACGGGCGACGCCAAAGGCGACGCCACGGGCGATGCCACGAGCGATGCCACGAGCGATGCCACGCCCATGCCGGACGTGGCCGGCGATGAGGGCAGCGATGAGGACGGTCTGGCCACAGACTCCAACGGCATGGAGTTCTTTGATCCGTTGGCCGTCTTCCTCATCCGCTCGCACAAGCTTCCGGAGAAGCGCCGCCATTACTTGTGCCGCATCGAGTTCGATGAGAATTCGGACACTCAGCGTTGCGTGTCGCTTCGCTCGGGCGTGTGCGACGACTGCGCCTCGGCTGGCGGTCACTACCGCAACAACACCTGCGGCCAGCGCGCCTTCGGCTTCTCGACGCACCCGGCGCTGAACGCCGCGGCCGATGTCACGCCAGTCAACGGTGCGAGCATCCGCAGGCCCGGCGCGCCACTCGCGGCTACCGCGTGGGAGCAAGGATCCCTCTCGTACGACGGGTCTGTGGAGAGCCTGCTCTTCACCGCAGGCTCGGAGTCGACTGCGGTGGGTGCATGCCACGCCATCAAGGTCGGCGAATCGGAGTGCTGAGACTGCTTGGCCTCCGTCCCGCGCGTGCCGGCGGAAGGGCGTGCGCCTCGTTGGCAACTCACCGCGGGATTGAGCCGCACCCATGGGCATGCAGATACGTGGGCGGTGCCGTGACGGGAGCGAGGCGTGGTGGGCGTTGTGTTTATGGGCGGGGGGGCGGGGGCTTGGGCATTTCGACGCGCGCGTGTTATCTTCACCCTATCGATAGAGACGGGCCCTCTACTTAACCAAAACCGTCGGACGCGCCCTCGCGCACGCCCTCGGTCGACAAGGGCGCACACGCGCGCCCAGCCAAGCCGCGCACCGCCCTCCCCATTGGCATCGCCGTAAGTCTGGTCATAAGGCTGAGCAAGTGGCGGTGGCGGTGGCGGTGGCGGCGGTGCTGGCGGCGATGGTTGTGGCGGCGGTGGTGGTGGTGGTGGTGGTAGTGGTGGTGGTGGTGGTGGTGGTGGTGGTGGTGGTGGTGGTGGTGGTGGTGGTAGTGGTGGTGGTGCATGCGCGTTGTCGTACGCAACCCACTGGCGGTAGCCCTTTGCGAGCAAGCGCTGGTTCGCCTTGTTGCGCTCAGCGGCGACGTGGTCGAGGGCGCCGCTGAGCGTTCGCGGGTGGCTGTGGTCGCCGGTCTTGCTCGCCGCTGCCTCGCCCTCTTTGGCGAGACCGAAGGGACGATCCTTGCCTGGCATCGCGAGCGTGTTTGCCCGTTCGACCTGCGGAGGGCGATGGTGGTGGCGAAGGGATGAGCGTCAAAGATGGTGGTCTAGCGGCAGCCTTCACGAGCACCGTCGCCACCCACCACGAGCACCACCACCCCTCCACCGCCCACGCGCTCGACCACCACGTACCTTGGAGCGCTCCGGCCGCTCGGTGGGCCCGGTGGTCGGCCCCTGCCGTCGTACGACCGGCCGAGGCCGCCGCGACGCGAGTTCCTTCGGTGAGCGGGTCCAACGACTATGCGGCCTTGCGACCCACCCCCGACGACCGAATCGGGTGGTCGAAGGGCCGGTTGGTCTTCGTACACGACCCCGATGGACGCCGCGCCCTTGACGCCGGTCCGAACGGCTCGCAACGCGCCCGCCGAGCCTGCCCGTCAAACAGGCGCTGCGGGCGCCTGCGGGCGGTGTGGTGGCGGACCCCCAGAGGCCTCCTGTGCGCGACTGTGGACGGTTTGGGGTGAAAGTTGGAGCGCGCGGGGCCCAGGGGTCCCCTAGGCGTCGATGCCGCCTCCGGGCCGGGCCGTGGGGCGGTCGGGGGGGTCGGTATGGGGCCCGAGGAGCGTCAGGACCCCTCCGGGTCGAGCTTGCCAGCAGACTAAGAAT
>Ga0302125_10001564_pt1 | contig 11341 bp, 8 predicted proteins | sample CB4_surface_MG_FD_203111 | JGI IMG/M metagenome (GOLD analysis project Ga0302125, IMG submission 203111) | Marine microbial communities from Western Arctic Ocean, Canada - CB4_surface | ecosystem: Environmental > Aquatic > Marine > Oceanic | place: Canada: Western Arctic Ocean | collected... | reverse complement strand
GTTTCACGCCGTGTATGGAGTCCACCACCGTTGAAACCGCGTTTTTGATATCGGGCGGGATAATCGCGTTGTTTTGCAAATCAGAAAGCTTGTGCATGTTCTTCACGGCGTTTATGACGCCCGTGAGGTCGGTGATCTGGTGTTTGAGTTGGACGATCTCGTTCGCCTTGCTGGTGGCGTCCGCCTTGGCGTCATTCATCGCTTTCTCAAATTTGTTGGCTGTGCCTTCCCAATCAAACTGCACGACGTTGGAAACCGTCTCTGTTACTCTGTTCCATGCACTTCTCCACCCCCCGAGGTGGATGGAGTCACCCGGTGTACTGCGGCCGATGGAGTCACCCGGTGTACTGCGGCCGCATCTTCGAGGTTCCCGGACACGCCCATGTTTTGGTGCAAGTTCCCGGACACGCCCAAGAAAATAACACCCGCCAAACAGGTAACCATCACTACCGCCCAGACCCAAGCGGCAGGCTTCGTTACTCGAGCGCGAGGCGTGATGAGCGACGTGCGCTCATCGTTCGTCGTCACGGAGACGTTCGGTGTCTCGACGTCCATCGTGACGTCTCGAAACGTGCGCCTCAGGGGCGCGCGTGTCGTTGTTCCTTTCTATGATACCCACGAAAAACGTTTCCCGTTTTCCAAAAACGTGCAACACACACCGTCAGGCTACGCGTTCAACATCGCCCAAAAAGACATTTTGCCCAAACAATGCCCCGCTCGAGCAAGAGTTTTTGACGAGTTTGGAAAGCGAGTTTCAAGAAAATACCAACTCCAAAAGCACTCGACGAAAACACGCTTGTGGGGAAGTTTCGGGACTGGGGAGCGACGTGGACGCCGTGAGCGTTTGTGTTTCAATCTTCCCCGCGTCTCGCTCGCTCTCCTCGTCGTCTCTCTCCGGGTTTCTTTCGCCGACGCGCGGGTTCGTCGAGGCGCGACTTAATCGACTTCCTCCATGCGGGACTGGTCCCCGACGTCCTCTTCAAGCGGAGGAAGGTCGTCCTCGTCGTCGCCGCCGACGTCCTCTTCGATGGAAAGCCCGAGCTTGACCATGCGGTGGATGCGCCCGCCGAAGGTGTTCGGTTCCTCCAGGTTGAACCCGGAGGTAAGCAGCGAGGTCTCGAAGAGAAGGAGCACGAGGTCCTTCACGGTCTTGTCGCTCTTGTCCGCGTCCGCGCGCTTGCGCAGCTCGCCCATGATGACGTTGTCGGGGTTGATCTCCAGCGTTTTCTTGGACGCCATGTAGCCCGACATGCTGCTATCCCGAAGCGCCTGCGCCTTCATGATGCGCTCCATGTTCGCGCTCCAGCCGTACTCGCCCGTGACGAGCACGCACGGTGAATCCACGACGCGGTCGGACACGATGACCTTCTCCACCTTGTCGCCGAGGATGTCCTTCATGAGGCGGCACAGGCCTTCGAACTGCGACTTGACCTCTTCCTTCTTCGCCTTTTCCTCTTCGGTTTCCTCGAGCTGCAGGCCTTCCTTGGTGCAGCACATCAGCTTCTTGCCGTCGTACTCCTTGAGCTGCTGCACAGCGTACTCGTCGATGGGGTCGACCATGAACAGCACTTCGAGGCCGCGCTTCTTGAGCTTTTCGATGAAAGGCGAGTTCTCCACCGCCTTGCGGGATTCGCCGGTGATGTAGTAGATGTCCTTCTGGTTCTCCTTCATGCGCGTGACGTAATCCTTGAGCGACGTCATCTCTTCGCCCGACTTGGTGGAGTGGTACCTGAGGAGCTCGGCGAGCTTGGCCCTGTTTTGGGAATCCTCGTGGATCCCGAGCTTGATGTTCTTGCCGAAGGATTCGTAGAACTTGGTGTAGTCATCCTTGTTCTCCGCGATTTCGTTCATCATCTCCAAGCACTTCTTCACGATGTTCTTCTTGATCACCTTGAGGATTTTGTTTTGCTGCAGCATCTCGCGCGAGATGTTCAGGGGAAGGTCTTCGGAGTCGACGATGCCTCTGACAAAGGAGAGGTACTCAGGGATGATGTCCTCGCAGTTGTCCATGATGAACACGCGACGCACATAGAGCTTGATGTTGTTGGCTTTCTTCTTGCCGTCGAACATGTCAAACGCGGCGCGCTTGGGGACAAACAACACGGATTTGAACTCGAGCTGCCCTTCAACCGCGAAGTGCTTCACCGCAAGCTGTTCTTCCCAGTCGTTGGTGAGGGACTTGTAGAACGCGCTGTACTCATCCTTGGAGATTTCCTCCGGTGCGCGCATCCAAATCGGCTTTTGCTTGTTCATAATAGCCCACTCGTGCGAAACTTCCTTGATCTTTTTGGTCTTCTTCTCCTTCTTTTCGTCCTCATCCGTGATCTCCGTGATTTTGCCCTCCTCGTCGTCCCCCGCGGCGGTTTCCTCGTCGTCGTCGTCGTCAACCTCCTTCTCCGTGGTCTTTTCCGTCCACAGCGAGATCGGGTACGAGATGAACTCGGAGTGCTTCTTCACCAGATCCTTCAGGCGTCGTTCTTCCAGGTACTCGAGCTGGTCGTCCTTCAGGTGGAGCACCATCTTCGTGCCGCGGCCCATGGGCTCCGCGGCGTCCTTGGTGACCGTGAAGCTACCCCCGGCCTGGGACTCCCAGCGGTACTGCTCGTCGTCGTTGTGCTTGGTGAACACGGTGACCCGCTCCGCGACGAGGTACGCGGAGTAGAAACCCACGCCGAACTGACCAATCATGGAAATGTCCGCGCCCGCGGTGAGCGCTTCCATGAAGGATTTCGTACCGGAGCGCGCGATCGTGCCGAGGTTGTTCACCAGGTCAGCCTTGCTCATGCCGATGCCGGAATCGATGATCGTCAGGGTGTTGTTGGTCTTGTCGGGGATGACGTGGATGAACAGTTCGGGCTGTACAAGGGGGAAGAAGTTTGAAAAGGATGGAGGGTGTCAGAAGGTTGCGGCGTTGGCGTTCTCTCGGAGGAGTCTTCCGAGAGGCTTTTCACAAGTCACGTCTTTTTCGTCGTGGTGTGTTTTGGAAAGGTGTCGAAGCGAAGGATGTCGGTTCGCGAAACGTGTGTGGTGTGCGGGTCGTACCTGGCCCTCGAGCTTGGACTTGTCCGTGAGGCCCTCGAAGCGGATCTTGTCAAGCGCATCGGAAGAGTTGCTGTGGGTTTTTGGGAGGTTTGTGAGGTCAGTCGCGTTCACGGCGCGAGATCCGTGGGCGCGCGATCGGGAAAAGATGTGCGACAACGGAGCGCCGGCGCCGAATTACCGCGCCAAAATTGACGTGACGCGTCGTGGCGATCGCGCCGTGGCGAGGCAGAAACGTACCTGATAAGCTCGCGAAGGAAGATTTCCTTGTTGGAGTAGAAAGTCTGCGTTGGTTGAAGGGGTCGTGGAGGTCAGTTACGGTGGGGAAGGGCAGGAAAGCCGGCACCGGAGGTTCGCCGACAGTGCCGACCGAGTTGACGGCTGGATCGTGTCGCCGTCTTGTCGCGCATCCGGAAACGCGCGGCAGGAAGCGCGCGAGTCGTGACGTACGTTGATGATCAGCGAAAGCAGCTGGTTGATCTCAGCCTGGAAGGCGAATGTCTCGGTTTCCTCCGCCATGGTGACAGGTGGGGTGTCGGACGGGTTCGTGGGACACGCGCCGTGAAGTGCCAAGTAGATCGCTAAGAAACGCACAAGTTTTCTTTCGCTTTCGAAAAGAAACGAAGGGAAGGGAAGGGAAAGGGAGGCGAAAAGCCGCCAAACGTTGTCGCAGTGGGGACAGAATGAGTTCTCGATGCGTCCTAGAATTTTCGCCGCCGACTCCGCGCCGGGTTTTTCTAAACACGGGCGCACCCTCCGGCCGTGTCCTCACTGTCCTCGCCGCGTCCTTCGCGTCCTTCGCCTCGCCTCCCACCCTCTCGGTTGGTCGAGATCTGAAAGGAGCACAGAGATCGACAAGAAGGGTGCCATGGCCGCCGGTGGGGTGATTGCGTACGAGGACATCTTCGAGATTCTGGACCAGGATCCGGATGGCAAGAAGTTCGACCACGTGAGCCGGTACCGGTGCAGGTCCGCGTTCGAATCGGACCTGCAAATCGATCTTAACATCGATATCTATAAGCTGGAGGTACGTTGTTGTGAACCCTGGTGGGCGGGAAAAGCAGCAGCGAAACGCCCCGATTCGTCTCGATTCGTTCTCCCCATCACCCCAAACTCACTCACACATCCACTGCTAAATTAACGCAACGCAGATTGGCACGAAGTTCACCCTCGCGCTCGCGCCAACGTTGTCCCTGGACGGCACCCCCGAGGACCCCGCGTACGACCAGACCGGCAAGGAGAGTCTCGCGGATTCGTACGAGTACGTCATGTACGGGAAGGTTTTCAAGAAGCAAGACGAAAACGAAGGCGGGATGCGCAAATCCATCGTCACCATCTCGTTCGGCGGGCTGCTCATGCAACTCAAGGCGGATCCCAAAAACCTGCAGGACGTGGATATCGATAACCGCCTGTACGTGCTGATTCGGAAAATCTCGTAAACAAGGACGGTCGGTTCGTAGTTTCGGTTCGTAGTCGTGAAGCTCTCTAACTTAATTCACAAAAGAATGTTGTCCCTAAAACCCTCCCCCCTATTTTCGGGGGGAGTTCGCCGCGAGTTCATCCAGGAACGACGGCGAAACGAACCCGTTGGCCAGCGTGGCATCGAGAAACGTGGGGTTCATGGCTTTTAAACACATCGGCACGCCATCTCGGTCAATTTGTTTTGGGTAGCGCGTGTTACCGAGTCGCGCCAGTCGAGCGTCGACGGCGTTTTTTTAAGGAAAGGTCTTGAGTTATTACCAGCTGTACGAACGCGCCAGGAGGTGAATGACGAGCTTGTGGTGGGTCGATTCACAAGCACACGCGGGTGTTGTTGCCAATCTTGTTTTTCGCGCGGACAGAAAGAGTTCTCGTCATCTCCCCTCCCCTTGCCCACAACCCCCCGCGCACCGCATGCCATGGCGAAACCACGCCCTCTGATGCGCCTCCCAACGCTCGCAATGCTCGCAATGCTCGCGGTGCGTCGCTCTGTCCCGTCTCCTCGACCCGTCGCCGCGTCCGCCTCGCCGCGATGGCACGCGGTTTTGTTCTTTTATCTTTTTCGAACCGCAACGTCCGCCTCACCCGCCGAGATAGGTCTGCGCGACTGACCTCCCCCCCGTGTATCTCCCCTTCCCACGTCCCCACGCCGTTTCCATTCCTTTCTAAACACAAATCACGTCTCCAGACCGCCGCGAGCGCCGTGCGACTCGATTCGGGCTCATCCGCGGGGACGCTGCAGGAGACACGACCCGATGCTGCAGTCCGACCCGATGCTGCAGTCCGACCCGATGCTCCAGCAGTCCGACCCGATGCTCCAGCAGTCCGACCCGATGCTCCAGTCCGACCCGAATCTCCAGCAGTCCGACCCGATGCTCCAGTCGACCCGAACGCCGAGATACGCCGACCTGGTGCTCAGGTTGACCCGAACCCGGATAGCGCCGTGGGACCTGATTCGGGCTCCTCCGTGGAGACGCCGGTGTGGATGACGCCGGTGGAAACACTCCGACCCGATGCTCAGGTCGACCCGATCCCAGATAGCGCCGTGCAACCTGATTCGGAGTCTTCCGCGGAGATGCTGCTGGAGACACTCCGACCCGATGCTCAGGTCGACCCGAACCCCAATAGCGCCGTGCAACCTGATTCGGAGTCATCCGCGGGGACGCCGCATTCCCACGAAGTGGGGACGACGGTGACAACACTCCGACCCGATGCTCAGGTCGACCCGAACCCCGACGCGGAGTGCCCCGACGCCGGCGCGGAAACCCTAAAACCCCGGTTTTTGCGGCTCGGGAGGGAAAAGGACGTGCGCCAAGAAAGAGTGCGCGCCGGATGCCATGACTCCGTCGCTCACGCTGCACGGATTGTGGCCGTCGTTTTCGAAACCCGTGGACGCGTGCGGGGAGCACGACGCGACGAACGGAAGTAAAAACGCAGCGCCGAGACGCGCCGCGGTGGAGCCGCCTGTAAACGTCGGTGCCAGCGCGTCTTGTTTCTGGCCTCAGAGTTGCGCTGAGCCGAGTTGGCTATGCGGAGTGGACGCGAGCTCGTCTTGGCGGTACGACGCGGCGCTTCTCCCCCAAGGGCCGGAGAACGAAAAGCTCGCCCCCGCGTGGTACTCCGACGGCTTGGGCGCGCACGAGTGGCCGAAGCACGGGACTTGCGCCACCTGGGCGGACACCTCTGGTGCCGTTCCCGGATTCGACCAGGCGTCGTACTACGCCGCGACTTTTGATTTGGCGCGACGCGAAGGGACGCCTGACGCACTGGTCGCGGCGGCCGGGTCACAGCTCGCGCTGGCTGATTTGCAGGCCATGTTCGGCGGGCCGAGAAAAGTGGCGCTCGGGTGCACCTCAAAGTGCGAGCTCGTGCAGGTGGTGACGTGCTATACACAAGGAAAAGGTACCGCAGACGACCCGGTCGGGCCAAACGCGCGAACCGACTGTCCGTGCACGGGGGTCAGGGACAGCCACTACGATAACAGCTGCGCGGAGAAACACGCCTGCTCTTTGGTGACAATTCTGTCCCCGGGACAAACCGGGTGCGGCGGGCATCCGTCTCCGTCTCTGGACGCGTGCGGCGACGTGTTAAAGTGCTGCCCTGGCGTTCTCGGACCAGATTGTACGGATGATGCGGACTGTCTCGGCGAAAGCGGGTGTGCGCGATGCGCGCACAGCGGACACTGCACGAACGAGCCGCGAGATACGTGAAATTGACAGAATTATTTCCCACTCCATTCAGAGGCCACCGTGGGTCTCGGCGACATCACCCCGTCCCGAGGGTAATCCCAGGGGTTTTGGTATTTTATGGATGACCGTGGGGTTGGGTTTGATCGCTTTGATTTTCGCAAACGCAGGCGCGATCCTTGCCAACGCCAGTGCCCGGTACGAGCTCATGGCGTTTAAGAATGCGAACTCTTTACGGAAACCGGAGAAGAGAGGGAAGAGTTTAGGGCAAGGCGGCGCGAAAACCGCGACGCCAATTCTCAAGTCTCCCGAAACCAGTTTCGCGAAGAAGAAACCCGAAGTGAGCTTCGCGAAAAAGAAAAGCGGAGGTGTGTCCTCCAAAGTCGCGCCGTCGCCCGCGCCGGTACCAAGACAACTCGACCTCGATGTCGACGTGGAGAAGGCGTTTGGGAATCGGGAAAATAGCAAGTGGGGAACGAAACGGTGAGACGAGTGCGAGTGCGAGTGCGTTGTAGTCTGTAGTCCGAAACCGTTTTTTTGGAAAACTGTCTGCTGCCTCAAGTTATCAGTCTCCACCCCTGACGCACCCTGCAGCGCTGACGGAGGCCGTTTTACACTGATCTGACATCTGATTTTTGTGTGCTGTGACAGATTTTGGTGTCACACATGACAAACCAGAATTCGAGTATCGTGAGACCGGTGCACACCCGCCCCATTTCACCGAGCACCAAGTGCACATACCAATACCGTCCAGCACTACCTAAAGGTACGTCGTACGGCTGACATCACCGCTTCGGTTTCTCCCACACGCACACCTCGTTCCACGTGCCCGGTCGAAGCCGTCGTTGTTGCTTTTCGGAAAGCGCTTTCTGGCAGTTTTTCGGCGCGAATGCCCGTCTGACCAGCCCCGCCATTTACTCACACCACATCAGGCTTCCACGAACGCACCATGAGCTATCCCGAAGGAACCGTTTTCTATCCTGCAGACGACCTGGTCCTCGCGGGCGATATGACCCCCGAGCAAGTCTCCGCCTGTCTCGGCGCGGGCGCCAAATCTTGGCTCTACCTGAACGACGATTGCCACGCCAAGTGCCCGAAGGAAGCGGTGGAGGGCGCTTCCCTGCCCTTCGAGTGCGTCCCTGTGATGTCCCCCGCCTCACTCACCCCCGCGGTGGTGGATACGCTCCTGCACGTCATGGCCACCGCGGCTCGCCCTCTTGTGATTCAGTGCAGCACCGCGACGCGGGCTGGGTTTCCCGTGATCTTGGCCAAGGCGCGAAACGAAAAGCTCGGCGCCGCATCCGCGCTGCAAGCCGCCGGTTCAATGAACCCTCCCCTGAAGTTCACCGCGCGACCTGAGCTGTGCGCAGGCGTGGCGGCGGCGCTGGCGCCGCGGAAACCCACGATTTTCCGCCAGCTCTTCGACAGCGGCTCGTCCACGTATACGTACCTCATCGCGGACGGCCCCGGCGGCGACGCCGTGCTGATCGACCCGGTGCTGGAGATGGTGGAGAGGGATTTGAGGCTCATCCAGGAGCTGGGCGTGAACTTGACCTACGTTCTGAACACGCACTGCCACGCGGATCACATCACGGGAAGCGGCTTGATCAAAAGAACGCTCGGAAACGTCAAGTCCGTCATCGCCGCCGCGTCGGGCGCCGACGCGGATGTCAAAGTCGCGCACGGCGACCGCGTTACCTTCGGCGACCTGGCCATCGAAGTAAGGGCAACGCCAGGCCACACCAACGGGTGCGTCACGTACGTGTTCCAGAACAAGGTGTTCACCGGGGACGCGCTTTTGATTCGGGGGTGCGGGCGGACGGACTTCCAGGAAGGCTCGTCGGAAGGGCTGTACGACGTCGTACGCTCTCAAATCTTTTCGCTCCCGGACGACACCGTGGTGTACCCGGCGCACGACTACAAAGGCCACTGCAGTTCCACCGTGGGCGAGGAGAAAAAGCTAAACTACAGGTTGAGTGGGACGAAAGCTGAGTTTGTGGAAATCATGAACAACTTGCAGCTGTCGTACCCGAAAAAAATAGACGTCGCGCTGCCGGCGAACATGGTGTGCGGAATTCAGGATTGATCGAGACGGGGTGATTGGAGATACGCCGACGCGTCATGAGACGAACGAGGAGGTGACACATATTCATACCAGTAGACTACTTTCATACGAAAACCGTAAATAACAGATCAGGAGTCACTTAAAACCATAAAACCACCTACCTACTACCTACCACCGCACGTTACGAGTACTCCCTTACCTTCCTGTTTCTTCCGTCGTGGTGACCCTCCACGGTTTCCCGTCGAACCGCGAGTTTTCATCCACACGAAGTGATCCGGAGTGGTAGTGGAACAGGTTGTTTCCCGGGTCCTTCGCGGTAAGCGCGCGGGTCGCGTTTTCCAATCCCGAAGAGCCTCGCGCCGCGATGTTTTCGCGAAAAATCGAATTCAGAATTTCCACGCTCCCTCCGCGATTCGCGACGGCGCCGCCCCTGCCTGAACCGACCCCGGTTCTGTGTCTTTCCACGACACACCCTGCTATTGAAACCTCGCCTCCAAAGTTGGAAACAGCGACGCCGTTTTTGGTACCGCTCCACCCGCCCCTCAACACCAAGCCTTTTAAGTTTAATCGCCCGCACTCGTTTGTATCGCTTTCCGCGGTTTCGTTTGCGTCACCACCCGACGAGCGTCCCCACGGCGAGTACCCGCCCGTCGCGGTGGTGACGACGAAACCGTGGTCGGAAAAATCATCCACCGCATCACCGCCAGCGCTGTCATCGAACCACCGTTTCGAACGACCGTTTCCGTTTCCGCGAACCGACACGTCGGCCAAGGAAGCCTTCGCGGCGCCGAACGAGCGTCGACGCCGCGCAGGTCTCGGCTGCGGCCAGCGACACGCCGCCGCCGTTTCGTTGCCAACCGAGAACAACGTCGTTGTGCCCAAACCGTCAATCACGCACCGGTCGTGGAGGGGGACTACGTACGTGCGCACGGTAGTCGTGTTCGTCACGTTTTGCGCGCCCGTGATGCCGGTATCCGGGTCTGTAACTGCGATTGTAACCAAAAAGTGTCAGTCTTTCGCAACGTACGTAACTTGTGTGAGCAGACAGTCGTGGGATTCGGGCCAAACAGTCGTAGTAATCGGGCCGAACAGTGTTGGGATTTGGGAAAGGCCCAATACATACTGTTCACGAGAAACGTGTGCTCCACCGGGACGTCGACCCAATTCGCGGCGACATACATCGCGGCGCCGCCCAAAGGCCCGACGCCAAAGGCATCGCCCCCGAACGCATACACCGTGCCTTGCGCGAAATACTCAACACCACGTTGAACGAGAAACCGCGTGCCTTTTTTGTACGGAAAAATATCGTTTGAACGTGTGCTCACATCCGACGACGGCGACAGGTCGCTTTGATACACCGGAAACAGCGCGATCGGGTCCAACACAAACGGCGTCGTTTCGTTCAGAATTCCTTGAACACCTAAAATCTCCGCGATGTGCTTACGCAGTAACATTTCCGACTCGGGGCCGAATAAGTCACCGTGCGCACCGGTGTATACGTTCTTTGTGGCGCTCGCATGTTTGACTTGCGCGAGACGACGGCGCTTAGACGACGCGTCATACAAAGCAGTCACGTTTTTGGCACCCGCTTCGTTGTCGCAAACTCCCACGATGGTCAAGTCCCTTCCCCGCTCAATTCTGGGCAGCGGATGTCCGATTAAACCGATGTGTCGGCGCAGCTCGATGACCGTCACGGAAGTGTCCCGCATCGCGCTCACGAGTTCCCACAGCGTGCGCACTTGGACTCGAATTGCGTTGCCCTGAGAGATAAAAGAAAGTGTCAGTATCGTATGGGCAATCAGTCGGCGGAATGTGGTAAATGGGAAATACTTACCGGTCCCCAGCTCATGTGTGAACCGGTCGCGATTGGTATTTCCGCGATTGCCGAAACCGGCGCGCCGCGTTCATCCGCGAGGCGGACGAATAGTTCACCTGTGGTGTCAGGCACGTCCGTAATCTGCGTGTGCCTGATGCTTTCGAAGGGCACTGATGACAAATTGAAATCCGTAACCTCCAGTGCGGAAGAATTTGTTGAAAAGTAATACCGGTCCACCGCGCGAAACTTCGCGCCTCCTCCTGAGTAATCCACAACCAAATCAACAAGCGTCGACGGTGGGTTTCGAAACGCCAACGCTTCAACCACCAGGTCGGGCCAGATGGGTGAGGGGAACGGAGGCAACGGCGGTGCCGACGGAAGCGATAGCGATGGAGGAGATGCTGGAGGAGGTGCTGGGGGGGGAGGCATCCGTGATGGCAAGACGTACACACGGTCCTCTGGGCCTTCCGAGCCGGGATAGTTATACCCCGAATACGTCGTCGTGTCGTTGACTTGAAGGATCCGTCGTTTGCTCTCCGGAAAGTGATTCCAACTCGCAGGACACGTCTCTAACTGGTTCTCTGCCTGCTCCAGACCTACATGCACGTCATGCCATCGACGAACACGTGACTCATCGTCCCTCAGCGCGTCGGAAAACCAATCTGGCGCTTGAAGTGTGTCGCCGGGTACCGCACCCTTTCCCGACGCGCTCGCCGCAGCGGCTTCGTCGCTCTGTGAGCCCCCGACCCCCGGGAA
>Ga0302125_10001560_pt1 | contig 11382 bp, 3 predicted proteins | sample CB4_surface_MG_FD_203111 | JGI IMG/M metagenome (GOLD analysis project Ga0302125, IMG submission 203111) | Marine microbial communities from Western Arctic Ocean, Canada - CB4_surface | ecosystem: Environmental > Aquatic > Marine > Oceanic | place: Canada: Western Arctic Ocean | collected... | reverse complement strand
ACACGTTTGATACCACGTATGGAGTGCAGTTACGGCAAACGTCTTACCACCGCAACAAGTGCACCCCCGAGTACAAGACTGTTTGCCCACTGTACGAAAATCGCCCATCACACAAGACTTACCCTTTTCCTTCCCACTAAAAAGTTCGACACCGCCATGGCGGAGAAGCGCCGTTTGGAGGATGACGCCCAGGCCACGCAGGCCCGGATGGACAGCGCCACTGCGTTGATATCCGCGCTCGCGGGGGAGGAGGTGAGATGGACGGAACAGAGTAAACAGTTCGATTTGCAAATTCAGAGGCTCACGGGGGACTGCGCGCTCGCGTCGTCGTTCGTGTCCTACCTCGGACCCTTCAACAAGGAGTTTCGCGATTTGCTCACGAAACGCGACTTTTACGGCGACTGCGCCGCGCGGGGGATTCCAATCACCGAAAACCTGGACGTCACCCGGTTCCTTGTTGAGGAGAGCGAAATAGGGGAGTGGAACCTGCAAGGCCTTCCCACGGATGAGCTAAGCATCCAAAACGGAATCATGGTCACGCGAGCCACGCGGTACCCCGTGCTTGTTGACCCGCAAGGCCAGGGCGTTTCGTGGATCAAAAACAGGGAGGAGAAAAACGCGCTTCGCGTTACCGGGTTGGGCGAAAAAATGTTCAGGAACCACCTGGAAGACGCGCTTTCGTACGGGAAACCCATGTTGATCGAGAACATCGAGGAAGACTTGGACCCCATGCTGGACCCAGTTCTTGAAAAACGCGTCGTCAAAAAAGGCAAGAACCTGGTCATAATGCTCGACAAGGAAGTCGACTTCGCCGAGTCCTTCACGCTGTTTTGCACCACGCGCCTTCCGAACCCGCACTACTCCCCCGAGATGTCCGCGAAAGTTACCGTAATAGACTTCACCGTCACCGCGGTCGGGCTGGAGGACCAGCTCCTTGGTAAGCTGATTTTAAAGGAAAAGCACGAACTGGAAGAACAACGACAAGCCCTGGTGGAGGAAGTCACTGCGTACAAAAAGAAAATCAAGCAACTCGAGGACGACTTGCTTTTCCGCCTGGCGAACTCGACTGGTAATTTACTAGACGACGTGGAGCTTATTGACGTGCTGAACAACACCAAGCAGACCGCGCAAGAGGTGAACGAGAAACTGGCCACTGCGGCGGAGACTAACGTCAAAATCACCGAAGCGTGCGAGGAGTACCGCCCCGTCGCGCACCGCGCGACGCTGATTTACTTCCTCATCGCCGAGTTCGCCACCTGCGACGTGATGTACCAAACCTCGCTGCGGCAGTTCAACGCTTTGTACGGGCAGTCCATTGATGATGCGGAGAAAGCCGCGATGCCTGCGAAGCGAATTAAAAACATCATGGAGCACATGACCTACACCATCTACCTGTACATCCAGCGCGGTTTGTTCGAACGACACAAGCTGACGTTCGCGCTGATGTTAACAAACAAGATTCAAGTCAGCGCCAAGGCGTTGAGTTTGGATTTAGTGAACGTGTTCCTGAAAGGCGGCGGGTCGCTTGACATTAAGTCGGTTAAAAAGAAACCAGCGGACTGGATTCCGGATAAGTGCTGGCTGGACCTCGTGGCGCTTTCCAACCACCCCACGTTTTCCGATATTCTCAATTCGTTTCAACGAAACGACGCGTTGTGGCGCCAGTGGTACGACTTGGAAGCGCCCGAACAAGCGCCCGTTCCCGATTTCGAGGACCAGATGACCCACTTTGAAAAAATGTGCGTGGTGAAATCTTTGCGCGAGGACCGCACGATGGTCGCGGCGCAGACGTACATCGCGCACGCCATCGGCGACCGGTTCACGGAATCCATCCCGCTGAACATGGAACAGACGTGGCGGGAAACCACGCCGTGGACGCCGGTGATCTGCCTTCTCTCCGCGGGCGCCGATCCCACCAAACTGGTGGAGGAACTGGCGAAGCGCAAAAAAATAAAAATGAACGGCGTCTCCATGGGGCAGGGCCAGGAGATCATCGCGCGGAAGCTGATTTCCGCGGCGACGCAGGACGGCACGTGGGTGTTGCTTCAAAACACGCATCTTGGTTTGGGGTACCTCACCGAGGTTGAGAGTTTCTTGACCAAAACCAAGAACCTGCACGAGGACTTCCGGCTGTGGATCACGGCGGAGCCGCACCCGCAATTTCCAATCGGTTTACTACAGATGAGTATCAAGCTCACGAACGAAGCCCCGGTCGGTATGCGGGCTGGGTTGCGGAACTCGTACGCCTGGGTGAGCCAAGACATGCTGGACACCGTGGGGAGGTACGAGTGGCGGCAGATGTTGTTTGTGATGTGTTACATGCACAGCGTGGTGCAGGAACGCCGGAAGTTCGGCCCTATTGGGTGGAACATTCGGTACGAGTTCAACCAGTCTGATTTATCCGCGTGCGTGCAGTTTCTTCAGAACCACCTCACCGAGATGGACGCCAAGAAACTCGCCTCGCCCACCTGGCCCACGGTGACGTACATGATCTCCCAGATCCAGTACGGCGGGCGCATCACGGACGGGTTCGACGAGCTTTTAATGGACACGGTACGTGCGATGTGCGCGTTTCCCAAATCCGACACACCGGCCGTTTGCCCATTGTCCGCCCGTAATTACGTAGTTACTACATACATCACAAGTGCCCTGTTTAATCTCTCAGCTGGTGACTGTTCAGACCGATTACCCTTACTGTTGACCAGGCCATCGTCCAATACATCGCGATATACACGGCACTTGGTGCCACTCGCGACTGACCCTTTTCTTTTCCGCAAACAGTACGCCGGCAAGTACTTCAACGCAAACGCCTTGAGTAAAGGACTGGAGATTTACCCGGGTTATGTTGTGCCTGACACGGCGGATATCGGCGAATTCCGAGCCGCGATTGAAAAGCTTCCAGCGTTGGAGTCGCCTGAGATTTTCGGGCTGCACCCGAACGCGGATTTGACGTTTCGCACGTTAGCGGTGGCGGACTTGGTGGAAACCGTGATTGGCACGATGCCCAAATCCGGCGGCGCCGGCGGCGGGTCGTCCCCCGAAGAGATCGTGGATAAAATATGTGAGGACTTGTTGAGCAAGGTGCCGAACGCGTTCGTGGTTGAGCTCGTGAAGGAAGCGCTCAGAAAGCTACCAGGAGGCCCTACGCAGCCCCTGACGGTGCACCTGAGACAGGAGATTGACCGTTTGAACATAATCATCAACCTGACACGCACGACGCTTGTGAATTTGCGCCTCGCCATCGCGGGCACGATCGCGCTGGCGGGGGATTTAGTTGAAGCCCTGGATAAGCTGTTCAACGCGAGCATACCGACCGCTTGGCTGCGGTGGTCGTGGGAATCTGCTACGATCGGGAGCTGGTTTCAAGGTCTTTTGCAGAGGCACGACCAGTTAGACAAGTGGCTCACCAAAGGCCGCCCGAAAGCGTTTTGGCTCACCGGGTTTTTCAACCCGCAAGGTTTTTTGACTGCCATGAAACAGGAGGTGAACCGGGCGCACGCCAAGGAACGGTGGGCGCTTGACGACGTGGTGATGGACTCGTGGGTCACCTCCCCGCCACTAGAGCTAAATCAGCTCAAGGAGGAAGCCAAGGACGGGGTGTACGTATACGGGCTGTTCCTGGAAGGGTGCAAGTGGCACGGCAAGGAGAACCGTTTGGTGGACAGCGACCCGAAGAAACTCTTCACGCCACTGCCCGTGCTGCAAGTCACGGGGAAACGCGCGATGGACAAGGTTTACAAGAACCAGTTCGAAGCCCCTGCTTACAAAATCAAGAAACGAACCGGGCAGTACTTCATCGACCGGTTTTCGTTACGAACGGAAGACCCGCCCTCGAAGTGGATCATGCGGGGCGTCGCGCTGCTGTGCTCGGTGGATTAGAATTCAATCACCTTCTCAAGGTACGTTGTAGATTTCAAATTGAGAGAAAAAAGAGAAGACGAAAACGCCGGCGGGCGTCACGACGGTAGTTAAAGAGGAGCCTAAAAGGATGATTCCGCCGGGTGATACCGGCGTGGAACCCTTTGCGGAGTGGTCCTTCGTTGTAACGGATAATAGTAATACCTACAACAATTCTAGTAATACGTAAGAGTTTGTCCATCCTCCGCGCCACATCCATCCCCATCAACCCGACTAGCTCGGCTTGTACGCCTGTATTTCCGCGCACGCGCTCCCCGCGCAAAACTCCAGGTACCACTGCGCGAACATCTTGAGCCCCTCGTCTAGAGATGTTTTCGGGTCGTACCCGAGTTCTGCGTGCGCTTTACTAACGTCGGCATGCGTGAACGGGACGTCGCCCGTTTTCGGCATCGGCACGTATTCGCGCTTTGCGGTTTTCCCCAAGTGCGTCTCAAGCGACGTCACGAAATCGCTCACCGTCACCGGGTGCTTGTTCCCCAGGTTGAAGATCCTGAACCGTGGTTTCGTGCCGTCCTGCTTTTTCCCGGAAGCCTCGCTGGTTACTAAACTCGCCACGACGCCGTCCACCACGTCTGAGATGTGCGTAAAATCCCGCGCCAGTTCTTTTCCTCCATCGCCTTGAAAAATAGTAATCGGCTTACCCCGCACGATGTTGTTGGCAAAGGAAAAGTACGCCATGTCGGGGCGGCCGTAGCTCCCATACACGGTGAAAAAACGCAGCCCGGTAACCGCAAGGCCGTGAATGTGGTTGTACGTGTGCGCCAACAGTTCGTCCGCTTTTTTCGTCGCCGCGTAGAGCGACGCCGGCGAGTCCGTCACGTCATCTTCCGAAAACGGAGTCTTCGTGTTTAAGCCGTACACGGACGAACTACTGGCGAACACAAGCTTCGGGGTGGGCGAGGTGTGTACTATTTCCTCCAAAAGCGTCACGAAACCGGCGACGTTGCTGTGCACGTAGGATGACGGGTTCTTCACCGCGTACCGGACACCGGCTTGCGCGGCGAGGTGCAGGACGTGCGTGAATTTACACGCATCGAGCGCTTTCCGCACCAAAACGCCGTCGTTCAAATCCGCCTCCACGTTTTCGATACCCGCGTTCGCCAGCTTCGCCAACCGCGCGCGCTTCAGCACTGGTGGGTAGTAGTCGTTCACGTTGTCCAAACCCAACACCCCGTGTCCCAAACTCTTCAGTTGTAGGGACACGTGGAAACCCACGAACCCCGCGGCGCCCGTGACCAAAACGCGCATCGGTTCACCGGGGTCCTCATCGCCATCCTTCCCGTCGCCAATGCGTGTCTCGGTTGGAGTGCAGCTTCTCAAAACGGAAACCCAGTTCACGGATTTCGCGGGTTTGTACGTGCTTACCGCGAGCCCCGTCTTCCCGACCGTGTTCACCGACGTGGGGGGGGCGGACGATGATCCCCCGAACACGGAGTAGTACCCACACACCGAACACAAAACGACTACCACCAAAACCACGAGCTCGGGCTTTTCGCCGTGCAACGCGCGTGCCAAGAAACCCCCACGGCGGCCTCTGGACAGGTTCTGGCTGATCCGGCGCATTTCAAACACCTCACTGCTGGGACTGCCGGTGAACGTAGGGTCCGAAAGTCCACGTGTGGGGGACCGCGCGGCCATGGAGTGCCAAGCACAACGCGCGGCGGCGAAGTTTGTGGATCGATGAAGACCCGAAGCAACGGCCCGAACCTGAAAATCGTCTTTCGAACTCGAAAAACTCACCACAACGCCGCGCCGCGTGCCACCCTCCATGATGTCTTCCAACGCGACGCCCGGTGTCGAAACGGCATCTGCACACGGAAATACGCGCGAACAACCTGCGACCGTCGCCATCCAGCCCGAGACGCAGAGCGCCATCCCAGGTCTTTCCGACGACGTCGTCGTCGGCGAGGTTCTCGGAAGGATCAAAGACCCTACAGATCTCGCCCGGCTTCGAGCGGTGAGTCGTGCGATGCGCGACGCGGTTGCGGCGACTGGGCATCCGGTGAAAAGGATGGAAATGTTCGATGCCGTATGGCTTGGGTACTTAAGCACGCTGAAGCACCTGCATCGACAAGGTCGTCTGAAGTTGGACAAAGTTCTTCCACGTATGCGGCATTGGGTGGGCACCTCGAGGTGCTGCAGTGGGCGCACGCGAACGGGTGCCCGTGGAAAGAGGAGACGTGCCAGACTGCGGCGCAGGGCGGGCATCTTGAGATGTTGCAGTGGGCGCACGCGAATGGCTGCCCGTGGGACGAGAGGACGTGCGCGTGGGCGGCGAGGGGCGGGCACCTCGAGATGCTGCAGTGGGCGCGCGCGAACGGCTGTCCATGGGACGATGGGGCGAGTAGGATGGCGGCGAGGGGCGGGCATCTCGAGGTGCTGCAGTGGGCGCGCGCCAATGAATGCCCATGGGGCGCTTTTACGTGCGAGTTCGCGGCGACTGGCGGACATCTCGAGGTGCTGCAGTGGTTGCGCAAAAACGGCTGCCCGTGGAGCGCGCAAACGTGCGCGGAGGCGGCGGGGAACGGGCACCTCGAGGTGCTGCAGTGGTTGCGTGCGAACGGCTGTCCGTGGAACAAGAGGACGTGCGAGTGGGCGGCACAGGGCAGACACTTCAAGCTGTTGAACTGGGCGATCGCAAACGGCTGCCCTCGATACTGATACGAGGACACGCGCGGCGTCACTGATCTTCATACAGAAGGTATGATAATTAATAAACGTACGCGCGCGTCGAACGCGCGAAAACTCCGCCATTTTTTCAGCCGGCGCTTGGTCACCTTTTTCTTTTTTACGCGCGGGCGCCGATTCGGTTCCCGACGCCTTTGCGATTGCGAGCCTGGTGGCGTGCGCGGTGACGATATCCCCTAGCGCGGTCATTACTACGGCTAGGACGCCCAGGCCTAGTAAGGTATACGCGTACCACACGTACATCGAATTCCCATACGACGGGGTTATGTCCCCCAGACCTAGCGTCGAGAAGGAAACCATCATGAAGTAAAACGCGTCCAGCACGGTGTAGTCGTCGTCACTTTCCAGGTTTAAAAACGAAAACGCCGCGATGGTTAACACGACGAAGAACGCGATCACCGACCCAACAAGAGTTTCAAGCGCCTCCTGTGCGTCGATGTCGAGCTGCGCGGTACGCACTAAATCGCCAATCATGGTCATGCCTTCGCCGATTGTGAGCTCACCGGACGCGTCATCCTCCGCCGCCGCGAACGCGCGCGTGATGAATTGCTTCGTGCGCTGGGCGTGCTTTTCGTGCTTGGCGCCGCGCGTGCCCTCTAGACCCATCACGGCCAGCACCTCATCCGCCCCAAGAAGCAGCTCCTCCAGCGATAACGTGCCGTTCCCCGATGTGTCGCAACCCCGTAGGGTGGCTTCCCAAACCTTGGGAGAGTTTTTCACCGTCCGCGTGGATTTCAACCCGAGTTTTCGCTGCACGAAGGAAACAACCTTCATGACGACGTTCGCGAACGACGCCAGGGCGGTGCCGAAAGCTACGATCCCGGGAACGATCAAAATCGTTATGGCGAGTTTCGACGCCTCGTGTCCAGGGGCGAAACTGCCGTACCCGACTGTGGTTAACATGGTAAAGGCGAAGAACAACGAACCTTCCCACGTCCAGTTCCGGTCCGGCGCCGACGTCTCCACCACGGACGCGTACGTCTCGTACACCTCCGCGAGCTGCAGCACGTGGTCGCCGTGCGGGGGGCTATTCACGGGGGCGTGGAAGGTAAGGTCCGTTATTCGTTTCCGTAAAATGTTGCAGTTTGGACAAGACGCCGAGCTCACCAAACACAAAGGGTCGAAGTTAGCGCTGACGTCGGCGTGGCCCAGGTTGCGGCAAAGACGCACCGCCGCCGCCGGCGGTTGCCGCAGCGCGCACCGAAGAACACACCCGCTGTACGACCCGTCTGTGTTTTTTGAAGCGGCGGTACCATCCGCGTTGGTCTCGCATCTCGTGTGTCGGTCGGTAGCGTCGATCCACTGCTCCGTGGGGTGTTCGGAATCAGCGCCTCGCGAATCGTGCGAATCGGGGAAAATCCCATACACGCCACCCCCAAAAATCAGGTCGCCCTCCGTGGTTGCCGGAATCTGGTACCCATCGTACGCCTCCGCACACAAAGTGATCCCGACCAAACCGCGGTCAGCCGGGACGTCGTGGAACCCGAATACTTCGGAGATCATCTGGTGCGCGCGCGCGCGGTATAGTGCGTCATCCGCGAGCAACACCTTCTCGTGAGGCGCTTCGTACTCGATGAGCAAATAGGCGAGCGCGATTGTCAGCGCCACCAAAATGGTTTGTGAAACCACGAGCTTCACGAGCGCGCCCGCGACGTCGTGAAGCAGGGAAAGGGAAGACGACTCGACCTGCGGCGTGGCGGACACGGGTGACCCGCTCGAGGCGTCCCCGGCCGAGTTTGCCATGGTAGTTCCGTGCGCGGCGGGGAGTGCCGGGGGAGGATGTGTCGGGGTGCCGAGTCAGCAGTAGCGTTCAACACCGTTCAACGAGGGGAAATATCGTTTTGAGTTCGTTCGTAAACAGTTTCCAAAAAAACGGTTTCGGATTCTACAGATGTCTCGAGGAGAGTGCTAGCACTCCGACTGGTCAAAGACACTCAATAGACACCAGCGGTACCAAACGTACTGCTGATATTACAACGCACTCGTGTCACCGTTTCGTTCCCCACTTGCTATTTTCGCGATTCCCAAACGCCTTCTCCACGTCCACGTCCATTTCGAGTCGTCTCGGCGCCGGCGACGGCGACGGCGCGACTTTGGACGACGCGCTTCGGCTTTTCTCCAGCGTCTTTTTTTTCGCGAAGCTCACTTCGGGTTTCTTCGTCCTTAAACCGGTTTCGCGGGATTTGAGACTTGGCATTTTGGGTTTCTCTAAACTCTTCCCGGACTTCCCAGAAGGTTTCCTCAACGCGTTCGCGTTTTTAAACGCCATGAGTTCGTACCGCGCCGAGGCGTTCGCCAGGATCGCGCCCGCGTTTGCGAAAATCAAAGCAATCAACCCCAGCCCCATCGTCATCCAGACGTACCAGAACCCCAAGGAGTAGCCTCGGGACGGGGTGATGTCGCCCAGCCCTACGGTGGTGAGGGAAACAATGACAAAGTAGAAACAGTCCAGATGGGTGTACGAATCGTTCCCCGCGTTTCGTTCCAACCGTTTGAACCCCAACGCCGCGACCGCGACGAGGGGAAGGAAACAAAAAACGGAAGCCTTCAGGTTCTCCCAGCTCTGCGACTCAACGAGCTGCGTCTCACGCACGCGCACCAAGTCGCTCACCATGGCCATGGATTCCATCAAAGTCAACGAACCCTTGCCGTGCACGTCGGCATCCGCGAACGCGCGTTTGATGAAATCCCGCGCCTCGGTCTGCGCGTGGGCAGATATGGGATTCGAAGGGCCTCGTTTCTTCGCAGTTGCAATTTGGTACCCCAGCGAGCCAGGCGCGTGGTACGTTTTGACGTTGTCGTCGTCGTCGTCCGCGTCATGGTTCGAGTTTTCATCAGCGGTGTCGTCGTCTCCCGATTGTACCCCTTTCTTCCCGTCCCCCGTCCCGCCGGCATCGCCGCCGACGTCGATGCCTATAATTTTACAAATCGCATCCGCGCCTTTAACGAGCTCCTCCAGTGAAAGCTCGCCGTTGCCGTCCACGTCGCATTGCCGCAGGGTGTTTGCCCATATCCGCGCGCGCCGCGTGACCCGCGGTCGCGCGCGCGCGAACTCAAACTTCACTTTCAAATACGTCACCGTGCGCATCACGGTTCCCGCGAACAAACTGAGGGCGTACGCGAACACCACGATTCCCGGAATCGCAGTCGCCGTGATTGCGAGCTTGCTTTGCCACGCGGTGGGGGCGTAGTTGCCGTAACCGACCGCGGTGAGCACGGTGAAGGCGAAGAAAATGCTCCCGCGCGCGTCCCAGTGCGTGGTCGGCGCGATCGACTCCAGCCGCGAGCGGTACGTCGCGTAAATCTCCGCGAGCTGGATTTTCCGCTTGCCGCTTGGGTCCTCACCGGCCGGGCCCATGAACGTCAGCTCCCCGAGGCCAACCGTCAGGAGGTGGCAATTAGGGCAGGCCGAGGTGCTGGCCAAGCAGGTCGCGTCGAACAACGCTGGGTTATACCCGTCCGCGTCCACCACCCGGCACCGCTCGACTTGTTTAAAAGTGGGGTGCTTCAACACGCAGGTCAACACACACGTACCGCTCGCACTCGTGCCGACGTCGCACGTCGTGACGTTGTCACTGGCCAACACCCAACGCTCGGGGGGGGTGGGCAAGTCGTAGTCGGGGAAAACGCCCGCCACGTTGTCGTACGCGGCGGAACACGTAGTGCCGGATAAACCATCCGCGCTCGGGACCGCGATGAAGCGGAACAAACGCGCGATTATGGACCGCCATCGATCGCGCTCGGCGTGGTCCGCTACCCGCGCGCCGGCCTCGATGGGGGCCTCGTAAATCCAAAGCACGTACGCGGCACCGAACAACAACACCAGAAACAACGCGGAGGCGCCGAGGAACCGAACCAGGGTGTACCCGACACTCTCGAGGAACGATTTTTTTCGCGACGCCTCCGCGTCCTCCTCCTCCTCCTCGAGCTTTCGAGACAAGTCACGCGCGGTGGACTTCAGCGAGCTGCCCCTCTTTAACATCGCGCGGAAACCAAACGTCCCCGCGACGCGCGCCCCACTGTGCTGGGGAAGGTGCGGAACGCGGATGAGTCACCAATCCGACCGGGTCCGATAAAATCCGCGCCCCGGAAAATAAAGGCATTTGCAGTGAGTGCTTTGGTACATAACACAACGCTCTACGCGCCGCCGCTCTCATCGCCTTCTTGACCTTCGCGGCTGCTGCGTCGCGGGCGCCCCGAACGCCCCGGGGGTACCGAACCCACCGCCAGTAGCGGAGGGAGCCCCGAAGAGCCCTCCCCCTGTGGCGGGCGACGGAGCGCCGAACAAACCCCCGCCGCCCGCCGGCGCCGGCGACCCAAAAAGGCCGCCGCTCGGCGCCGGCGACCCAAAGCCCGCCGCCGCCACGGGCGCCGGCGACCCGAAGCCCCCACCCAAGGTCGGCGCCGGCGACCCGAAAAGCCCGCCTCCCATCCCGCCCGGAATGAGCGTAGGCGCAGTACCGAAAAGCCCGGGGCTCGGTGCGCTCGCGGACGCGCCGAACAGCCCACCGCCCGCGGCGGGCGCGGACGCTCCGAACAGCCCTCCGCCTGCTTGGGCGGGCGCGGAGGCGCCGAACAGCCCACCGCCAGCGGCGGGCGCGGCCGCGCCGAACAGCCCACCGCCCGCGGCGGGCGCGGCCGCTCCGAACAGCCCACCCCCCGCCGGCACCGCACCCGACGCCCCGAACCGCCCCCCGCCCGCGGCCGCGGGCGCGCCGAACATCCCCCCCGGCGCCGCGCCGAACAACCCCCCCCCCATCGGGGGCGTCGCCAGAG